>Ga0123352_10000294_pt1 | contig 60042 bp, 34 predicted proteins | sample TergutLab28metaG_FD_89700 | JGI IMG/M metagenome (GOLD analysis project Ga0123352, IMG submission 89700) | Labiotermes labralis P1 segment gut microbial communities from Petit-Saut dam, French Guiana - Lab288 P1 | ecosystem: Host-associated > Arthropoda: Insects > Digestive system > Gut ... | reverse complement strand
TGACCTCCTGATGATGAGCACATGGTGCTCGAAACATGTAGAGGCATGAAATAAACTTATTGTAAAACAAAAATTTTGTGCATCAAGTTGGTTAATTACTAAGATAAATATACTGAGATGCACAGTCAACAAAACATCAAAAATTGTATTAAAGGAATTTCAGTGAATGAATGTAACAATGTTGCTTATTTAAAGGTGGTGGGGAAGATAGACATAAGAAGTAACATGATTTACTTTACAAATTACTGATGACCCATTATTCCTTTATTGCTGAATTTGCATAAAACCTCTCTTCTCTGATTTTTTACTGACTTAAATCTGAATTTTTGAAGATCTGAAAATATTGAGGCATATAATTTAACTAACAAATCTCAGTATTTTTTTTTTTTTGTACACAATTGCTGGTTTGTACTGACTGTATATTTTTACTATCAGTCTGTACTCAAATTGTATAAAATTAAACAGATGTTGTTCATCATGAACACTCAGAAATTGTGTTCAGAATCTACACTTCATCAGACAAATTTCATTTCAGTCCCTGTCAGTTCAGTATAACCTATATTCTACATGAATTTCAAATCAGACTTCATGAAAGTTATTAGAATGTTTTTATCTGTAAAATTATTGATGTACGACCTACAGTGTTGATCCATTAAATGCTATGAAACATTTTTCTACATGGTGTTTATTGAAAACTCAAATCATTATCTGCATTACATTGTTACTGTTGGTGAACTCAGTTGTTTATATTTGTTACAAGTGAGAATTGATTCAAACAGGAGGTCCATAGCTGCAAAGAATAAGTGTGGAAAATATGTATGTTTCACACTGGAATCTGTCTTGTTATCACAATAATGGCATTTTTTGTTTTTATGTTGTGTAAGTAGGTCACCAGTGGAGTGAAGTTCATTTTGGACATCATAGGGCATCACTGAAATGGCACAAAGTCAGTGCAGAAGGAATATTTGAAGACAAAGGGCAACTGTGGCTGCTTTCAACAGCAGGAGATATTTTTACTACCTGCTGCAGTTTTGAAACTCCTCATGTATGTAATTATGTTAATTGTAGACACTTTGTAAATTTGCAGTCAGTTTAAAAAATGTAGACATTATGGAATAACACCTTTATACAGTGCTGGGATTATGTAAAAGGTAAAGGTAAAACAGTCCCATTACAGGCCTGGAGTGACCCAGAGGGTTCCAGGAAGTTAAGATTCCCAGATTTCATGGCAACTGCACAGGATGGTGGTAAGGTTGTCAGCCTTGCGCACCGGCCGCCTTTACCCCCATGAAATACTCCTGGTACTCATTTCTGTTAGAGGCTGAGTCGACCCCAGGGCTATAGTCTCATTGGAAGGATTTTATGTCAATGAAAAATTCCAATGACACCATCTGGAATCGAACCAGCGACCTTCCGATTTGTAGCACAGCTCCCTAACCACTGTGCTACCGCGGTCCCCGCTGGGATTATGTGAAATGAAATATTTTGGGGGTGGACTTGCACAGGACATGTGGAGAGTGTTGACTTTGTGCTGTGCTTGGAGTGTGTGGGATTAACTCTCAGAAACTTTCCCTCCCAGGGGTGTGTGGGTCTGTTGGCTGGTAGTGAAGTTGAATGTGGACGGTTCAATGTAGTGAGAACTGGTTCTTACTGTACCACATGTACTAGGTGAACCATAAAAAATATTGAAATAAAAATTGTTGCTAGTCAAAATTGTAACAAGGCAGCGGTGGTAGTACATTCATAGTGTGAATGTTTCCTGGTGGATGAATTATGATTATATTGATTTAATAAGGTAAATACTGACCCATCTGCCTAGTAACTGAAGGTTAATGAATCCTAGTATTGAATTTTTAAGAAGCTGTCTCTTGTAGAATGTTAGATGTTCTAGAACTCACTAGTGTTCTAATTGGCTGGTGTAAATGTTGACAGGGTTTCCCTCTGCCAGACAGCTGTCCAGTTGCATGTCTGGCTACTGCTACTGATACTGCATGGATCCTCACAGCCACAGGAAAGATATATATTCGTCAAGGTGTTACAGATAAATGTCCTGATGGAAGGACTTGGAAGGAACTCAACTTAATCCAGCTTGGTAAATATTTGTACAATTGAAGACTTATTTTATTGGGCAGAGGCCTCTCAAAGGATTAAGGCCATCTTTTAATTGCTCAGCTAGTCACATTGCCAGCTTTGTGTGTGTGTGTGTGCATGCGCGTGCGTGCGCGTCCTCTCAAGGTTCACTGCCAGTGTTACAGACACACTGTCTTGAGTCATTACAGTCTATTCCACCTCCTCATACTTACTTATTATCTGTATATTTACATTCATCTACATCCAGCTTATCCACATTGTCCCTGCCGTGTGAGTTTTTTTGAACGCGAACTTTGTAAGCAGTTCATGTCTCCACCATTTATGCTGCATGCCTTACTGAAGTCATCTTTTCTGATTTGTCACCTTAATCATCTTCAGTGTCCATGATGTAGTTTTCTCCATCGTGCCGTTACTGCCCATTTCTTAAGTCTGAACACTGATATTGCATTTGGAATTTTTATGTGGTAAGTCTTGTTTTATTTCGTTTAAATATTACACTGTTGTGTATACCAGAAGGGGAACTGATGAGAGAATATAACTTCAACAAAATGCTTTATATGAGATGGATGGCAGGTTACATATAACCTTTTTGCCTATGCAAGGAACTACATATTTAAAATTTTGTCATTAGCAGCTAAAAAAAATTGTTAATTAAACTGACAAGCTGTAGTACATCTACTAGAAATATGATCCAGGATATCACAAACGTACAGCATGACAGTAATAGAATGAGTACAGGTTGTAGCAGGAATTTCGTTATAGTGAGAAAAACGAACAGCACTATCAGTTTCTGAACATTATATACATGAACAAAGTTTGCATTAAACAACAGCTACATGTAATTGCCATCAACATAGTTGTTTATTAATATTACTGTCAGATTTTTTAGAGTATATGGGAACATGTTTCAACCCACATTTAAGTCATTTTTGGGCCAATATTTTGCATAAAGTAAACTGCAATAGTATATGTAACTTACATGTCAACAGATTGAGATCTTACTGTATCAAAGTATAAGTTATTTATTTATTTATTTTGTGTAAAGTTAAAGCAATCCCATTACATGCCTGGACAAGCCCAGTGGGTTCCAGGAGGCTGAGGCTTTCAGATTTCAAGACAATCGGCACATGAAGGTGGTAGGGTTGTCAGCCCTATGCACTGGCCACCTTTGTCCCCCAGGAAATATTCCTGGTACTCATTTCTGTTAGAGGCTGAGTCAAACCCATGGTCATAGTGCTGCCAGAAGGATTACGTCACTGAAAAATTCCAATGACACCTTCGGGAATCGAGCCCGCGACCCTCCGACTTGTAGCACAGTGCCTCAACCAACTGCACCACTGCGTGCCCAAATTTATTTGTGTAAAGTGTGGACCTGAAGATGACCTGATGTTGTTTGAAACATGTCATCATGTAGTCTAATGATAATAATGTTAATAAACAGTTTTGTCAACAGCAGTTACATGCTAATTTGTAATACTATATAACACAACAACATGTTGAAGGTGAAATAAAAAAAGATTTTTTCTCCTGGTGCCATTGTTATAAGAAGTTATTCCTAGATAGCTGTGACTTTTGTCTGTAACTTTACAATTGTATTTGCAGTTTTGCTTTGTAAGCCACTGGCAGCTGACAGTGCATGAAGTTGCTATGATCCCACTCTCTGGGCCCTTCTCTTTTTTAGAAGAAGAAAGTCCACATTGCAGACTGTAACTGTGACTGCTGGATGTCCACTTAGCAAATTGACTTTTCCCTGAAACATAAACACTTGTTTGTGCCTGTGCTCCAAAAGATGTTAACATAGTTCTATAGGCTGTCAGGAACACAGTTTCACAATTTGATGGCTTAAGAGTTTGCAATAGCATTTAAACTTTGTCTTCAGTTAGTTGCTTGTCTCACTGTTTATTGTGACACTTCGCTGTGAGACAGGAATTTGAAGTCTGTCTGTCACAGTCCTGCATGCTGTGTAAGTTAAAAAGTGTTCAACATAATTATGGCAATCACAAAAAAAAATACTTCAACAGATATAAGAATTCTTATAATAAAATGAACTAGATGCACCAATTTCTCAAATTTATTTTTGGAATAAAACTCTACATGTTTTGGACAGTTTCTCTGTCCATCATCATGAGTTTTACACTGTACACACAGCAGTGGTATATGTCATATAGGTTTGCTGATAGCGTATGAGCAAGCTGTCAGCAAACCTGTATGACATATACCATTGCTGTGTGCTCAATGAAAAACTCCTGATGATGGACAGAGGAACTGTCCATAACATGTAGAGTTTTATTCCAAAAATAAATTTGGGAAATTAGTGCATCTAGTTGGTTTTATTACAAGAATTTATCATGATGCACGGTCACCTGAACATCAAATTTGATATAAGAAATAGTGCATCTGTACAAAATTGGTAGCTCATAAAAGTATAGAATAAAATGCCAGTATGTGTTTGTGCTATTAGTTTTTTCACTGTTGTGAAAAACATAAAATATGATAAGTTCTTCTGTGCAATATAAGACAAGTGACACAGAAATGAATACAAAATGCAGAGAATAAAGATTTGGAATCTGCTGTTTACATGGTGTTTGAAGAAAAATTAGCGATCAGTTGCAAGTATAAGAGGTGTGACTTCAGGGTCTTCACAAAAAAACTGAGGTGGTATAGTCATAGTTACTAGGTTATGGACAGGACACCATACGAATTATAATTTAATTTGTCACAGAGGTAAGTGATTTTCCTCTTCTCCTGTTCAATAGGCACCATAGGCATTTTGCCAGACAGTAAAGCAACTCAGGTGTGCAGCAAACCACTCACCTACATCTGGTGCTGAGGTTAAGAATGAGTAGAGCTATAACTCCCGTCTCCCATTTGCCTTAGTGGTATTCATAGGGACAGCTTTTATGCATAGCAGGTGTGTTGCAAGTAGTAGATGGGACGTCTAATAAGTGGGCAATTCAAGTCTGTACAGGAGCTTATATAAGCATGAAAAGGTCTAAAACATCTCCATTTAGATGCTGCTAAGGTATCAGGAATGTTGAACTGTTTGCCATTGTTTTCACATGTACTTGTTAACCACTTGAGAAATAGTAAATATTGCTGTGCCTGCACTAATTTCCCTAAACTTTGATGCCATGTTGTGATATGTGTATGATTAGAAGTTAGGAGACAGACTTGAAGATAATTTATTTCACCCTTTTTTTTTTTCCAGTAATCCTCAGTACAAGCGTTTTTACAATTTTAAAGTATTGTATTACTGAAGTTACACTTTACTGCTATATAAACCATTGAAACTGGCTCTTAATAGTGTTCAAATTGATGATTGACAGAAAAATCTAATGAATAATGAGCCTTTGTGGGGTTATTATACTTGATTACTATTACCACTTTTGCTTTCTGACTTGTACAAAATCACATGGAGAATGGGTCTACTGGTTGGTGTTTGTATTTTACAAACAAAGTGGCCACATTGTGCAGAATAACATTTGTAATTGGTATTGCTGTAATATATATCCAGTTGCGAATTTCCAATCACTTCTTGTCCCTCACATCCTATTGAGTTGTAATCATGTGATGAGCCTTCTGCTTGCGGATCGGCTCTAGGCTTGCCCCCTTGCAGGCATGACCGGTTTGTTTTCCCTTTTATCGTTCCCTGTGTGAGGCTACCGTCTGTCGATTGGCTACACTGGGGAAAGTGAAAGGCCAGGGTGTTGCCTTGAAGTTTCCTTTTGGGTTTTGATTTTCGTATCCGAGTCTCGTCTTCCTGGTTTCATCTCGTCAACTACTCGGTTCTCTCACTGGCCGGGCCAGGAGCAGGAGGCTCCATCTCCAGTTATTTTCTCTGAGAAGGCTACGCAGATGTCCAGGATATGTTTTGAGGTAAAGTTTTGTTTCGGTCTTTGTATTTCCAAATTGAAGTTTTGGTTATGTTTTGTGATGATCCCGGACGTCTGCGTAGCATTTACGTCGGGAGGGGCAGGTACGAGTTTACCTCCCCATAGGTAGAATTACTTTGTTTTGGTTACATGAATCAAAGTGATGTATTTGGTTACAGTATTGCTTTCTGTCTTGCTTGTATTTTACGCACGATAAATGTCGTGTTCAGCTGAATATTATGTTAACTGTAATACGTGTTTTCTGATCAGCTATGGGTTTGAGCATTTGTGTTGTAAGTTTACATGGGCCGACGTTTGTATTGTTTGTTGTACTTATTCTTTGGTCAGCTGTGCTTCCTTGTTCATATTGTAAACTTATGCTAAGCCGATGGGTATATGTTTGTATTGCGTAATTTACGATCGACTGTGTGCATGTTTGAAAGAGTATGTTTCCATTCAACCATTTTCATTGCTTTTTGTCATTGCTGTCTATAGTTCTATGTTGAACTTCTTAATACAATTAGCTTTGTTATTTTATTTTGTGTTGTATCCTGTTTGGTTTACTTCTCCTCCAAAAGACCCTATTATCTGGAGTTCAGTGGCTCAAAGGACCAAGGGCAGATTTGTGCCAGTCCACAGATCAACACCTAGTGCTGCTACCCTTTTGGGTAGCTACCCAAGGGCTCAGTGACCAATGGGGAAAGGTGTCCACCTTTCCCCGTTGGTCATACATTTTACTAATTTGACCCTGGAAGATGTCAAGAACCAGTAGGACGCTTTCCTTAATAACAACACATTATGCTGTACTGGCGATTAGAATACTCATGACTCAATGCTGGAAGTCTATCAAAAGATGAAAGAGAATGCACTGTTTGTCACTGGCTGTATAGCTGCCATCGTGGGAAAGAAAAAGGTACAGATATTTGGAGGTTGGGATATTCCAAGAAAAACCTCATGGACACATATATCTGGGGCAGGATGTTGGAAGTCTTACAGTAGCATACAGAGTGATTAATATTTACAAATTAGGCGAGATTTTTAAAGGCATGTGTCAGTCATGGAAATTAAAACCAATAAAAACACACACTATTTAGAACAAAACCTCTAATTGTCTATATTTATTCGCCTATATGTTGTGTGCATCTTGAGCCATCATCCAGTAGTTTGGTGCATGGTAATATGCAGTGCTGTAACATGCCATTCATTGTCATCCATTTATGGTATCATACATGTTAATTTATGATGATGCCTTTTCTCTCTCTGTACCCGCACAAGTACTCCTCCTCTGTCACTCTGCACTGCCACTGCCTTTTGTCTGTTTCCCACATCAAGTCCCTTCACCCAGCTCGTGGTCCCGCTAATTTATTTAACCTTCAATTGTTATGTCCTCAGAGGAGTCCCATTATGTAACACTTATTCATATCACTGTACTCTTAATATCAACAGCATTTCTTGCAGCATTTTGCATTGTAAACATGAAACGTTCAAGTGTATATGTTTTCAGATGGAATTCATTTAACACATATATCATGCGGCTGTGATGTTGTGTGGGCCTGTGATGACCAGGGGCAGGTGTACATGGCTGTTGGTCCTCCTAACTCCATAGCAAGTTCTGCTCTTTTTTGTCCTGGCTGGATAGTAGTTGATGACGATTTACAACAAAGGAGTGGTTGTCATCCATCTGTGACACAACGAAAGACTGTTTTTACCAAGGTATGAACAGGCATGTAGAAAACTAATACTTGTATTAACTCTGCCCATACTTTTCATGAGGTTAGTTGGAGACAGTGCAAGCTCTTGCTTGAATTTAAAAGTTGTCAGCTACATAAAACAACGCATTTTAATTAACTTCACTTTTTTTTTCTGGTAGCTTCTTAACTAGGCATAGATCAGAGGATAATGTGAAAATGACACTTAGTCAAGTGTTTGACTGTGTGTGGACTACATTTGTCTAGCTCTAGGATAGGGTTCAGTGATGTTCCGTTGTTAAGGTGGCAGTAAGCAGTCCCACTGAATAAGAGGAATTGAATTTCTTGACAGGCTTTTCACCTAAGCATAGGTCAGGGGGTAATATAAAAATGGAACTTCAATGAATAGGTTGTGAGTGTGTGTGGACTGTGTTTGTCATGCTCAGGATAGGATTCAGTGGTGGGCTGTCATTAATATGGTAATGAATAGTTCCATTCCATAAAGAGGATTTTTTGACAGGCTTCTCAAGGAGGACTCTGCTTCATGGTTTTAGTTAAGTACCAAGTACCCTCTGTCCAAGGTTTAACAGCTTGAATGTTGAATATTATTTTTAGGCATATCTGTTTGCTTTCTCTTTGAAGAGAACTGCACCTGAACTTCCTTATAGTATATCTAATACATCACTGGAGGTTACAGAATCAATACTATAAGGAATGTTTAGTCCTACCATTTCTGACTGGAATTTTTAAATGTTTAGAGTTCTGCATTGTGCCATTAGAGGTCCAGAAATAATCTGATCTTGATGGACAGAATGCTTTTCAGAATTTTGCAGTGCAACTTGTTAACAGTGTGTCAAGGGCCTCAGAGCTGGTCTGGATTATATGGAGATGAAGATAATAAATATCTTGTCCCTGCTGGTAATTAAACCATGATTCATCAAGTCCCTAGCACTAAATCATGGGCACTGTCGTAGCTCCTGAACAGAGTAGTTATTGCTTGAAATAATGTACTCCTAATTTGGTAAACTGTCTTTATAGTGAAGGTTTCCATCTGGTGGAAACAAGAAAGGAAATAATGTTTAGACAGAACATGTAATATCGATTATAACTGTTCATACCAAGAACAATTGTATATTCATCTCAGTACGTATGAAAGGTAAAGATTGCCCTATGGCATACAAATGCTGGCACAGAGGGGAGGCAGAGGTATAACTCTAACCCATCCATAACCTTGGCACCAGAAGTGGATGGGTGGTCAGCACCATACCCTGGCCCCTTTACCCATGAGAAAGACCTGGTACCCATTTTACAGGAGGCTGGGGGGAGGGGGGGAATCTCACCCCCCACTGGGATTTGATCCCTGGGCCATCCAGCCCATAGAAAATTGCTCTTTTGACTACACTATCTCAGCCACCCTCAAAATGCATTTATATCGGTGTAATTAATTCTGCTTTAGGAGGTTTCATGCGTGTTAATTTTTCCAGGTTTTTGTGGGACCAGAGACATACATGGTGTGGGCCTTGGATAATAAGAAGAATATATATGTAAGAGAAGGCATTTTCAATGATTTTCAAGTTGGAACAGGCTGGGTTTTGGTATCTGGGATTGAAGCTGTTGAGCTTAGCATTAGGCAAGTTGACATATCTTTTTGTTGGAACAAATATTCTAAAGGTAAAGCATTTAGGTTAGTATTAGGTAAGTTTATGTATCTTGCTGTAGGACCAGATGTTCAATAGGTAAGGCACTTAAATTACTATTAGGTAAGCTTATGTGATAATACATGCATTACGTGAGATTCCTTCAGATCTCATAACAGTGAGGCAGATGTCAGTATGCATACATCATACAGAATGTAAACAGCCAGACTTATACTTGGAACTGCTATTATATAATTTTAATATCACAATATGAAAATTTATATGCTTTTCAATTTTTTATGTATTTTGGAATGTCAAATTTTTAAACATTTCAGTTCAGGCAGTGTAATATCTAGACCAACCTGTTGGCTCATATTCCTTTGTTCTGTAACTCCCTTAGGATGGCACCTGAATGTTGAAACATGTAGGAGTTTTAATACTTGTTATGCATTGTATTTTACTGTATTAAATGCATTTGTTGGTGGATACAGTTATAGTAAGAATATGCACGATATGAGTAATATAAAAATAGCTTCATGTTCTCAAGCACATGTATGCCTATTGAAAGAGCCAAATGCAGCAGTGTCTGTGACCTAAGAATTCAAAGTGTAATTATCATACTTAGTTTTAGCACCCACTGTCATTCCCACCTCCTCCATGCAGTCTTTACCGAATGTAGGACATTCAAAGTACAGTGTCGGTGTACCATTCAGTGAAAAACAGTGTTTATACCACATTTAATTGAAATCAGTCAACTTGTTTTGGAAGTTTTAATAGTAGGATCTATGCATGTGTGCGTGTGTGGGGAAGCATGCATACACACATACGAAACAGTAAGTTCATTAGCATATGTTATCATTTTTTAGGACAGAAATTAGGTTAAAAAAGACCATGAATGGAAAAAAATGACAAATGGACAAACACACCTGTTCTTTTATTCATGGCATTTGTACTTTGATCAAATGGTAACATAAAATGCTTTTGATTCTTGTCCTTTTAGTGGCACAGCAGTGTGGGCATTGTCTCCTGAAGGCAGTGTCTATCGAAGATACGGTATCACTAATACCAACTTTATTGGAGATTACTGGAAGAAGATACCTGGATCTGTTACTTCAATAACAGGTAAATGTTTTGTGGAGTATAAAAATGCCCTGAAAATTGGTGGAACCTCTCAAGATGTGCATTGACAATTGATATACAAATAATACATTTTTCATAAATCATTCATTAAAATTTAAATACCCATGCCAGTCGGCTCAAGGTTGATTCATTCCACATTCTTCTGCATTATGTATTTGTTGCTTCCTGTACTTGCATACCTAGGACTGTTGTCTTATATGCAGGGCCAATCTTATCTTGGGATAAATGAGATAACTACAATTGTTTGTAGTGTGTATTTCAGTTCTGTCTTTATGTTCAAACACAGCTCCTCTTACAAGACTTATTATTTTAGTCCTTTATTTAAAATTATGTATATGTACATGTAATGACATTATTTTTTAAGTTTAAGTTACATTAATTATGTTTTCGGGGTATTAATTTTAGGTTGTTCAAGCCTATTTGTCTCATTGTATGCCAGGGTTACATTCCTGAAAAAGTCGCGCAAATTGAAATTGCACAAGTCAAACACAAAATTTCCACTTACAAGAGTGTATTTCCTTGGGATTCAGGGATTGAAAGTCTCATCCTATATAACTATACCACTAGTGGATATACAGAGTGGTAGAGTATGTGTGTACTGTATGTACAGTATATATACATTTCTATATAGTATACATACATTCCTGTACAATATATTCATTTATTTCTAATGCAATAAAAATGTAAGAAACTCACATCCATAGGTTTTGGTCTGGTACACAAACAAACACTCACTGTTTCAGATTGTTGACATGTAATGTTATATAACACTTAGCATTTTCTTTAATTCTATCGGCCTTATCATTGTATGTGTTCTAATATAAGCAAGTCTAAGAGTATGGCATATGGCAACCATTCTTTCACCTTTTCCAAGTTTGCTTATTACATCTAATTTCTCTTCAGTATTGATTGTCTTTTGCCATGTTTTACTTGGATTGCACTAGATTATGTCAATTTACATTTCTCACTCAATACCAATGTTATTGAAGAGGAGACTGCATCTGCCGCATGATTATATAACAAACACAATCAATCCATACATGTGGCTGATGGCGTGACAATGATGTCACTTTCTGCTAGCCTCCTACAGAAGATAAGTGTGGCCACAGATCATATGTGCCAAATTGTGTTAAACTGAAAATAATCACATAAATTCAAAAAGTGGTGTGAATTTTCAAGGCACATGAAAGTGAAAACATACAAAAAGAAATCATTTAAAACGAGACCTGCCTATATGTTTTATAGTAGTATGTATATTTATTAGTATCATTTCATTGTGTATATACAGTTATTGTATATACAAGAACAGTTCATGGAATATGAATCAGGTTCCTTAGGCATATCTAATGTTACCTGTAGGTGACAGGGAAGCCAGTTGCCATTCCTCTTATGATCTGGTATTTTATTATGTCTTGATATGTTCTTTGTAACAGATGGCTGTGTATTGGGAAAATGAGCATAAGCTGTTTCATGTTGCCTGTAGTTGTGTGCTCCAAAACATTGATACAGGCACATAGGCTTGTGTTCAGGGTGTGCCAAGTGTGCCCAGGCACACTTTGTGTCTCAGAATTTTGTTTTTTGTGTTCCATTATTTAAGTTTGTATTTTTAAATAGAGTTTAGTTGTTAATTTAAAATGTTTATTTAAGATTTAGTTTCTTAAGTTTGTTTGGTGAATAAAATTAATGTCCTTTGTGACTGAACATTGAATAAATGTTTGCCTTTTAAAAAATTAAAAATAAAATTCTCTGGATGAACATTTTTATGAAATTTTCTTTACACACTTATGTATAGGCATATAGTTTAGGACTCAGCTTTGCAGCCCTAGAAGTTAGAAAAATGTTGAGGGAATAGAGCCACAGAGCTCAGGCCTGACCGGTATATTGTATTTTTGTGTGTTAATCTCTGATTAGGTCTGCTGTAATCACCTGTGGTTTGAGTGAGATAATTAACTATGGCTGAACACATTGTCATGGCTGCTACTAATGAACCATATCATGAACCTATCTTGATTCTACAGATGTGCTCTTGTGATCTTCATGTGGTCCAGACCACATAGTTGTCATAAAATTAATTATTATCAAGTGTCAGTGACCCTTATTACAATGTATGCTGCAAGTATTGTTATGACATAAAGTGTTGCAACAACTATGCTGGTGACATCAGTGTCAGCTTGGCAGTACAGCTTTTAGCATGTTTGTCGTGTGTTATTACCAAGCTATAGGAATTTTGTAGTTGTATTTTAATGTTTTTTCCTCTTTGTCGATTGTGCTTATTGTGACACATTTTTTTGTTATTACATCCAGGAAAAGGTCACTGATATTTGAGTATAATAAATTTAAGTACTCATGTGATGTTTATCTGTTATTTAGTATTATCATGAAATTAGGATTCTGGCACAAAGGAAATGGTGGAAAGTAGAGAGAGTACAAGAACTGGGTGCCATAAAAAAAGTACCTGGCTGTAATAGAAGGTAAAGTAACTGGAGGATGCAAAAAAAGGCATAATGGAGAGCTTCATATATGAAACTGAGGTTTTCAGATTCTGAATCTTCATGTTATGAGCTTCTTGGGTATGAAACCTTGATGTCTGTTTGATTGGTACTGACTTTTTGGAGGAGCATGCTGCTTGAGTCTTCAGGGTAGAATATAAGAGCTTCATAACATGTATCCTTACTGCATGTTAGGGTGGTAAGGATGATGGTATGGACAGGACATATAACACACATGGATCACATATATGAATAGAAAATTTTAGTTTAAAAGTGTAAGGAAAGAGACCACTTGGATGATCCTAGACATAGATGGGAGGATGAGATTGAAATAAATCTTAAAAGAAGCAGGATATGATGGTGTAGATTGAATTTATGCCTCATGAAGTTATGTGTTGTGATTACTTTGTATCACTTATTTTCATGTTGCATGTGTATTTCTTGTTCTAGCATCTGTGAGTGATGGCCTGTGGGGTCTGGACAAGAGCCACAACCTCCTGAGGCACAATCAGCTTACCGTGAAGTTGAGTGAGCCAACACCAACTTCAAGCAGAGCTTCCAACTTGACATCTGATGGTGACTGGGAAGTTGTGTGACATAGCATATTTATGTAACATTACTGTGCAAGATTTGAGTTTCTCACAGCGGTATAGCTGAAGATTCAAGTCCTCTGTGATTTTAATGTCATGTTGACTGAGACTTGCCTCCTCATTGTTATCATGTACTATAAGTAGAATACATGGTGAGATGTCCCGAGTCGCAGAATGACATTACAGAACAACAGAACCATTCCAAATAGGGGATAAACTCTTGAACAGGTATCTTGAGAGTTTGTTTAAGGATTACTTTTCACTTTCAGTAGGAATAGCATGTGAAAGTTATGATTTCAAATTACTGGATTTTTTCACAGCCAGTTTTGGTACTGGACTGTTTTTAAATCCTCTTGTCACAAGAAAAAAATTTCATTTATCAGTGTTGACAGTTACTAAGACTGTATAGCATTGGTGGTAGGTGAGTGAAATATAAGTATGGAGCATTTTTGGAATGATACTGACAAGCGAAAACCACGGTATTCAGAGAAGAACCTGTCACAGTGCCACTTGGTCCACCACCAGTTCCTGGGATTGAATGTGTACCTCCAGGGTGATAGGCCATTGGCCAACTACCTGAGCCATGGCACAGACATCATCTGTTACATGGACTACTTTTGTTCTCATGTCACTTATACAGTCATTGAACAGCCAACAGGTTGAGCTCTGGAGCAGTGAAACATTTGTCACCTTTGCTTGTCAGTTCAAAGGGTTTTTATCTGCATCCATTCAGAGCATGTGTTAACCCTCTCATACCATGATTAAATTCCCCGGGACACTCTGAAAAGATGAGAATTTAAATAGCTGCCATTGCCTTGCATGTTTTGGCAATGCCTTTAGCTGACTTTGCTGTTCTAAACTCTAGAATGAAATACATACACTAAAGCTTCACCTGGCCATCCCTTGTATTGATGCAATTTCTCAGCAACAAAGTAGGTGTCTTTTATGCCTGCTGCATTCCAAGGACAGTATTTAAACTACAGTAACATGAAAACTGATGTGGAATTGAAATTGTTTCAACTGAATTTGATTTGTGTTCATTGAAGAATTGTTCATAAATCCTTGGTTGAAAGGCCATTGCCGGCAGGCTTGAGTCCAATTTAAGTACTACATGTGCCAGGGACAGGGTTGACCATTTGTCAACCCTGTCCCTGTAGTCAAAGAGGATCTTCATCTTGCCATTATTTTTTCTGTCTATATGACATGTGTCAAATACATATGGGTTGCTTTTAAATAAAATGATAATGCCAGAAGAAATTGTGTACAGTAATCTGTTATGACATACTTTCTGATATGCTGTAAATAGATTTTGTTTTGAGGTAATACAGTTTTAAACACTACTTGTGATTTGAGATATCTGGTGTGGATTTTCAAATACTGTATTTGTAACATATTTTGTATAATGTTGCATGATTTTAAGTATTACAGTGCTGCTTATTTTGTATGCAGATGTGTGTTAAGATATGGGGTTTCAGTGATTATTATGTCATACATGATCCTGAGGAATGGCAGTGCAGTATTGACTTGGTTTGTAAGGTTATTTCATGGCTGTGGTAACTCCCATTGCATCAGGTAACCAGATGAGGAAGTCGAGATTTTATGTACATCACCCAGAAATAATTCATACACTGAGCAGGATTTACACCTCTAATGTCAAGAAGAAAGAACTGGCACAGTGATCTCAGCATTTGAAACAAGAATAATAAAGGGCATGGCATTAATGGCTGTTTGAATTTAATGTTATTGATAAAGTGCAAAATCATATTGTTAAAAAGATTGTGTAAAGAGAGACTGTAAAATTCTTGGTAGGAAATGTCAGCTTCATATCATTTGTGTAATACAATAGGAAGAATCACATTCACATCTGTGAGGTTTATCATACACTGACTTGTGAACAGGTGAATTCATTTCTTGTGGGTATCATGATGTAGTGCTTTAAACTTTGTAACTACTTACCAGTGTACCTCATCGCTTCTCAGACCAGGCAAGTTAACTCAAGCAGTAATGCTTCTGGCTGATATTTGGGAGGTGCCTACTTAGTATCTTAGCCAGTATTCTTAACGAGGATTTTTTGTACTTTTCTGTTTGTCCAGGTGCATATGCAGATAATAATTTATGTCATGGCATGGCTGCTTCCTTCACCATCCTTTCCAGTTAGTTATCATCCAGTTACTCAATGCTGTATGACAGTTGTTACTACCTGTGCCATTAAATAAAGAAGTGCTGCTGCTGTTTCAGCTGAGGTTTTTTAATGGTGACAGTGAGGGAAATAATGTAGGAGGAACCTTACACTACAACAGGTTATGATGCATTCCTTAATGGTCACATGATTAAAAATGTTTACAGCATTTAAAGTCAAGACAGATGTCATTCACCTTCTCTCCACAATCATTCACAGACATTTCAACCCGAGTGATTTGTCCTGTTACAGAACCACCTTCAGTCTCAGTTCCCTATAATAAATCTTCTTATCTCTGTGTCCTCTGGTTCCTTCCTCTGTTCTTTACATTTTGTTTCACTCAAGTCTCTCCAGCCCACCCTTTGTCTTCCTAGTAGTCATTTATGTATTTATTTAACACTTAATTTGTTATGTGTGTACTTATATTGCTGTCCTCTGAATTTCACTGTGGGCTGGAATATTTCATTTGGTATGGCACTTAGGCTCCTTGCTGGACAACTGAAGAACATTGGTTCAATCCACTCCCCCATTGTGGCTTCATGGTGTGCAGAGGGCTACTTTACATCATTGAATTTCATCAGCTTGAGACTCACTTATCTCATTTCAATACTGCTGAATTTTAAATTCAACAGAAAGCATAAAATCAGATCATGACGTGACATCACCTCGTCATTTAGCTACAAATATCACAAATGAGTTCAAAGTAACATAGCAATGAACAGTTTCATCTAAATTGTGTTTGTGTAAAGCAGCCTTTAATGCACTTATTGTATGTAGCACATTACATTACAGTCTCTTGCATCTTTTGGCATCGTTGGCGACATCTTCAGAGACTGTTATTTAACTGTTTGATTTTTGGCTCAACAGCTGGCTGTAAACACTTGTCCCAAAAATATTGGTAAGATGCAGCCTTTGCACTGATGCACTATTTTCCAGATTTCATGAAGGTCATCTATGATGAATAATAGTGAAAACACTGTACCAATGTGAAGTGTTACGTGAGTATGGGTTTTAACTATTATTCATCACAGGTTCACTTCATGAAATCTGGAAAACAGTTCATCAGTGAGAAGGCCACATTTTACCAACATGTTTGGACAAATGGTGTGGCCAGTTGTTGCTCTGCAGATTCAACAGTTAAATATGAGACAACCTGAAGATGGCACTGATTTGTGCCAAAACGCAAAGGAGAATATAATGCAATGTGTTATGTACAATAGGTGCATTAAAGGTTGGTTTTGAAAAAGACAATTAATATGAACGTAATGCACAATATACACAATGTTAAGGTAGTTCCATATAATTTTTCAAACCCAGTCGACTGACATAGCTCATGATAGGAAAGTAGTCCTTTGCATTCACTTCTAGAATAAATCCTGTGTAGGTAATGCTTAAGTATGTTACTTAGAACTAACTGGTTTGAAAATTTTACATAGCCATAGTTCTGGAGAGCAGGGTACTTATGCATATGATATTAGAAAAGTCAGGTGATCAGGTGAAAATTTTTGCACCTTACGTGAAAGCCACTAGTGAAATAAACTTTTCCACTGTGCATAGTGATGAGACATCACTCATGTTTTCTGTAACAGTAGAATCTCAATAAACCCATTATATATGCCTGCATTGAACACCAAGGGCCTTCTAAATCATTAATGGGAGCAGTTTTATGTTTTTGACATTCAGAAAATTTTGGGTCCATTATGCATATTTATTTTTCTTGTAGGCATTACTTCAGCATGGCATTTTGTGATGGACAGAGTAATACCAAACTCTAAATATGCCCATATAAAATATAAAAAACACAGATACAATAGAACATAGAGTAGAACAGTATTTCCAAGTAACAAATTTGAATTAATGCTTCTGGGCCTAGTTGCACTGATATATCATATTGTGTGCAGCCATACATATACAGGAAAATGAGTGATGAAACCTATGCTATAAATATGTCCATTTTAAAACAAATTTCTGTGAAGTGGCAGTATTTCCTACAATTTTGTGTGATTTTGTAAAAATGAATTGTATATTATTTGGTATTGGCAATTAAAGACATCTAACATGGTTTCCCTCTAATGTATGAATTTATGTCCATCTGCCATAGTAGTAATGGAAAATGAAGTGAGTGTGGGCCAGTCTATTTAATAATCATGTTACAGCATTGCAAGAGTGTAATGTTAATAATCCTACAGAATATGTGGAAACTTATACTAGAGATTTTCAGGATTGCCTCACTGTGTAGGTAAACCTTCCCTGTCCAAGCCATCAAGGCATGTAAGGGGCACAGAAGTATTCCTCCACTCATTCTTAACCTTGGTGCTAGATGGAGGTAAGTGGTTAATTTCATGCTCCAGCTCCTTTACCCGAGGGAAAGAACCCTGGTACCCATAGAATAGGAGGCTGGGTGGACCCCAGAGTTGGCCTGGGCATTTTTGAATAAGAGAAAACATCTCTTAGCCCCACCCAGGATTCGAACCCCGGACTGTCCAGCCCACAGTCTAGTTATACGAACTATGCTACTCCAGCTCAATCCACAATCTAGAGAAAAAGTCCCAAGACTTGCAAAATGATTCTTGTAAATTTGTAACTAATAGTCTGACTCTTAAATTATTTAATGACATTGTTTTAAGTGCAAAGTTAGTAGCAGGGAAGGACATCACAGATTGTATGTAGGTTAGGACTTGTAAAAAAGGCAGTCATGGTCATCTTGAAGGTTGTTACTTGTGTTCAACTTGAGAGACTGAGGAAAACCTGGGAAATCTCCATTAATGTTGGTAGCCCAGTCATGATGGGCCTTCAGATTACTTGTCCGTAATGTTAATAGCATACTAACCTGTTCAGTAGTACCTCATTTTTAAATGTGGTTGTCCGTGCACAAACTGACAGGAAAGACGGTTTCGATACAATTTTTTTCAAACATCTCCACCCTCAATCTTATTACACCTATCACGGTCCGGTTGCCATATACTGAAACTTGTAGGGTGAGGAAGTAGGGAGAGATGAAGGAAAAGGGAGGTGTAGAGTATGAGCACCTATTTATTGGCACAATATGTCAGTGACAAGTACCAATCCCAAATACATCAGCCACTAGAACAAAGGACTGGCACAGTCACTCTAATGTGAGTAATAAATTCTTTCGCATAAATAGTGGTTGTTGAGTCATACACTCTCATGAGACAATACCTATCCCATCCTGCACACATTCCTTAAAGGCCTCTGAAGTCTCTAGTTACCAGAACTGAACACTGAAGAAGGAAGCTCTCCATTTGCTGTAACATTATCAGCACTGATTAATCTACATCTGTTGTCCCATGTATTTAGGGTGACCATTTTTCTCTTCCCCTGTTGAGGGGTGGGGACACATTGAAATAACAATAAAAATGATTAATGTACAGTCATATTTTTTATGTCCTGCGTATGTTTTTACTGTTTATTGCTCCTTGTGCAGCGCTGTTGCCATCTCTGTTGAAAAAGTTGCTAATGGGATCCTAGGAACTCTCCATTCTAAACAACATTATTGGGAAGATGGAATAAAATTGGGAAAATAAAGAAAGGGAACAGAATCGGGGAAAAAAAATTGGTCCAGGACATCAGTCTAATTTGGGGACTGTCCCCCAAAATCCAGGACAAATGGTCACCTGAAGTGCAATGGCTACACTGCTGCTTTGTATTCAAGGAGTTCCATGTTCAAATTGTATCTAACCATGTGAAGTTGTTTCATGTGACTGGAATTAGGAAATAATCCAGTCAAGATACAACCTGGGCACCATTTATCAGTGCGTTGTGTAGTTTTCTGTGGCCCTTTCAAGTACAAGCCAGAATATTACTAGTTCTGTCTGCATCACTTATGGCTCCTTATTATTAAGCACATGATTTCTCATTCAATGCTATGTAACTAATACAGCTAAAAAGCACTGTTGAATAAACCAACATATAACTCCACAGTTGCATGAAGACACGTTATTATATTCTGTGGTTGATCTCTTAAAACTGTATAAACACATTCATCATCAACCCCACCTATAGTGGTATGATTCCCAAGATGTCCAGTCCAATGTTCTTACTATTTTCATTTACACACTGGAATAAGATCATGTCACTCTCATGGTTTCAGCAACCATTCTAACACCCCTGGCTTTGTAACCTTGTTACTGAACAAACATTGGGCCATCCTGTATTTTTAATTTCCCTTTATGAAGCAGTCCCAGAAAAAACTTAACCATGAATTTCTAGACTGTCTGAATGCATTACCAATAATTTATGTTACTGGTTTTCACTTGTTATTGTTTTGAATTGAAGTATTGTTTGCAAGTCTTAACAATGTAATGTGATGTCGCATGGTCATATATTTTAATACACAATTTTGTATATCATTTTTTGACTTTGTAGTTGAACTCTTGATATTAAATGAAACAACTGAAGTGGTTTGATTTTAGTACAATATTAGAGACAGGATTATTTAAGGAACTGTTCTTTTGAATCTGTTCAATGTATACAGGTGTCAAGTGACTGGTGCATTAAACTTCATCTCCATCTATTGCCAAGGTTAAGAATGAGTGTAATTACACATCCTCTCCCCCATGTACTTCCATGGCATGCGCAGGAACTAATTAACTTTTACTGTTATGATGTGTAAGTTAATTTCTTTGAGTCAATATTGGGAGAGTTGAACACTGCACATGTGCATGTTGGGTAAATACTAAATTTTATAAACTTGAATATCTGTAGCCTAATATTCTAAGGTGTTTTCTCAAATTTATATAAATTTCACTTCCAGGTTCTTCCTAGTTCATAAATTATAAATCATCCCAGGTGCTAGGTCGCCATGTTACATACACAATTTGTCATGGCACCTAAAATTTAAGCATGTGTTGTAATTCTTTCCCCCCCCCCTCCACCACATAAAACAACACGGTTCTGAAGTGGCTCCACAAGGGCTGTTATTTATCCTGGTTTCCTGAGCTTCAAGGTTTCACATGCAACTGACCAACTTCCTTCCCTGAATCACTTCAGCATCTAACTGGATGTGTGTCATGAAGGTGGAGGCACCACATACCAACGGAGCGTCGGTTTAAACCTACCGACTTTGTCAAAACCTCTACAATTATTATTTATCTGAGAAATACTAATGCAAAAGAAGTATTGGGTGTATCAAGGTCATGTATGTTTTGTATTTAAACTGTGTAGATTTGGGTTTCTGAGGCGCCTATTCAATGGGTAGCGGGAGCAAGGCGGTCGGAGCATGAGGCTGATTCGTCACCCTATCTAGTGCCGGGGTTAAAAGTGGATCTATATATCCACTCCCTCATGTACCTTCATGGTGTGTGTAGGGAAAACTTTACCACTTTTATTAGAATTTCCTCGAAAATGTTCGAAGTTATCATAAATTATAGCAACCAGAGCAAGAACTCACCGTCAAGTGATAATTTTACATAAATAATAATTTTGCGATCCGAACACGTCTCAGCGTTACGTTACACATAAATTTAGGTATTCTGGTGTTTACCGAAGGTTCAGAGGTGAAGCGAACGCCTTCCACTTATTGCCGAGGTTCATAATAAGGTGAGCTGTACCTGTAGTTCCCTGTATGCATCTTCATATGCGCATTAATTACGCGGTCAGTTCGTATGTATACTCTGCAAAGTTACAGCCAACCAAGAAACTATCTTTTAATGGTGACTTAATACTGTGATATTGTGGTCTAAGATTTAATGCATAATGCCTTATCATATGGCACATGGGGGGGGGGGGGTTATGTGTTCTACAGAAGAAGAGAATACTTTTGACGATGCAGAACCAGCTTTCTAAACCACCAGTACTGCCTCTCCCCCCGCCCCCCACCCCTTACACTTCTGAATATGCCAGAACGACGGGTGTTTATGCAATATTTCGACTTTTACATGTTTTGTCTACTGCAACATGTAGGAATTTAATGAAGGATACTGATAGGAGTAGCTATGGTAGCGATTTTTAATTCAATTACATCAACTTTTTTAAATATCTACACGGGACTGACAAGCGCTACCATTCTACTTTCCTGGTCTAATTTTTTAGTGGCACACTGTCAAAAAATTTCTCGCGGTATCTCTAGGCACGCTGTGACCCCCATTACTCTCACCGTTTCTTGTAACCATGGGTCAGAGTTTCGGCACAATTGAAAACATATTATCAGTGCCTCACAACGCATGCGATATCCAATGTGCGCTAATGTGATGAAATGTCACAATCAGTTCCAGTGACTTTCACCATACAATCACTTTACAGCTCACTGTACAGTACGAACTTTATCTGTGATATGAACGTATGAAGGGGGCTATATGAAAACCACGGCTGACTGAAAATTGCAATATGGCTTCCAGAAAACAGGTGGAAAAAATGTGTGTGTCAAAGTGTGATTCTTCTTTGCGTGTTGGTACTTGTATATTTTATTTATTTGTGCTTCTCACCTTTCATGTGCAACATGCAGACTCTAGTCATATAACAGGAACGTGGAACACACAAGATTTTTTTAAGTTCCTGATAAAATTTGGTTTTAAAAAGACCGATGTGCGCAACTCGCAGGATACTTCAGGATACATTTTTGGCAATATTACTGCCAAAACGAATTTTACTCATAATGTGACGTTTGCAGTGCTTGATAGAGGGTACTTTTTAGAATATTATGGAAATAGAACTATTGTAAATAAAGAGAAAGCATGTACTAAAATGTTCAATAAAATCAGCACTATTGCTTACGACGCAAGTTGCTATGATCAGGGGGAGGATTTCTTAAGGAAAGTCCCCTGTCCGAAAGGGAGTGTTTGTGTGGACGAAGATGCACCGTGGAATGTAGTAAAAGGACATCAATTTACGTTTGTAATTGAAGATTTAGTGCAGCCAAGGTAAGAATAGCAAAAAAGTGTATTTTAATTCGGTTCGTTCGATGCGTGTGTTGAAGTAAGATTAACTATTTGGAGAAGCATTGTAAGATGTAAGTGATTAAGTTATATGGCCTGTTGCTTTTTCATGCATTATTTTTGGCAGTGCAACAGTGAACTTGGGTTTAATTGCAAAACAATAAACATGTTTGTAGTTCGTGATGTGGTGAAAGATGACTTATAAGTGTACTGAAATGCGTATCTGAAGATTATTTATGTGTTTGTGAAAGCATGAGATGAAGCTTTGCAGTATAGAATTGGTACCATACATGGTGTTCTCTTAGAAGTACTGATCATTACTTCTCAAGAGACATTAGAACTTGAAAACCCATGGAATTCTGCAGTTGATTTGGCATTTGATTTCTTTAAGGCAGGGTTTATATAGTTTTAGCAATAACATGTGCAGGTGTAACTGTTATCTGTGCTTACTATGGTTACCATGTTTTTTTCCCCCCATATGTGTGATCAGTCTGGCCTGTAGTTGTGTATTTTGAAATATATTTTACATTTTCATTTCCATATACTACTAGAATTCGTGTTGTAGATGTCTTTCCTAAGTTTTGATTGTAGTTTGTTTTCCATAGACAAACTAACATCTTGTAATCTACCAAACTGAAGAGGACCAGAATTACTGTGGAAGAAGCATTTATGTGGTAACAAAAACCATTTTGGAGTGTACTAGTAAAGGGGAGGGGGAGGTCACTTGAGCTGAATTTTAAGCCCAGTGTTAAGGGTTTTGTCTAAAGTTAGGTTCTTATGAAAGTCATTATTATTATTATAAATTTATTTTGTTTGACAAGGATGTGTCATATCACAAAATTTGGTTGCAATACTCCTTTCACAAAGTGTATGCTTTACTGTTTGAACATAATATCCATGTAGCAGGTGTATATACATTAACATTACATTAGTCTTGAGGCTTATTGGAATTTTAATTTTAAACTGCTCCTTGCAAGCTAACTTCTCAATCTGTGTGTGCACCTCGTTATTTTTTCAAACAGTTCCTGGTTTATCTGGAGTTATTTCTGTGTAATCAGCATCTGGTAACTTTAGAAAATGGTTTTGAGGTTATCGGCATCAGTAGAACTAATTTTGTTTCAGTTTTAGAACTGTGAATGCTTGAAAGATAATTGAAGTGGTTCTGATAATAGTATATTATGTGTAGGGTTATTTGATATTTGGACTTCGTACATCTTCTGGTATCCCTCAAAATGTGTTCTTATTGGAATAGTAAATGATGGACACAGTACAGAAACCAAACAATCATAAATGTAAAGTGAAAGGTTATTTTACAATTCTGTATAGTAAATGTAATTTTCTTTTGTTACAGGTTCTGGTATGTAAGCTTAGTTGCATGCTACAGGAACCTAACTACATGCAAATGGCATCATATAGACCAGGACTTGGAGCTGGAATATGATATCTGGCTTGTGAATGGAAATCCAAATGTCAGCAGCTTTAATCCTCTGGTGTACCAGTTTTCTTTTGACAGACAGGTGCAGGAAATGTGGATAGTTACAGTGTCATTAATGCAGTGTTTGTATGCTCCACATATACACAAGTGTGTCCCAAAAAGACATATATACATATTCAGTGACTGAAATAAAGTTGTGTTAATGAGCAGAACCATTATATCACCCCTGTTTTTTTAATGAGGGCCAAACTGCCTCTTTGAGGTAAATTGAGTTATGTGTAGTGAATCAGTCTGCTAATGGTCCTCTGTGATGTGAAAAACATGACAGCTGCCATCATCAAAAATATCTGGGGTAGGTCTGGGATATCCTACCTTTCAAAGCATTTATCACATGTAAAAATGGAGCCACATTCTTGCTTCTCCTGTAAAATTTATATTTTGTGGGTTGTCCCCGTCTTACAAAATAGAATGATATGGATCAGCGCTGGCACTAATTGAAGTGGTGGATGTAGTGTTTCTGTTCAGAATGACCACCATCAGCTTCATGGCACAGTTGACAGTGATGAGCAACTCACTGACGGGCAGCCGTCAAAGTTGCTGCTGGGACAGATGGGCAAGCCTGTTCCCTTTCATGCTATAGATTTGGGTTGTCTGCTGTTGGAAGTGTGGTTTCAAATTTGTGTGTCCACTGTCTTTGCACTTCAGGCACATTCTTGAATTTTTGGTGCCATTCCAGGATTAATTAATGTTGCTTGAAACTCAATCAGTCCTAAACTATTTTAAGTACCTGTATCAAGGGAAAAGGGATTGTGGTGACATCTGTTAAGTGTAGAATACACCAGTTTCTGCTCATGCATATGATACTTGGAGATCAATAACGAAGTTGGTACTTTGTATTAAAAAGGGTATTCATCTTTTTGGGGCACTGTATGTCTCATGGTCAGTTGGTCACTATCCCCATTTTGTAATTGTTACATCACTGGCTGAAAATCGTACCCGAGTTACTGGTGTGTTAGCTGAAGTGGTAGTTCTTGTGACTTGTGTTTGAGAGATGTCTGGTTCAAATTTCAGTACAGTTACAACTATTGTAAGTGAAGTATTTCATTAATTTCCCTATTATTTTTAGACAAATGCAGGGTTAGTACACCTTAAAGTAAATTATGACCAGGGTTCCACAGACCGTCCAAAAATCTAGATGTCAGAAAGGTGATATGAAGCAAGTTTGGTGCTGAGTACTGAAGAGTTCTGTATTGACCTGTGAACCTCACTGTTATTAGGCCTGTTCTGCTTGGTGTATGTGTGAACTGATACACATTTCTGCATGTAAGAAAATAAACTGCAATGACAATGCTTACAATGTTAGGCACCGTGGTACAAAATTAATTTAGTCCGGTAACCAGGGTCCCAGGATTTGTGCACCCCCGGCCATGAGTACTGCCTCCTCAGTCCTCTGGAGTTCAGTGAACCTCTTTTATCAGTAGACACTATGAACTGTTGAATGTGAAATGGTATATAACCTGTAATGCAACCAAATGAGGTATTTTTTTTATTTTCTTCGGTCAAAACAAATGTGGGGATGAAATTTTAATAATGTTCTTTATTGCTGCTATAGTCCATGTTTTCCTAATTTTTTATGAATGATGTCTTGTTACTTTACACATATAATGTGTGCCACTGAGAAAGCATATTTTCTCTCCTTTCACATGTACTGCACATAGTCATCCTGTCATTACCTGCAGTGAGAGACAGACAGATATTGAGTATTCTTATACAGCTTGTGTTAACTGCAGGATATGTGTTGAAGATCCCTATTCTAAAAGTGTGCCATTCTTGCTGCAGGACACAGTGGAGCTATATCTGGTGTTCTTTCTGTGCTACCTTGTGCTGGTGCCACTTCAGGTATATGCTGCCATGCGCCAGCACCATCCAGTGACGCGACTCTTCACTGCCAGTCTTATTTTGGAGTTTCTAGCTCTCTGCCTTATCCTGCTGCATGTCCTTAAATTTTCTTTAGATGGAAGTGGCTTTCAACAGTTAGCTGTTGCCGGTGACATCTTAGACATTCTTTCTCGGGTAAGGAATTGATCCATAAAATCATCCAGGTTATTGTTATATATTTTGTTGGAATAGAATAGAATAATAATTGGGTTTGAGCCCTTCCAGGCCTGATTGTGCCTAGGCCTTAAGACAGGCCCTTTGTGCCCCATATTCTATATTAAGTTAAAAGGAGACCTGCTCCTTCAACATAGTTCCAGATGGCCCCCTGTACCTAATTCCCAGTTACCTCTGGGTCCAATAGAAAAGGAACCCAGGTATAAATGTCAAAGTTACTATGTACAGTTGCCTTCTACCAGAGTTCTACTTAACTGAAGCCCTCTGTTGCGGAGCTCTCCTTGGGGTTTTTTTTTTTTTTAACTGAAGGTTTGTTTCCCAAGGTGATCTGGAACTTGTGACTGTATAGTGTTTTTTTTAATTACTACTGTAAGCTCAGTGTTCTCATTAAAAAAATGCTCATGGGTTATACCATCTTTACAGATGACAGAAATTCATAATGAAATTTTTTGATGTTTAGTGTCATTAATTATTTCTATACAAGTTTTTCAACCAGAGTACTACCTGAAGTGGATTCCAGACACCATGGTGTGTTAGGCAGTTGCTTTATTTTACCCATTAGTGCATTGTGATTTTTGAAGAAGTAAATAACATTGTCAGATACGTTTATAAGTAATGGCAGTGTACAGTATTTCAGATTTGTTGAAGTGTTAACAGTGCTACTGTAGAATGTGGATTCTTCCTGTCCACACAAAACTGATTATCCTAAATGTATACAGTTCAAAAGCAGATGTATAGTTAGTAACTGATGGAACGTGATCAAAGGGTGTATTTACTTTTGGGCATCTTTGAATTTCAATAGTTATTGAATTTTGTTTTATTTAATGAATATCTAGTTGTCCACTAAAGTGGCTGGGTTAGTGTTAGTGGTACAAAAATTCAACTCTGTACATAGTAGTGTGAAAGTATAAAACTGTTGACTACAGGCCACAAAGAAAGCCTTTGCCCTTAAGTTAACGTATCTGTCTTTATCTATTTTTATCAGCTTTTGTTTGCTGTTATGTAACCATAACAATGAAGATAAGATAAATTTGTTCCAATGGATGCCATGAAGGCGCATGGGGGAGTGGAGACATATCGCCCTTCATTCTTAACTTGACCGTCATGCCTAGCTACTCTGTCCCCTGGGATGGAGCCTTGGGTACCAATTGAATAGGAAGCTGGGTGGGTCCCAGAGCCAGTCTGTTAACGCTTTGGTAATGTAATGAATAGTACCATGCAATATTGGTTGCATGTTGAAACATGTGTGACTTTAGAATTTTAGAGTAATGTGTTCAGCATTTGCTTGTAATGGTAATACAGTTATTGCAGTATTTCTATAATTAGCCACATGCCTGTCAGGTGATGGACTGTCATAATATTCACATGCTACTCCACAGTGCCCTTTTATTGCTGATTTATTCTTTATTTTAATTTCTTGTATCAGAGTGCTACCATCTGGTGTGCTGTGATGTATAACATGCTCCTTCTTCAACTGTTTCTGCAGCCTCAGCCCATACCTCACCCTGAACACAATCTGCCTCAGTTACATCAACATGTTTATTTGCTAAGAGCACATAGCTCACAGAGAACCCACTAACGTTGGTTGCCATGACAGGTGTGACTCAATCACTCTCACACCAAGGGTGTTACATAAGGCAGATATTGGAACATAAGCATAGGAAAATTTATAGAAAAATAATGGAATTTGTGTATATAAATATGATGAGTTGAAACTGATATTTTGATTTTCAAGTGGGAAGGAATACTTCATACTCAAAATCAAGCTTTCCTAAGTGGTTTGTTGAGACTTTTTTGTGGGTATTGGCTGTGTGATTGGAGACAGGTTTGCTGCTGTGGAGAAGTTAGCAATCCACATTCAAGGAAAACATTTTCACCACAGAATGTCATCATCTATAAGTGCAAACCTGTATTGTTAAACATACCACAGACATAAGAGATCTGTAAAATTTATTAGCAAAGGGAGCTTAATTGTAGTTAATCAAAACTGTACAAAACCTTTCATACTATGTCATAAGCACATTGTTTAATTTTGATATTACTGTATGTTTTCTAGTGTGATGTCTGGTAGAACACGTGATAAAAGACTGTGTGTGCTATGCATTATTCTGCATCTTTTAAAGTCTAGCATTTGTTTGATGTACCACAACATTCAAAAGTTGTACATGGTGGTCTTATTGCATTTATGTGTTTTATATGGATATTGGAACAAACAGTGACTTTTTCTTTATACAACAATTTCTTTGTACAACATTGACCTGTTGCTTTTGTATAACTGAGTTGTGTTTACTGCGTAGTGCACACTGAGTCCTTATATAAAGCAGACAGGTTTCATCTTTATAAAGGGCTAAAAACAATAAAATGTAGTACAAAGGAATTACTATTTTGAAATGGTCCATAGTCTTTCATTCCACCCATGAACATAACTGCATTTGTGAAGGTACACCACCATTTTGTGTATGTCAGAAATGTATGAGCACAGTTCTGGTTGAACATAGTTCATATGTCAACATAATTGCGTTTTCTTTGACATTAGTATTGCATAAGTGTACCTTTTGCTGCATCACAGAGTGAAAATAGGCTTTGTTTAAAAATGGGCTCATATGATACTTTTATGCTGATTGGCTCTGTTAGCGTTGCCAGTTACATTTCAGTCTCTACGTATTACTGGGAGGATGTAAATTATCAGCTTGCCAGCATTGCCATCAGTGGAGATATACAGACTGACTTCACACTTGTGTGATGTGTAATTATCAAATAAATTGCCATCTTTTAAGCTCATTCATATGTTCTGTTTATTTCTCTTTTGCTGTCTGCATACTCATTATAACAGGCAGATTGATTTGGCTGAATGTGTGCTGTATCATAGCAGTGACTGTGAGGACTGTATGAATGTCTGCAATAGAATAGCACTGTCTGTGAGGACTGTATGAATATCTGTTGTATCATAGCAGTGTCTGTGAGGACTGTATGAATATCTGTTGTATCATAGCAGTGTTTGTGAGGACTGTATGAATATCTGTTGTATCATAGCAGTGTCTGTGAGGACTGTATGAACATCTGTTGTATCATAGCAGTGGCTGTGATGACTGTATAAATATCTGTTATATCATAGCAGTGTCTGTGGTGACTGTATTAATATCTGTTGTAGCATAGCAGTGTCTATGATGACTGTGCGAATATCTATTGTATCATTGCATGTCTGTGACGACTGTATGAATACCTTCTGTAGCACAGCATTGTCTGTGAGGACCGTATGAATATTTGTTTTATCATAGCAGTGGTTGTGAGGACTCCATGCCTGCTGTATCATAGTAGAGTGTGTGAGAACTGTATCAATATCTGCAGCGGCATAGTGGTGTCTGGAAGGACTGTATGTATATTAGCTGTATCATTGTTTTTGAGTACTTATATGCTGTAACTTAGCAGTGTTTGTGAGGACTGTATGAATGTCTGCTGTATTATATCATTTTGTGTGTGTGTGTGTGTGTGTGTGCACATGCGTGCATGTGAGTGCATGTGGGGGAGAGAGAGAGGACTTCGTATATATCTGCAGTACCGCAGCAGTATCTGTGATTATTTGATGAATGCTGTATCATAGCCATGTTTTTGAGGACTTTACGATATCTGGTACATCATAGCAGTGTTATGATTACTGTATGATTAGTTACTTAATAACAGTACTGTCTGTGAGGACTGGCTGCATATTGAACTAATTTGTTATATAGTGTTACTGTGTCATCCTTGTGTTCTTTTTTCTTTAGGTTCTGTAGTTTCATGTACAGTTTTGTTCATGAATGTAAAATTCTTGTTTGCAGACAACATTCATGCTGCTACTTTTGCTTCTGGCCAAAGGCTGGGCTGTTACAAGATTGGAATTCACTTGGAAACCTTTGGTGTTTGGTATTTGGTTCCTGTATGGTGTGGTACACATCCTGCTCTACATCTGGAATATGGTAAGCCTAGAATAGATCATCTTGGAGTTCTTGGCATAGGTGGGAGGATAGTACAGTGATACCTCGGCTAACAAGTGACCCTGCTAACGAATTTTTCGGCTAACGATTTCTTCGCTGTTTTTCGGACTTGGCTAACGAATATGGATTCAGCTAACGAATGTTTTAGTGGATGCACTCGCTAACATAAAGCAGCAAACATGAACGGTCGGGCCATTCCAGGAGCTTATCTTTTCTGTCTGTATGTGTGTTTCAGCAAACGAATGTGATTACGGACCGAATTATCTTCGTTAGCCGAGGTATCACTGTATTAGGATGATTATTTCCTAATGTGATGTGTAGGTTTTGTAGGTGGGTACCCATGTTTTGAAGGAACTCACTACCTCCATTTTTACTTGGAGGCATTGGATTCCTGTGTCGTTTAACTATATATCTGCCAAATTGCAAGTGATTCTTGTGTCATGGAGGTGGGGTTTGGAGACCTTCAGAAGATAAGGTCAACAAGTATATTTCTTTTTTTCAGGCATGATTGTTCGGTTGTGAAAAGTGCCTTTTGGCAGTTTCATGTGTGACTGTCTCTCTTTTCACATGTATCACAGCTTCCACTGGATGGGTTTTCATGGAATTTTATATTGGCGACTTCTGAAAATGAACATATGAATAAAATTGGGCAAAAATGTTGGGCACTTTACATGGACACTGCTGTACATTTTACGCTGTTGTTGGACTGACATGTTCTGGTTGCAGTTTTGCATTGTCTGCATGTTACCCAAGGTAGAGTGTGCGGCCTAGCAGTTGAAATATTTGGTCTTCTGCTAGTATAAGTGCCAAGAGACCGTACATGAACCATCTTTACAAATCCGGGCAAATGTTACAAATATCAACATCAAAAGCAACAAAGCATTGTTTTATACTGTTGAGTTAAATATTTTGTTGCTCTCAACAGTATAAATATTGTAGCTCAATAAGAAAGGGAACCCACTGTTGCATTTCCATGTCATCAGTGTTTATGTGAACATGCCAAAATGTTATGTCATATGTACATTGCTTGTGTTGTGCTTGATGGTCTATATTGGGGGATGGGATGGAACAGTTCCACTGGTCCAGGTATGGCTGATGGGGGATGCTGCAGGTGTGTGTTGGTCTTTTTCAATGTCAGTGTTTGACAGTCAGTTGTGTTATGTTGTATATCAGTTACACATAAGTGATGGTTAACGCTTGATCAAAGATCAGGTTGGAGCTCAGGTCTAGTGAAAGCATACAAAATGTGGCATTATACCATTTTGCTTGATTTTCCTTTTATGTATTTTGTACTACTAACGTACGATGTTGAAACATGTTGCCAAATTAAAGATAAAAAATCTTATTAGTTGTGATGTCTCTTATTGTGGGAAATCTTTAAGAAATTCAGTTGACAGCCTAGGCCAGGGTGTCACTATTTTAGTGCATTTTTATAAAATTAATTAGTAATGTAATGTGTATCACCATAAATAAACAGGTGATAAATTTTCAAAATTTCTTTGGTGTTCTGTCTTGGTAAAATATGTTTTCTCATTTCAAATGAGAGCTATGGATTGAGTGGGCCTGTTTTAATTCCCATACATGGTTGAATGAGTATTCTGCGTGCACATTGTTGGATCTAGTAAAAAATCTTGGTGTAGCCCAGGCAAGTTCATTGTTACTGAGATTGCAGTTGGAGGGGGGGTTCTAAGGGCCACATGGTTACTGTGTTTTGTCATAGTGGCATCACAGGTTACGCACTGTGTAAGAAGTTGTATCATGTGTGGCTTCTCTGTGTGTTTACTTGGAGATTCGTTGACCTGTACCAAGTTGTATGGACCATTATAAAAAATGACAGCAGATTTTTCTGGCATGTTTGAGATTAAATTTTCTGTCACCCACTTCTCAGAGTTGGACCTGGTCACGTGGTGATGGTGGTTGCCATTCACTGATTCTGCTTTGTAAATAAGCTGGAAATCATTCTTTGCACCGACATGTGTGACAGTAAGCCTGGTTTCTGCATTGCTAGCTGTTAAGACTCCGTTCACTTGTCTGTTGTCCAGCATTACTTATATGTCAGTTTTCCATCTGTTGATGTCTCATGTAGATAAAACATGTACATTCCATCATATCAAAAATCATTTAAGTGAAGCAAATCACTTCATTCACTTCAGTGACACCCAGCGGTTTGCGGTTGCTCTGTCACAGTGGTTAGTGTTTTGACGTTTTCGCCATCTGCATCCCTTGTGCAGTACTATGCTTAAAGACTGCACCTCTCCCAAGGAAAATTATTTTCTCTTTTATTATTGGAAGGTGTTTTCTGCAAGTTGGAACAGTTGTCTTTTGAACTTGAAAGTCTCTGACTGTTCTTTTGAACACACATAAAAATTATCAGTGATTACATATCTGTCAGATTTTCAAGCCCTCTTCTTCCCTCATTATGCAGAGGACTTCCTCTGTTACATTATTTGCTCTCTCTTATGATATTTTTTTGCTGTCATCACTGTTATAACACAGTACTCCACTGCATCCACACAAGCTGGTAAGATTAGAATTTCTCCACTGCTTCTTGTTTATATGGTCAATTCACATGGTTTATTACTTCCTAGCTTCACTCTGAATGGTTTTACCCTTTTTCCAATGGTCACCATTTGTTAGATGTTCATTTGATATCACGGATCTCCCGCCCGCAGCCCATGAGCCCCATACAGCCCGCAAGATCCTGTTATGCAACCTGTGGACACATTTGAAAATTATGTGTATACTTTAAACATTACATAGTTATTCACGTGGTTTAGTATACCAGTTACGAGTTTTTTTTTCCACATGTGGCTTGGGACCAGCCTACAATGATAGGTATGGCCCTCTGCCTTATAAAGCTTGGACACCCATGGTTTATACGAAGCCTGCAATCGCACCTTTGTACAGCTGTAACTGGGTAGAACACAACAGAAAATAATATTAAGTTGCACACACAAGACCCTGCTGCACTTGAACATAGTGTGTTTTAAATTGGAATATGTCAGTTACAGGCCATAAACATCTAACAGTCTGACTTACTGCTCCAAAAAAATCCACAACCAAGGTCAAAACCAGTCACATGAATCCATTGGAGTGAACTCAAATGCAGGGATGCCACATTCCTGGTGGTTGCAGGCTTCTTTTTTGGTATTGCTTCTGTGACGGCAGCCATACTCGGAGTCATGATAAAAATACTCCCTTTACTTGGTATGGAGTTGAGTGGTCAGGTTTGATACTTCACCCATGGAGTTTGGGATGTGAACATAAAAACAATTGTATGCTGAGAATCAAACATAAATTTCTTTGTCTGACCGTTACCAGTAGAAATAACTTTAGCGTGAAAATATTTTCACCGTTTTTGTCATTCGCACACAGTAGGTAGTCTGTTGCGGAAAGTGGTTCTGTTGGTGATCTCAAAGTCTATTCTTCTTTATTTTCCTTGCATTTATCATTAATTTGATTTCATCACCAAACTAGCTGTTTATATTCTGTCATTTTTCATTTCTCTAAAAATTCTGTTTTGTTTCTACAGCCCCTTTGGTATTATTTACTTCACTTCACACACTGTCTCTATCACTGTATACAGTAACTTATGTCAGTATGTGAAATTTACTGTATAATTTTTTGTATATTGCTTTGTCCAGACAGAAGTGGATATTATTGAAGATATAGATGAGTACCAAACATGGCCTGGGTGGCTGATAATTTGTTTCCGAACGCTGATCATGATTTGGTTCCTGTTTGAGCTGAGGAACACCATGCTGTATGAACACAATGCCCAGAAGCTCAACTTCTTCCTTCACTTTGGAGCATCAGCATTGGTCTGGTTTATTTACCTACCCATAATAGCACTTATTGCACTACAAGTGTCAGCTCTTTGGAGGTTCAAACTGCTTCTTGGTATGTCTCATTATTACACTTATTTTCTATTGTATGGGCAAATGTTCCATTGTCTGATCATATATGAAGGATGAGAGCAAAATGAATATTCATAAAAAACACAGGAATAAATAAAGACAAAAAGTAACAAGAATCAGGCACTGTACAACACAAGAGGATACATGAGAATGTCATTGGATTGGAACAAGAATTTATTAATACAAAGAAGTTTAAAAAAATGAAACTAGCACTTGGATGCTTAGAACTTTAATTCTTTAATATAGCCAATACATGGTACACAAGTAGTAGATGATGCACATCAGACCTCCACATGGTCACTGTTGACATTTAAGCATTTGTACCACCTTGCACCAGGACCTGTACCACAGTGTAAAAGAAATTGATTTAAAGTGTCTGTAGCCAGGAAGTGACAGCTTGCTTCCTGTTGGTGTGTGATGCAGATTTTGTGCCAGCCTTGTGCTTCTTAGGCTTCCACAGAGATGGAAGTCACTGGGCTTCATACTGCCAGCTGGACTTGTGATAGGTTACAGTGCTAATAGCTGCTTCGATATTTTGGACCACCCTCACTTCAGTTCTGATCTCATGCTCAGTGATTTCCATGTTTTTGGACCCCTTGAAAAGGGCTTGGCTAGCAAGCAGTATCCATTGGACACCGATGTGAAATCTGGTGCCATTTCCTGGCTGTGGCCACTTGACATCAATTTCTTCTAAGTCAGGATTCATGCTGTGGTGCTGCAGTAGTACGAGTGTCTAAATGTCAGTATTTGCTGTGTTTACCATGTGCAGATCTGATGAGTAGCATCTGCATCAGAATAAATTTCTTGTGATCAGAGAGTTTAGTTACCGTATGTTTTGAAACCATTCATATATAATAAGAACCTGTGTTCAGAAGTAACTGCTTGCTATGAATTAAGAAATACAACATGAATTAATAATGATTAATGATGAAGAGTAATAACGAAACCAGAACAGGAATATTTGGGTTATGTAGGTATTTATTTTATCGGACCAATATCGTACATCACTTCTTCCTCTCTTCAAATTTGTTGTGAGTCTGTGTCCACACATTTTAGTTCAATGTATTACAGTTAATGTTAGGTATTTACTCATCACGTTAAAGACGACGCCAGAAATGGTTTCCTTTGTCTCGTAGATAGGTATCACATCTAACAAACATGTTGTTAATTGCATGTCAGAACTCTGTTGGTGAAACTGAAGACACTGCAATGCAAGGACTGTTACTGTACATTTAATTTTTTAACATGCTCCACAAATAAAAGTAACACAGATTCAGATTTGGTGAGTGAGGATACCACAGTCCTCTGCTTATTATTCTGTCACCACTGACAGACTCCAAACAGCATGCAGAATGGTGTTGTGCAGTGTTGCACTGTCTTGCCAGAAAAAGTAAAAAGCAAGGATGCAAGTCTGTGAAGTTGTATCTGACAGGCTTTACTTTGACAGAATCTGCATTTAAATGATAAGTCCTCCACAAAAAGAAGGTGAAAAAAGATCTCCGGTACTGTGGGATATGCAGGACTATAAATATTACAAAGGGAAGTAGGATATTTTGAGTTCCGCTTGGAGCTGCTGGACTGTTATTTTAGGTTCCAGTTACAGTATGTATTTGCTTGCTTGACCTCAAGTGTTAATGATAAGCCTTTACAACTTTCACAGTACATTTGAAGCTAGAAAAACGACTATAATCCTTGTCTAGCTGCAAATGTTCTGTGAAATTTAACATTTTAGAATTGTAAAATGTCAAGTGAGGCATTGTGGGTGTAGTGGAATACGGATGGTGAATTTTTACACTTTGAATTCCAGGAATAACATACTCTGCAGATTGCTTGGCATACTGTGTCATGACTCATCTCCTGTGGCCCACAAGAAGTGAACAGTATTTCTTGCTGGCTGAAGATGCGGACCTCAGTGATGAATTAGACGAATTCAATGAGGCACCACATGTAGTTAATAATTACATAGCACTGAACAGTCATCATCATCATCTCCATCACCACCACAGTGTTAACTCAGAACCACCAGACCTTACAAAAGTAATCACCTGAATTTTCTCGTGTTTTATGACAGTTTCATGCTACATCTTCTTGTTAAACAGTTCGTTGAAGAACAGAGAATCCAGAAGGGTTTATTGTGTAATATACGTACATATTCACATATGCTATACTGCAGTGAGAATACATTGTTCCTTTGATAATTGGTAGAAATTTCCATCATTTCAGAGTGTGTGGCATTCTTCCATAAGTATGAGTAATTCATAGTTTATGTTGAAAAATATTTTTTTTTTCCTTCATACAGCACCATGTTATGAACCATTTGAACTGTTTTGTTTCTTTGTTGCTATACAGTTTTTATATGTGAAAGTGAGATTCCTTTTAATCCTTTTCATTACGAGTGTGTGTGAAATGAGGAAAAGTGTTGCATGATTATTAGTCAGGCTTTGGGATTTATTTCTGACATTTTTGTGCATTTGAAGAGCATGTTAATAATATTGTGACAGATGAAAAATTAATTTCTCATGATAAATAGTGATTTTGAATTGGATTTTCAAATTTATCGAGTATGGTAGCTTTACCAATTTATAGGGATGTCAGTATGACCATCTTTATTCATGTCACTGCACACACACACACACACACACACAGCCAGTTACAGAATATTTTTTTTGTGTATACCATGCACCATACTTTGTGAAACATGTTCGTATATTACTTGAAAAACAGAATGTTCTCACATTTTACACAGAAATGAGTGTCAAGTGTACAGGTTTTTAGCATACATGCTCATCTTTGTCATTGCACCATGCATTTTGTAGAGTCATTTAATCAGCACACCAACTAATGCACATACATAAAATTTTTAAATTAAAACGTTTAAAATCACTCCAACATGTTTCGATCCTAAGATCATCTTCAGGGAGCTACACTGTTCCTTGCTAAAGTCACATACTTAAAAACACTAACTGATTAATTTCCTTATATTAACTTGGTGCTGTGGCAGCATGTTGTATTGTGTAAGTGTACGCTGCTGAGAATGCGCCTGACTGTGGGTGTGTGTCATGTTGCGTGAGACTGGCTGTGGGTTACATGGAAGGATTTGTCCTTCCACGTAACCCATAGCAAGTCTCACGCAACATAACACACGCTACACACCCATAGTCAGGCGCATTCTCAGCAGTGTACGACTTACACAATATGACATGCTGCCGCAGCACCAAGTTAATATAAGGAAATTAATCAGTTAGTGTTTTTAAGTATGTGACTTTAGCAAGGAACAGTGTAGCTCCCTGAAGACGATCTTAGGATCGAAACATGTTGGAGCGATTTTAAATGTTTTAATGTAAAAATTTTATGTATGTGCATTAGTTGGTGTGCTGATTAAATAAAATACATGCTCATGTTAACATCCCTTTATCAAGGCCATGTTGTGAACAAATGTAGAGCAGGTGCATTTGAAATGGTACTACAGAATGTAGCTTGTAAGTTTCTCATCCTTTTTATTTCCAGCCTCACTCCTACAAATTACAAATAAATTTATGTGAACTTTTTAAGAAAGAGACTACAGTCTGTTATGAGAAACTACAAGACTCCCGCCATATTTTCAGATTTTAGGCTTGTTGTAAGAGATGTTGTGATGTAAAGAGTGATGCTATGACACGCAGTGTGTGTGATCATTTGGCAGTTCAGTGGTGATGGAAGATCTCTAGCAGTGTTACTGGCAAAGAAAGTTTTGGTGTCAGAAGTTTTCCAACAGAGGACGGAGAAAAGAGTTTAATTGGACTCCAGCATCAGGATGCAGTACATGTAGCTGTACAGGGGAGTAAAAGTGTGTGACAAGATATACTGAACTTTTGTTTTATTTATAACTTTAAATCAGAAATTAAAAGAAAGGATTGAAGATGAAATAATGTACTTGTGTAAATTTTTATGTCAGCATTGAAATTCTTTAACTGGTTTAGTGTGCATTTACTGATAACTTGACTGGCATCCCCTTTTTTTGTCAGAGTGAAGTTAATGCACTGTAACTGTTTTCTATTGAAGGGGTTATACCCTGTCATAGAAATAATATTTTGATACAAAGTATGTGAATGCATTTGGAACATATCATTAGATTTATACATATGTGTTTATGTATATATCAGTTTTATAGTTACACACTGTCATACATTCCTGGGTATTGTCATATACCATTAAGGGTAATATTCTTCCATAGGGTATTTAGATCTTATTAAGAAAGTAGGTCATAATAAATTATGCTGCACATTACACGTAGACATTTTTTTTTTGTAATGTTGTTATATTTGTTCAGTTTTGATAGACATCTCATAATTTAATACCATTAATCCAAGGAAGAAACTCATACCTTTAAACGTGAATGTAGATGTAATATTGTGGAACCTTACTTTAAAGTATATGCTGAATTGCTGTTTATCAAGCATTTAGACACAGTTAGATGCAAATATTAGACTACTGTAAGAAATGTTTTAAATCCTTCTGGGTTCTTCAGCATGGTTCATATAGAATATCTCATTTTGGAATAGTCAGTTCTCATTTAAAGTTCATTATGTAATGTTATTACAACCCACACATTATGAACAAGTGATTTGAAAGTTTATCTCCTTGTTATTATGTTGTCTAGTATCAGACTGTAACTGTTTCATTGTGACTCTTAATATAATTTTCAGTATTATTATGCTTCTAAATACATGGTGTAGGTGCCATTGAACAAGGAAGAGATGTGAAGTTTGTAATTTTTGTTATTGGTCTGGGAACTGGTTTTTTTACACTTCTTGCCACTGTTGTTATTTACGTATAAACAGAAAAGTGCTAACATGGTTCATATGTGTTAAATACATAGAACTGGGTGATTTTTTTGTAAGAGCACATAAACACGAACTACTCTCTGTACTTAATGTGAACTGTCAGAATACTTCCAAATGATGTGCCAAGAACACAGAATATGTTGGAACATTGAGTATTACTCTATCATCCTCAGCTTAACCATCTAAAGGTATCAACACTTCAGAAAAACAAAGTACTGCATCAAATAAGCTGTGCTACCTGTTCAGTTCTCTCAGTGGAAAGAAACATTTCTTGAAGCAGAGAAGTTTATCTAAACATACTGTGGCCTTGTGGTTATCATGTCAGTATTTAGTCTGGTAGCTGCATACCATCATTGCAAAGAAACATCTTGCCTGTGTCTTCTGGGTAGAAGGATCTGAACCTGGAAGACTGGTATTCATGTAGCAGACATGTTATACCTAGGTTTAGGCTTATATGCATTTTTCATATTGAAAAATACATATAAGCCAAATTTTAAAGGTGAGAGAGTTTCCTTAGTTTTACGTATCTAACTTATATGTGGAATTGCCTGCAGGCTGTCAATTATGGTAACTAAGAAACTATGTGTTTTGCAGAGTGCAAATAATACTAATCCTAGTTATAACCCATAAAATCATAATATGAACCCTTACCATGATAAAACCTTAAACGTTACTGGTGAACAGATTTCAGCATTATGATTGAAACTACTATTCAGAGGGTACCTGTGGCACTTTCTCTGGGGGTAAAGCAGCCAGAGGGTGAGGCTGGCCACAGGCGAAGGTTAAGAATGTGTGGAGCTTCTGTTCACTCCATCATATGCCCTCAATTTGTATAGAGAACTTCCCCTTTATTTTTATTGACTGAAATGAGAATAGGGATATCAGTGATCTCTCTCTCTGCTGTAATTAACCACTTACTGTATTTTATATATTCTTATTTCAGATTCAGTTATAATGTTGGCCCCCAAGTAGTTGTGACATCCATTGAACAAGGTGAATGTATAGCTGCCAAAACTGCATTAAATAGATTTTGTGTTCTCTGTGGAACTAAACATACTGTAATGAGATACATTATGGGCCCCACCCCCTGATTCTCCACAGCACCCACACAGTTTCAACTCATTAAATATTTGGCACATACATACATTAAATATCAGAAAACAAAACAACAATTTTTTTTTACATACAAGTGAACTTCAGTTTAATAGATAGCATACATTGTGGAATTTCGCGGAGACCATCGCTTACATAAGTGCTGATGCCATAGCTGCATTCTTATGCTGTGATTTGCAGCAGAGCACAAGTGGGGTGATAGCAGTACACTACTGCTGGCTACGTCTTCCAGGTGCAGAGTCCTTATCAGGTTATAGAGGCACATGTGGCTTTTAAATTGTCTTAGAGATAACTGTTTGTATAGATGCTCTTCTCCACGCAGTACATTATGATCAGCCCCTAGTCTGAAGGACACTGGTTTACTTGCTGCATTTACACTCTGCATATGAAAATTTTAGATTAAAAAATTAGATATTTTTATACCGTGTTAAATGGAATCTGCATTGACCAGGGATCCTTTCAGCAGGGTCACCTGCATAGCTAACATAAAATCAAAACAAACTTCGTTGGCAGTGTATTTGGTAACAGCATAAAATGGTCTTATAATGCATCACTGCAAGAAACCAGAAGAACCACACTTTTATTTAATGTAATTCTTCTTCGGCAAAGGGTATTAAAGAAATATGAAAACCTTGTGCAGAGGCTGCAATTTATATCTTTCTTTGTGTTGCTTTTGATTTTCACTTCTTGTAGCACATCCCATTTCTTTTGTCTTTAATGTAACAGTTGTCCCTAATTGTGTTATTAAAAAAACATGCTAATGGCTACTACTTTTGTTCTAAAATGTTGTAAACTGCATGTATGACAGTTTTAGTTTAGGTAATTTCAATGCATTGTGCAGCAATGACCATGTGTTATGAACTACAGTTCTTTGAAGCAACGTCATGTAAGTATCAAAATAACTCGGTAAGACTGAAAATTTGCTGTTAATACTAGACTGTGAATTGACATGAACTGGAATATTATTAATTGAAATTATTTCTATGTCTCTGTTTTGGACACAGTATTCTAAAAAGTGTGTGAGATGTGTGATTTAAGTTATCATAGCATCATCGATGAATATTGAAGTCCTCTGTGATGAGACACTATATCAGTTGGTAAGTGGTTACCACAATTTCAGATTAAATTGCTGGCTCCATATTCAGGATGGTCCCGGAAGAGTCAGTACACATACACGAGTCTCAGAAGCATATGATTATATTACATCTAATAAAATAGAATGATTGAAAGTCAATAAAATATACATGATATTTCATGTGTGAATATGTCCTATTCAAAGCACGCAGCTAGCAAGAGCAAAAGGAATAGGTATATGTACACAGGAAGATTATGTATGACATTTTATTTAATTTTAATCATACTGTTCTTATTATATATGTGTATAAATATGCTTCTGTGATATGTATCTGTTAACTGCAGTGCCAGATCCGACGATGGCAAGTAGCCAAGACGTGTAACCCATCAATGAATGTGTAAATATATTGACTTATAGAACTCATTAACTTTGTGGAATTTTTCCATTATATAATGTATTAAAATTTAGATATTTAATACAATGTTTCGGGGTCAGGAGTGGCCCCCAAAACATAGTGTTGTATTAAATATATTAATTTAATACATTAGATGATGGAAAAAGCCCACAAAGTTAATGAGTTCAATTATGATACAGCATCATCTGAACCTTAAATAGAATAATGTTGACTCATGTTTAACTGCCATGAAGATGGAGTGAGCATTCTGGTCTGAAACAATGGTCACTATATACTAGTTGATATAGCATCCTATCCCAGAATATGGATCTTCAGTTGTGTGAGGCATATGTTGCACTTCAGTATGAAATTCTTTCATTGATCATTTCAGGTTTGTTACAGTGCTAGCATTCGCTGTGGCATAACACACCACGTGTATAGCCTTTGCCTGTGTTTATTTTTAACAAGGATGTGATGGTATGCAGGGTCACCTCATGTTAAAAGTGTGGGCAGTTGTGTTGAGTAAATGCTGAGGTATTGCTGGGTTTGCAAAAGCTGATATTTTCTCTAAATTTTTTTTAGTAGATACTTGGAAAGAATAAAATTGTAGCCATCTTCAGCGCCCACCATGCAGACAGTGCTTACAGGATCATTTTATGTTATTGTTTTACATACTGTCTCTCAGATTTAAATCATAATTTGTGTATCAAATTCTCACAGTAAAACATAACTTTTATAATATGTTTATGTATTTGTTCATGGGCTACATGTTTTGGCTACATGCCATCCTTGGATATGGTACTTTTGTCAGTGCAAGTATATGTATTTTAGAATCATACCTATATATTCAGAGAGTTTAATGTTTTGCATATTCCATGCAGCAGACTTACTGTACTGTATTTAATCTAAGAAACTGCACATGTGACCATAAATAACCACTTATTATGTTATAATCCTCCTACTAGTTTCAGCCACTACAGGCCCCCCTAATTGAAGGCAACAAACGAACACAATTATAAAAGTTACAGCAAGTGATGGTTGCATGTGCAATTTGATGAATTAAATTCCAAATACAGAGAATGTTTTTTTATCACTGGACTGGGGGGTAGAGAGAGAATGTCATCATCGTTGGAAAGTGACTGATGGTGTTGCCTGATCTGCATTTCTAGTACAGTGACAAGAAATATTCTGTGTTATTGTATTGCATTAATAATAAATTTAAATTAGATAAAATGTCATATTTAAGATTTTGTATCATGTTTTGCTTTTATTAGCTTTGTGATTTGATATAACAGTTTCACACACATTTTATGTAAGACATTTTATTTAATTTACTCAGTATTGTTTTGTATTATTGATATAATGTTGTCATATACCTCTACAAATGTGCCTATGAAATTCATGTGTATGTATTGAAGAAGTGTGGTGTTTGAGCATGGCAAGTAGCAGAAATATGTAGTGCACATACGCATAAGAAAATATATTTCTAAGAGTTGTATTGTGACTGTCAGAACGTGAAACCTGAGGTGGTTCAAGTAATATAATGCTATGCTACAATGGACAACTCAGTAATTATGTAATCCATTTATTTATTTATATCTTTGATATTCTAATCAGCATTTTGTTACAAACCAAGTAATTGTGGAGGCTGATATAGATACATACTATTACTTTATTTTTAATATAAATTTGATAAGAACATGTTCATATTTGGTTATTACAATTGAAAAAAAGTACAAACAACCAATACAGTTGTTCAATTATATGCAACTTTACACATTGTGAAATAGCCTCTTCCGTAATTCTTAGGGCATAAAGGAAGAACATGTATTGCTTAATGTCTCATCTCTGCTTTACCATTACAGTTAGATACATATGCTTCTATAGAAACTGGTCTGATTACCATTTTTTCCTTTCAGATGTTCCAACATAATTTGAGCCTTGACTAAACAAACTTCTTCTCATCTAGCCTCACTGCTATCAAATTTCATTAACCTTACCTTAGGTCCTTTGTCCTGCAGCCTCTGCTGCTCCTAACGATATAGTGAACCCATCTCAGCCTACGAGCTTTATGTTGATTACTATGTCTGAAACCATTCTTATTTCTTCTGGGCTTTGGAATTATTACGTACTGTTAAGTTCTTTTTTGTTAAGTTTGGAAAGATGCAGAGACATACTGTACCTGCACAAGGTCATTTGTTAAAATCCCTGCACATTATAGCCCAAAGCTTGTGAGTTTCTTCAGAAAACAGTTTGTGTTCAAAAATTCTTGTCAGTGATCAAGGCTTTTTTGTAAAGGAACCAGGAATTTGTGTATAAATATTCCATGTAGAAATTGGTTAAAAATTTTGTATGCTTCTCATGATAGTATGAAGCCATATTTTTCAACTGCTAGTTGGGTTAGTATGTTATGTAGCTTGGTATGTGCAGTGTCACTGCAAGAAATAAGACATATGAGAAACTGTTAAAGAGAAGTAGTTTGTACAGTATTATGCAAAATGTTGTCCTGAGTATTGTCAATACACTTTGCAAGGATACTGAATGGCAGTATTGTCTCTACAAAATCGCCTTCTGCTGTCTGTAATAGATTCATATATACCACCAGTCTTGATGGTAATTTAATTTTTATAAGTTGCATTTAAATATGTAATGATTGCAAGTGGTATTAGAAATTTTTGGTAATGTAATTTATTTAAAATAGTTTTTCAATACAGCTTTGCTTGGTTCATATGTAAAATTTTTGGATTTTACAGGATGGAAAAATTTGGTTCAAGAGTCTGAGGAGAGTTTTTATACTGGTTTGACTAATCTGATTTAAGATATGCCCACTAAAATATATCCATGGTCACATTACAAATAAGTAACATTAATTTACGTTTTATTTTTAATATTGTTATGTTTGCATGATTTTCAGTAGTTGGCTTCCTGGTTAATTCAAATGGTCGAACTGATGATAAACCACACAGCTATATTTCTTTGAAAGTTTTTACACACTCTCTTCTCTGCTAACAGAAGTCTATGGAGCTACAATGTCGTAATGAAAAAGATATTCTGAAGTGATGATTTTTTTATTAAAGATGCTCATGTGATCATTATGCAATATTGATATACATGTATGTATATAATAAATAATGTCAGGTTATGAAATCCTCTGAGTTGAAACTTGGCTATACACTCTATTGCCTTCATATGAGTCATAGATGTGCAGAGCATTTATGAGTTCATTGTGATAGTTGTGAGAGTGAGAGTTGACACTGTGTGAACGTTACATGTATCAGCGAAGGCATGTGTAATTAAACACATGTAGATATTTTATATTCAACACTGTATTTTCCAGTTGTATGTGTATTATTTTGTTTCATATATCTTTTGCACATTTTGTCATTAATAAGACTGCTTGGTGTTGTTCATTGGTGTTAAATGTATTACACAGTGCAATATTTAGTAGGTAGTAGTTTGTTATTGTTGAATCCCATGCAATTTACATATTTTGTTTTATTTGTATTGAAACCATATATAATGGTCATATATACATTAATGTAGGTCTGGTTGTGTATATGGGGCCCGCGGTGTCACAGTGGTTAAGGTGCTGTGCTACAAATCAGAAGGTTGCTGGTTCGATTCCAGATGGTGTCATTGGATTTTTCATTGACATAAAATCCTTCCGATCACACTATGGCCCTGGGGTCGACTCAGCCTCTAACAGAAATGATTACCAGGAGCATTTCCTGGGGGTAAAAGTGGCCGGTGCGTAAGGCTGACAAACTACGACCATCCTGTGCCATTGTCACGAAATCTGGGAACCCTAACTTTCTGGAACCCTCTGGGCCACTCCAGGCCTGTAATGGGACTGCTTTACCTCTACCTGGTTGTGTGTATGGTGGTAACATTGATTTTAGGCAGAATTTAGTAGGCAAGATTAGTACATAACACCATCTGTTTGTTTTGTTGTTAGAGTGATGTGAAGTTGCACAAACAGGTCATGTAATTGTGAATGTTGAGGCATTACCCAGGGATGTCTTTGTTTTATAAGTATCTGAATAGGAATATGGTTGATGGAATGTAAAGCTCGCAAATACAGAACATTAAATTACCAGTTATTTTTCATGTAGTATTGTAAATGACTTAAACACCATTGTTAAAGCACTTTAGTTCACTTTCAATGACCATTGTATGTTAAAACACTGAATGACATTTTACAGACCACCGAAGAATCAGTTGTGATATTGACACAGCACTGAAGATGCAATAATTGCAGACTTTGGTCTGCAAACTTTTACATGTTTTTTTTACAAAAATTATGCCAAATCTGTCATTGATGTGTGTCAATAATCATGTTCACTGATTTTCTGTTCTGGGCAGTCGTAAGTTATGGTCATGCATTTACCTGTCTGACAAAAGCTTTGTCCAAAATGCCCAGGCCACTGATCCGAGGCTTTCTCTTAACAGCTTATATTGACAGGTTTATTTTATTTCACTTGGTTCATTTAATGACACTAAATATCTAAGATTGTATAGCATTGAGTGAAGCATGATTAGCGAACAGTGAACTGGACAGGATGTGGAAGGATCTTGTCATGGTCTGATTTGAGGCATCTGGCATTTGCCTGGACAGAGTACATTCCTGAAAACCCTCAATCAGGGTTGTCAGTCTCTGAGCTGGGATTTAAACATAGTACATACCAAAAGTGAAGCAGGAATGTTGGACACTCAACCATGACATTTTTGGTTAACTGTTCAAGATGACTGTCAACAGATCTGAATGTTCATACTTTCACCTGAAGGCCTCCCACTGGGTGCTGTATGATCCTTTAACAGACAAATATGACAATGCTGGCCCATTAAATATACATCCCTTTTGTCCAAGAGGGAAAATGTCCCACAGTGGGAATTCAAATTGAACAGTGTTCCAGCCACTGCATACACCTTACATTTTGCAGGCTCTGTTTGGAAGTTAACGTACTTTCACACATTACAATTCAACAGCTAGAATTTTGAAATGTACAATATTCAGAATGACTGAGTGAAGTACATAGAGAATTGCACAGGATATGTACTGTACCAGTCAAATCATTCAGCCTGTGATTTCATTTGTAAGCACTGACTGATATGGTAACACTCTATGGTACAGTTCAAGATAAAATTTTACATATAACCATGGCCCTACACCATAATTTAAAGAGGGTGCATGGTCACATAACTATAACATTAACAATAGTAAAGTTAATATATGTTGGCAAAATTGATATACCTTTGATTACTGTATTCAGTTGCATGTTTCAGCTATACTTGTCATGAGGCCAGTCATTCGTTCATGACAATACATCAGTCACTGTACAGTGCAAACTGTCCTGTGACTAGGAGTCCCAGTTTTGTAAATCTATGCGAATTACTTAAAAAGTTCAGAATATAAGTTGTATTATAAAATTATAAATTCTGATTATAAGAACCCCTACTGTTGTACATTCCTTCCTTTTCAACCACCTGTGACATTATTATCTGTATTTCATGTATTAACCATATGGTTTTAATTACAACAGTACAGTCTTAAGATTAAAAAGTAGAAGCATGAAGACAAGGTTCATATAAAACTGGTGATTATCACTTTATATAATTTTTTAATTCACATGGACAAGTTTGTAAAACTTAGAGGATCAGGGGCAACTGCCCTTGTTCATTGACTACTGTTTGTACATTAAATAATTGTCAGGGTGATGATTAATATATTTGTGTCTTATCTGAGACTCCTGACTGAGTTCCATGGAAAGGTGAGGGTGAATACATCCATATTCACCAGCAAGCAAGTGGTAATTGCGTAGGAGTGCTTGTTGATGCCAGAGTCAAATCTGACAGTTGGACTAGTGGTATTGGAATAACTCCTCTTTCACGTGTTATTCACACATTCATTTAAACTGTGTTCTTGCATGATTATGCTTTGTTTCCAGCGTTACTTATGCTGGGCTGGTAAGACAAGAAATGTGATATAAGCAGGTATTTCTATTATATTTCTGTGGTTTGTTGTTCATTGGCATTCAGATTGAGAGGTTCCATGTTCAGATGTGACTGTAGGTGGAAAACACAGGCATTTTTGTTTCATAAAGTATACAACATACTTATTCATTCATTCCATTGGCATGCACAGAATGCTATGATTCCATGCTGTTCTTAGGAGCTTCTTCCATTCCTCTCTGTTATATACCCTTTCCCACCAACTTGTCTTCCATCTTCCCTCATTTCATCTTGCCATCTATTTTTTGGTCTGCCTTTCACCTGTGTTGCTTCGAAATTCATATATAATATTTTTTGGGAATTCTATTTTCTTCCATTCTGTGTACATTCCCAAACCAACTTAATTTATTTAACCATATTGTCTCTGTTATAGTGGGTTTTTTAGCCACTGCATAAATTTCTTTAATCTCCAATTTTCTTTTTCACCATCATATATTGGGCCTAAAATTCTATACACTTTCCTTTCAAATATGACCACATACTCATACAAGATATAAATTAGTATGTTAGCCCTTGAAATGGTTGTTTTCCAAACCTGGAATCTTTAATACACTGCCCAGAGATTTAGGTGTGGATGACATTTGTCTTTTCATAGATTCAGTTAGTGATTGAATATTATGATAGGACAAACATTAACCTAACCTAAAATATACTGTATATAATTCACACTAGTCATCAGATTCTTTGCTTTCAAAACAGTGCATTGTTGAGAAGAACAGTAAATACAAAAATTGTTTCACTTGGAGAGACCATCCTGGGAAAACTATTGGTTTTTTATATTTCAAAAATCTTGAGACACAGGTAAGTGCAGTCATGCCTAGAAAAATCCCATTGTTCCTGAAAACTCAATGCTGTTGCTAGGATACAAGGAAAACCTTTACTGGCAGTGGCAATCGTGCGCTGGGCAATCCTAAACTTGTGCCATTAGTTAGATACAGTAATTTTGGAAGAGTACAGAACATGTCCATTTGTGAGGAAGTTGCTGTGACGTATCTGTTGCAAAAGACTTAGTTTGTATTACACTGGAACATGATGTATATTAATTTATATTTCTGTATAATACAGTTGTATATGTGTGTGGGTACTACAATTTTATGTACATGTGCATGAAATTCCGGACTTTTTTTGAGTGCAACACATTTTCAGGCACAAATTCATAGTAGTGAAAAGTGCTTGTTATCTTCATGTACATCTGTCCATATGATTTAGTGTGGCTCCAACTGCATGGATTTTTTCTGTAAAATTTTATATTGGGGACTCCTATGAAAATCTGTCAGAGAAAATCCAAATTTGCTTAAAATGGGGCAAAAATATTGGACACTGACAATTGGACATAAGTACATTGTTGCTGGTGACATCAAATTGCCATAAAAGCACTCTCTTAACCAATAATGGTGTCAGGCTGTTCATTCTTTTGTCCAGGCACATATATCATTGTGGCTCCCACAGGATAGATTTATGTCAAATTTTCATATTGGGGACTTATATAAGTCTGGAGAAATCCCAGATTTGGTAAAAATCTGGCATGTCACATGAAGACATTACATTACCATAAAAGTGCTCTTTGTGAGCGAAATAGTATCAGGCTGTTAGGATAGCCAAGGAGGTATATATGTATGTGAACATGCTACATTGTTAAACATACATAGCCTATCTCATTTTTTATCCAGTGTGCCTTTTCATACTACCACACAGTTCTCTGTGTGGGCTGTGCTCGTAAATATGTATGGCTGCTGAACAGTTTTTGTGTATTAACCACCTTGGCACCACTCATTGATCACATTTTGAATTAAACAGTAAATCAAGCAATGAAATGATGGGCAGAGATTGCCTTTACCATATAAAAGTTAGTGATCATATAATTGTACCAATAATGCAGACAAATTGTTAACACTACACCTGATAACAGTGTCGATTCAAGGAACAGTATGAAAAAGACAGCACTCTTCCTCCTCCTAAAAAATTCATTACATTTAACAAAATGTTACAATGGGCAATATCCATTGAGCTAAGGTGTACAATGATAGTGCCTCATTGAATACAGTTAATAAATCTGTGTTTGGTAAAATATGAAGACATACTAAACTTCTGGAATGCGTATTTGCAAAATGAAATCCATCATCAAGAAGCAATACAAGGATAAAACATTTAATGAATAATATTTTGTCACAATTCATGTTAGAAACAGAAGTATATGTCAATGGTGCAGTGACTGAAAACTGTCACATAATGGCTGCTCTGAGTTCTGCCTGTTTGAATATTTTTACACTTAGAAAGTAAGTAATGTTTTCTTAGATTATGTATTGCCAGATTCAACCACTGTATTCAGTTTTGTTGTTGAATGCTCCCTTAATCAGTTTTTGTACAATACTTCATAATAAAAGTGTGGATGCTGGCTATAAAATGTGTGTTACAATAATGGCAATTTTTGTCCAATATCCTGTATTAACACAGCCTGTGATGATGATGATGGTCACATTTCATTAATAACTATACTTATATGGACATGATGCTTGTAATGATTATTGTCTTGTAATTTTGAATTTTTATCAAAGTTGACTTAACTGCATACATGGTAGAACAACATTAAAAGCAGACTGGAACTAGTTGTGTGTTAAATTTTGGTACTGACACTCCTTCCACAAGAGAAAGTTCATTTTTATAAATTACTCAAGTCTCCAAAGCTGCATTTCTGATGTGTGTAACTGGCTTAAATTCAGTCACTATATAAAAGATGCCCTTTAATTTGGTGAATATTTTATACACACTAAACTAGCTATATACACATGCCATACTAATGAAACATGGATTATTTGACACACTAAGAACACCAAAAACATTAAACATTTCAGTCCAGTTTCCTTTATCACAAACTACAGTATTTTCCAGAGCTCAGTTTTATACTGTATTTCTGACCCAGGCTGTCTTCCAAGTCAACTTTATCAAAAAAATAAAGAGCACAGTAGCACAACTTTGAACCTGTTAAATTCATTGCCTTTCTTGGAGTTTGCACATTACAAAGCAGGATGGCATAAGCATGTCAGATGTGTTAATTTTTAATTATCCCACTGCATGGACCTCACATAGATGGATTTTTAGCCACATAACCATGTAGAGTGCTCTTTAAAATTGCTTCATCCATTCACATGTACTTGAAGCAATATCAGAATGACTGAACAGATTTTCATGAAATTTGATATCCCCTAATACTTACAAAATATGAAACTTCATGTAAAATGTACTCTTGGAGACGGGTACAAAAATCCATGTCTTTTTACATAGTGTTTGTTATTTCTGTCAGATTCTAATCAAAACTGGAATGTGCTTAGAAACTTTTACACATTCCACTTTTCCATCAGAATTGGACAAAAACCATGTGAGTTTGTCTGCCTGTCCGACTGTCTGTCTGTGTGTAGAACAGCATGCATTTTGGTAACCATCTCAACCCAGCATAAATTGTTAAATGTTTATCAGAAAAAAAATTATTTGAACAAGGACTGTAGATAAAAATGAAACATTTTGTGGTATGTATGATGGCTTTTGAGATAAAAGGGCACAAATGCTCCAAAATTCTTATGCTGTGTGTACCTTTTTTGAATTTGCACATTCAGTGATTAACAGTGGTATTCCAAACATGTGAACATTACACTTACCTATTTTTGACAGTAACGGAATGAATATTTCTTCCACCTATTTCATACATCTACATATATTTGTATTTCAAGTATAATTGATATTGTTGCAGAATTGTTATTTGCTGTTATTTACATTATGTATCCTTTTTGCTTTTTAACACATTCAAACACAACAGCTCCAGTAGCACTCAATTTTTATGTACTTTTATGTTGCAAAAATTCTACTGAAATGTGTCAGTACATTCAAATTTGGGTTATTACAGGACAAAAGTAATGGACAGTCTACACAAGTGCTTCAAGGCACAGATGCATCCACCAGAAACAGCTTGTCAAATACATGTCAGAGCAAAAAATGCTTCGGACCAAGGCTGTAAGAGGTAAATGAGTCATGTTGCATGCCCAATACACTTTCTTCTGTATGTCTTCCAGTTTCTAAGATTAAGAAAAAATGGACAAAACATGCCAGAACTGTGTTATATTATGCATATAGTTCCTCATGTGTGTTATAATAATGGTGAATTTCTGATAAAGTCTGGTCCTGGGGACTGACACAGCTAAATGTGTTAGCAATGCCTTATGTATGCTGCACTGAGTGTGCTCTGAAATGATTTTCTTTTTGTATTGGAAGATGTTAGACCAAGTATGCCCACTTTTCTGCACTGTGTTTCTGGTAGCATCCGCTCTTTTGAATTGTGTTTGAACTAGCATAACATGGAGTCTGTGTACCAAATTTTGTTGAAAGTTTCATTGTACATCTTGTAACCTACGATCAAGACACAGATATCTTATGAAACACCAGAATTATAAATTTTAAGCAGCAGTGACATTTTTTAAGTTTTAATATGTGTGTGTGTGTAATGTAGAGAGAAAATGTTTATCCATCTAGCATATTAACTTCTATACAGCCATTATATACCGACATATACGAGAAATAAATTAACTGTAAGGTCTCAAATCTTACATGTTTAATAAACTGCTTCCCTCTTGTGGATAGTCTGGTACCACAGCAGCAGGAAACTGCCTGCATACAATGAATGCATTAACCCTTACCCTGCTAACGTGGAGAATATGGTGAGGTCCTAATAATGCCAGCAGATGGGATTTCATTCAGCGTTTTAAGGGTTAACAATGATCAAACTGAAATTCTTAAGAGTCCATTAAACACTAGCCAGTTTGAGCCAGTGTGTTCTGTAAAACAACATGTAATGCTACATTTCTGTGGAAGAAGGGTGCTGTTTTTAGTCCTGTCCTAGTCCTATAAGCAGTGCTGTTTATCTGAAGTTGTTGGTGAAAAAGAACTGCATCACAGCATGTCCTGTAACAGTCACTTAGAATATATTCTAATCTGCTTGCAGTATTTTACTTTGATCAAGTTTATTATTCATCTGTCTGTAAAAAAGATGGCAAAACTGACTACTATGCAGGCCTATCACTGTAAACTGCAAACAAAATTATTCTTGCAAGGCCAACTCTACAGCAGAAAATACTACTAGGCATCTTCTTCTTCTTTTATTGACTACAACCCTGGGTGGGTCTTGGTCTGTTCAACAATTATATTCCACACTTGTCTGTCCTCAATCTTCACCCTCCAGCCAGTAATTTTCATCCTACTAGGCGCTGTCAGTGTGGATTTTAATGTCATGTACCGGCCGCTGATCACATCAGATACACAGTACCGTACCTCCACACATTGCTCCAATTTACTGTGTAACAGTTCTTCCACATAAGCAACAGATCAAAATACTGTTTAATAATGTTTTATACAACACCAATTAATGTAATCCCTGATGATGGACCCATAAGGTCCAAAATATGTAGGAGGTTAATGTTTTTAAATTATTGTGAATTAAATTATAACTGTGTGCATTCGTTGGTTGAAATTGTGGGATTTGGTCCAGTTATTGGCTGAAAGCCGTTTAAGTAAAACCCATGTATTAGTCTATTTTTATAAACATTTGAACAGTTTACATTCAGAAAGATCTGAAGCAAGGATATGCTTTACTGCTATTGCATTTCACTTTAATTTAGAAGGTGCCAGGAGGAAATAACAAAAGACCAGGAAAGACTGGGAATGAATGGGATACAACAATTTGCTGTGTGGATGATAATTGGAGTGTGAATATTAATACTAAAAAAATGTGCAAGGTGTATTAACTTTTAGTAAGAAGGCTCGTCCAGCAGTGGAAGAGGAGATGAAGTATTTGTTTGTCACATTAAAAGAATACAGGACAATATTATAACATAAAAGTTGCTACTACATCCTCTCCAGAATGTGAAAAAATTCATATATATATGAACAAACACAAACAGAATGGGAAAGCATACTTTATGGAACTTACCTGCATGTAATTGAATTTGTGTATGACTCTAGACCAAGTTGTAAAAATTCCTACTGTGGAACATTCTGAATGAAATTTTGGAGGACCAGGTTCAAGCTCATTTGGGATTGGTGGTGGACACAGTAGTACTGGGACAGGTGTTTAAAGGAGTACTTTCAATTTCTCCTGTCAGTATCATTTCACCAACTCTCCATACTCACTGACTTTTCAGTCACTGAGGCTATATAATCTTCAAAAGAAACAGTATAATAGCCTTAAAAATCTAAACACTGTGGGTTATTATTGGACCCACTTCTTTGGTTTACATTTTCAGGGACTATTTCACTGCCTAGTGGTACCCCTGATGTTGAATTCAAAACTGAACCTAGATGCATGGCAATTAGTGGCTTTACATCTCTGCATATTATATGTATAATAACTTACTGCATGTTATTGTAAGTGTTGGAATCACCTCCTTCAACTGTCAGACATGCTTGATTTCTAAGGAACTGCAACATCCAGAAACTGTATTCTAAGTTCCTATGACACTTTTCATATGATTTCTTCCTTATATATATTTTCACAATAAAAATCTTCCATATTAAACTGTACTACATACTTATAAACAAAAGAAACATTCATTACTCTGTGCTTCACATATTCCTAACAGACAGCAGATTAAACTGGTCTGTGTAAGATGATGCATGTATCATATCTGCAGAGATAAGACTGGTGGTGTGTGTGTGTCATATAACTGCCATTAAATTTGATGCATAGTATTGGCAATTTCAAGACAAGAAATTCAAACAATATTTAATACTCTGTTCACTAGGTGCTGTGTATGTCTTATGAGTTGAATTGAGGTCAATTCCAGCTCCTACTCTAACATGCAGTAAACTGTATGAAAAAATTTGGCTTGCCATGTTTTTCAACTGAACCCCCTGTACAACAGATCCATAAACTAAAGAGCAGTTTAAGTAAAAGGTAAAGGTAAAGTGATCCCGTTACAAGCCCAGTGTGGCCCAGAGGGTGGACAGAAGTATAGCTCTACTCTTCCATGACCGCGGCATTAGAAGGGGGTGAGTGGTCAGCAGCATGCCCCAGCTGCACTTTACCCCAGGGAAAGACCCGGTACTCATTTTGCAGGAGGCTGGATGGGCCCCAGGGCCAGTCTGGAAGGGCAGAAAATCTCGTCCCCACCGGGATTCGATCCTGGACCGTCCAGCCCATAGTCAGTCGCTATACCGACTGAGCTACCCGGCCCACACAAAGAACAGTTTAAGTAGGATAAAAAATGTACTAATTCTACTTCACAATAAAAGCAGTCCAGAGAACGAAGTGATAAATGTTACCTTTAATTTACTATAAACTTTGTCACAACAATTTTAAATGTTTGGTTATTTGATCTATAAGGTCAGACTTTCCTGGACCAATTCCTAAAACAGTGATGGTGCCACTCTCAACCTGTGTCCTACCTGCATCTCTAACTATGGCAGTCACAAGCCCTAGTGCTTTAGCTTTGTCACACAGATGAAGAAGATACTGCTCACCTTCTTCTTCAGCCTTGAGAACTATTTTAGGCTGTCCCATTAGTTCCCACAATCTCAGGGTCTTTGGAGATGTACTTAGCAACTTTTGGTAACAACTCACTGCAGCATGAGCACACTGGGATGCTAACTTGCCTTTCCCAATTCCTAGATCTGTCCGCACAACAAACACTAGCTTCATATTATGTTGTGTAATTTCAGTTAAATTTTTAACAAATGACAGTGTATTAATAATATGACCTTTCAAAATCCAAGCTGATGAAAACCCAATAACCATACCAGTTACAATTGACAGGTAGTCTATAGGTCTGTCAGAGCTCATCATAAGAGCAAAACTTCACAATGAATTCTAAATTAAGTCTTCTTTAATTTACTTTTCTTCATGGTGTAGTTCTCTATGCAAACACGGAAATCCTTTAGAACATCTTGACACTTTCTCCAGTCCTGATGTTCAGCTACACATTCCTGTGTAAAAAAATTCAGATTCCTTTAACTTACACTGGTAATGGTTTCAAAATGCCACATAATTTATTCAACTGCCTCAGTATTATTTACAAATTTCAATATTAATAATAGGTATTACATAACTATATCAACATACAATCTTTCATTAACATTTTGACTGTTACGGCAGTGTCTGATTTTAAACTGAGTATTCTCTACAATTACTCATTTAGGAAAGATTAAAAAAGGCCAGTTTTTTTAAATTTTATTCCAGAATATGGACACATTAATCTCTGTCCAAAATCACTATATCAGTATTCTGTAATAATGAATGGTATATAAGAGAAACATTAATGGGGGCACTCAGAATATAGTGCCAAATGCATTTCAACATTCTTGCTCTAAAAGCAGCAACAACAATCACAATACATCATGAATTCTGTAAAATAATGACTCAACACAAAATGCCTAGTCATAGCTTAGTCAATATAATGACTGGGCTGGAGGATGATGATCCAGGGCTCCATTCTTGGTATGGGGTACGAGATTTCTCTCTACTCCAAAATGTTCAGATGGCTCTGAAGCCCACACAGCCTCCTACTCCATAGGTATAACGTTCTTCTCACAGGAATTAAGGGGGTGGGGCACGAAGTAACCACTCACCTCCACTTTGTGCCTAGGTTAAGGAGTGGAATTGTACCACTGCTCCCCTTGTATGCCTTCACAGCTTGGGCAGGCACCACTTTACCTTTACCTAACCTTAATGCAATACACCATGCTGCAAATATATACTGCCATAACTGCTTCGTTTTACAGCAATAATGTCATGAGCATAGTCATGACCGTATTCTGAAGGTTTGCCTGGCAAATGTAGTCATATGGTATGCAAGAACGAGCAGTGCATTAAATACATACATATAATATATATATATACACAACAGTTTCGGAGGAACCTGCTGCTTCCATCTTCAGGGAATAAAAGTAAGATTTAAGTCGTATCAGTCGTTTGCCCAGGTTCTTCTGCTAAACATCACTACAAGTATGCTAGATTTAGATTCTCAAAACAGTGTTTCTGATCCAAGTCTTCTGGTAAATAGATACCAAGGTTTCGAAGGACCGTAGTACAAAGCTTGACTAACCATGAAGGCGAAGGCAATCAGATTCTTCCGAACGACCGTTTTGTCTTTGCAGTCTAGACGGCACGGCATGCCCGAAAGTCTTGAATCACTACGGGCATTACGCAAACTCTATATTCCGGCTACAGTAAACTCTATGTAAATTGACCCAACATAACGACTTAATGATCTTGCCTGAACTTTATGATGCAGCTCTACACACCCCGTCTCCTTGAGCATATTTTCGACAATATCCACATCTTCCTTAATCTGTGTGTTTGTGTGTACCGACATCTTTTCAACTTAGTACAACACAGTCATTAATAAACGACAAATATCGATGTACGTAAAACTGGAAATTCATGAATCGAATTCCACCTCCGATAACACACAGCATTTTCGTCAGTTTGTGTTCTACTAATGTTATCTCACATGTAATACCTATGTCAACACATTACTTACATTTTGTAAACAATTTGTTGCTGAACCGTGCTTGCCAACTCTGATCCATGGTATTTGCTATATCTGCAGTCGCTGCGTATATTGCGATAATCTTCCTGATATAAATTCATGGTTTAAAGCAAACTTCCTATCGTTTAACCTTCATAAAACATGTTATCTATAATTTCGGACAAAAACATCACATTGACAATACATCAGATATTAATTACTTGAATAAACCTACAGCTAATCTGCCACACACGCAATGTTTCTAGGTCTGGTGGTAGATGACACTCTAACATGGAATAACCATATTGATCGGTTATTTAAAGATTGAACTCTGCATGTTATGCAATAAGAGCTGTTAATGCAATGCTATCAAGTCTTACGAATGCTATACTTTTCGTACGTTCATTCTATCATATCGTACGGAATAATTTTAGGGGGTAATACCGCTAATAGTACTAAAATATTTAGAATGCTAAAAAATAGTTTTAAGAATTATTAATAAATCAAAGAAAATGGATTCATGTAGAGAACTGTTTAAAACAACGAACATTTTGCCTCTCTATTCTCAATATTTTATTTTCTCTCTTAACGTATGTGGTGAACTACAAACATTTATTTACTAAAAACTTAGACACTAGATATGCTAATAATTTTCAACTGTCCACCACCAACTTAACTAAATATCAAAAAGGGTCTTATTATACAGGCATAAACATTTTGTATTATCTTCCAGCTCACATAAAGAATGTAGCGAATGAAATACAAGTTTTTAAAAAGTCCTTCAAGAGATTTCTTCTTGATAGCCTATTTTAATCTATTGATGAATATTTTAGTGCTAATAATGATATATATTTCTTATTGTAATGATTTTATGCAGTAATTAATAATTTATTGTACAATCATTGTATTATAATTATCCTCTGTGATCAAACAGATACATTGTACAGCACGTTATGACTATTTCCACATCTTAGAATGCGCCTGAACGGGATAAAAGGAAAGTTAAGGGATGACGATGATGAAGAATCCAAAGCACACACCACTTACGCTCCACAGATTACTACTTGTACGTTTACGTACTATTAGACCTGTGCCATGGATCAGAGTGCTATTAACATTCGGCATCATTCAGCAGAGAATCGCAGTCGCGGAACAGATCGCAGGTATTTGGCGGTTGAAGGCAGTGCAATGGCGATCTGCGTGTAATCCATGATGCCGTTGGTGTAGGCCTCGATAGCTCTCTGGGACATGCTGACTACATGTTATAAAAGCACACGTTTTACAAAAATAACCGTGTGCCTGTGTGCAAAATTTGAAATCAGAAGGGCAGTGACTGAAATATGGCTGTGTGAGAGGATTTCCTTTTTTAGCCTTAATTTATTTTAAAGAACTATGTTTAGATACTGAAGTAGGAGATTTTGGGTGAGTGTAAAATTCAATCAAATTTTTAAGCATGTGCATTTTCATTGACCGATTTTACTGGGAAGAGATGAATATACGCCGGGGCTTTGAACCATTGTTTGGGATATTTGACCGTTCGTGTCTAACTTGAGTAACTGCTCATACTGATTTACATAATGGTATTGTTTTGTGTAAATGCCGACAACACTTAAGCTCCCAATCCAGAAGTATGTTTGGCTAATTGTGGGTTGTCATCAGGGTTTCGAAGTACGTAAGCATCGATTACAGGTTCGCATACTCGGATTGAGCTTGTTTTTCTCATTCTCAATCTTTTTTATTTCCATTGATCCATAGATATGGAAAACAGTCATATAGAACATACATTTAAATACATAAAACTCAAAACATTAATAAATCATACATGTTAATTTTTTTAACAAATTCTCCAGTTACATCACAGTTGGTTACACATCAACTCCATTTAAAGTCCCTAAAATTTTCTCATTTTAAAATATTATGTTTTAAAACATATTAGGTGTATGAATGCATAATTGATATGACATGTTACTCATTGCATATTTATGCACTTGTATTTAATATTTAGTAGTTCAAACTTATGTTATAGTGTCGTTCATAATATCACATAGGAGAAATGTTTAGGATGTTAAACTGAGGTCAGGAACACATAAGAATAGACCAGGTGTCAGAGGGTACAAAGGGAACATGGAACGTACAATATTGTACAATAATTGAAGTGAATAATTAAAACATGAAGATGTCTGTGTACTGTGTTTTTACATGTAGTGTTGTTAGGCAGTAATCCTTTCGGTAAGAACTGGGACATATGTGTAGGGTCTAATGTTTGGGGAGTGCACAAGACAAATATCTTCTTGAAGAAGCATAAATATCCACACTTGAACAGTTACAGAGATATTGGCAAGATAGGTTAGAAAGAATGAGGACTGTTATACATTTTATACATTTACTGATTTCCATATACATTTTAAAATGAGGTGAAGTTAATGGTTTCTGTTATGTTAACACCTGTGTGTAACATATAATTAACATCTGAGAGGCATGAAAACAATAATTAAGATAGGAAAACTCACTGGTTTTATAAAAGTCATCATTAGGGTTCGAAGGGGATGACAATTAATACATCTAATATGCAAAAATTTAGTTTAGAGGAAACAGAAATTGAAGAAGTTGGATCCTTTGTATACTTAGGAAGTGTGGTGTCAGAAAGCGGAGGAGCAGTGGAAGATGTAGCAAGTAGAATCAAGAAAGCAAATCCTGTATCCTGTGTGGAGAAATCTCAATATATCAAAAGAAGATGAACTATGAATATTCAATACAAGTGTAAAATCATTATTATTATATGGTTGTGAAACTTGGAAAACTACCAACCAGATAACAAGAAGACCACAGATATTTGTAAATAAATGCTTAAGATGAATAATGAATATAAAATGGACCAATAAGAGTACGAACGAAGAACTATGGAGAATCACCCATCAGAAGTCAGTAGATAATCAGATAAAAAGAAGAAAATGGAATTGGATTGGACACACATTATGAAAAGAAACAGGAGCAATAGAGAAAACTGCATTAGATTGGAATCCTCAGGGATATAGAAGGAGAGGTAGGCCGAAGAGAACGTGGCGAAGGACAATAGAGGATGAGATAAGAAGCACAAGAAGA
>Ga0123352_10000291_pt1 | contig 60071 bp, 65 predicted proteins | sample TergutLab28metaG_FD_89700 | JGI IMG/M metagenome (GOLD analysis project Ga0123352, IMG submission 89700) | Labiotermes labralis P1 segment gut microbial communities from Petit-Saut dam, French Guiana - Lab288 P1 | ecosystem: Host-associated > Arthropoda: Insects > Digestive system > Gut ... | reverse complement strand
GGAATGGAATTTTCTCCTGCAGGGAATGGAATTTTCTCCTGCAGGGAATGGAATTTTCTCCTGCAGGGAATGGAATTTTCTCCTGCAGGGAATGGAATTTTCTCCTGCAGGGAATGGAATTTTTGCAAACTTATTTAAAGTTTGCGCTTGTTTTACTGTTTCATCACCTCCAAAACGCATTGTTATATGTAGGCTATATAGTCATTATATACCAAAATTTTTTATATGTCAAACAATTTTTTGCTAAAATAAAAAAAATTTTTCATAAATATTAATATTCGTTAAATTTTATCTATTCGCTAAATTCAAATATAAGTCTTAGCTTGTCATAAATTTAGATTTACCCCAATATAATTGGATATGCTTACACTTTTAATAGGGGGCTTTTTGGTGGCTCTTTCTCGCAAAACATTAATAACCGGGGCGTTGACCCTTACTTTGGCTAATATAATTACACGGCTTATCGGCTTTGCTTACCGCATTTTTATGGCGGGCGCAATTGGGGCAGAGGGTATGGGGCTTTATCAGCTTATAATGCCTATATATTCGCTTGCTTGGGCCATTACTTGCTCTGGCATTACCACGACATTATCACGTTTGGTTGCGGCAGAGCACGCAAAAAATGAGCAAGGTAATGTGCGGCGGTTGTTGCGGATTTCCTTGCTTTTAACGGCTGGGCTTTCTGTGCTAACTACCATTGTTATGTATTTTGGTGCAGAGCTTGTTGGTGTTAGTATTTTAAACGAAGCTCGCATTGTGCCTTCTTTGCGCATATTGTCGCTGTCATTTGTTTTTATGGCGTTGGGGTCTTGTTTGCGGGGTTATTTTTTGGGCTTGCAAAAAACTATTGTACCAGCGGCAAGCCAGATTATAGAACAGCTTGCACGTATGGGCGTTATATTGTTGTTAGCGGCGGCGTTTATACCCCGTGGGCTTGAATATGCGGCTATGATGGCGGTTATTGGCATTGTTGCGGGCGAGGCTTTGTCGTTTGGTTATGTTGCCGTTGCTTATAAAATGAACGAACGAAAAACAGGCAATGGGCGGCGGTTTTTCGCCTCTACAATGGTTAATAAGCAGGCATTGTTTGCAATCGTCGCTATGGCGACACCTCTTACGCTTAACCGCATTTCGTCATCATTTTTGTCTACAGTAGAAAATGTAATGATACCCAACCGCTTGCAGGCTTTTGGTATGGCGGCAGACGAAGCAATGGCGGCTTTTGGTAGTATAACAGGTATGGCTATGCCGCTAATATTCTTTCCATCCGCCATTTTAGTAGCTTTGTCTGTATCTTTGGTTCCGTCTATTGCAGAATCTATGGCTTTAGGGCAAACGGGTCGGGTTAATTCTACCATATCAAAATCTATCGTTTTTACATCTATTGTGGCATTTGGTGCCGGACTAATATTTGTTGTTTTTCCTCACGAAATCGGGCAAATTGTATATAATCAAGATTTAGGTATGATTTTATTGGTGCTTGGGCTAATGTGCCCATTTTGGTATCTAAACATCACACTAAATGGGCTATTAAATGGTCTTGGCGAGCAAATCTTTATCTTCCGCAACAGTCTTTTGGCTTCTGGTATAAACATTGCCTTCGTATGGTTTTTTGTGCCTATGTATGGTGTTTGGGCGTTTTTGGTCGGTTGGTTTATATCGCTTATAATCGTTACATTCTTTGATATTCTGCGTATTCGCAAAAAAACCGCAGTGCATCCCGATTTAATGCGTTGGCTTGTAAAACCTGCTTTGGCGGCTTTTGCCGCAGGCTTGTTTGTTAATTTCTTTCATAACAACGTAGTCGCAAATATATTAGAAGGGATACCTGCCGTTATTTTATCACTTATATTATTGATGGGCTTGTATGCAATTGCTGTAATTCTTTTAAAAATAATAAATATAAACGAAGTTAAGCAAATGTTTGCATCATCAACGAAACGAAGCAAAGCGTAGTGAAATGGTTTTTTCGAGCTTGCTCGAAAAAAGATTTCTTTTTGGTGAAAAGTATGATATAATGACAAAAATACTAATGATGAGGTGGATTTATGGAGAGAAGCAAGGGCGAAATCGTCGTACCTATTGAGCTTATAAATGTGATGAACACAGACGCCGAGGCGAAGGATTTTTTTGAGAGCTTAACAGATGGTTATAAACGTGGATATTGTGATTGGGTTGGCGGTGGCAAACAAGAAAAAACCCGTGAAACACGGGCAGGCAAAGCATTATTGATGTTGCAAAACAAGCAAAAATCTTTGCGTACTTGAAAAAAACAGCTAGGCGGCAGTTAGCCGTCTTTTTTTGTTTAAGCAAAACTTTCCTTATTGTCAAATTTCCTTGCAGACATCGCTAGGCAAATTTGTGCTGGGGTATAAAAAAGCCAAATGGCGTGTTCTGCGAAAGTATCAATAGCAATATTGTTGTAAATTCCGTTTATTCCCGCTTGAAAGATTACAACAAAAATATCACAAATAATAAAAAGCGTCATACCTGCAAAAATTAATATATTGTTTGGCGCAGGATATTTTTTGCGGCGTATGGCATAAAGCATTGTAGAGTACGAAAGCACAAAAAGCGAAAGGTATACGGCTGCTACAGTTATCAAGGCATTACCCACTACAAAGAAAAGTATGACAGGCAATGGTACCGCAACAGGCAACAACCGCCAAGCCTTTTTGCCGCCAAAGCGCAAAATGTAAAAGATATGAGCAAAGCAAAAAACCGCAACGCCTATTTCGTATTGGCGGGTGATAAGCAAAAAATAATCTGCCGCTACAGTTGCAAACATTGCCAACACTAAAAGGATGTGGTCCCATTTGCTCAAAGCAAATTTTTTATTGACTGCCGCAATTAAAAAACATATTGCGATAACGGCTAATTTAATAATATCTCTTTCCATTGCAGCACCATCCCATTTATTTAAAATAAAAAGGCGTAGCACAAGCCACGCCGTGTTATTTTTATTATAATCATTTCGTGGTGCAATTATGCCACAAGACTAATAGCTAGGGATAAAAGCATAAAAACAGTGGCAAGTATTTTTGTCCAGCGTTCTAATTTGCCTTCAAATGTGCGGCTTTTTGTTTTGTCGAAGTGAGATTTTTCTTCGTTAGACTGCCCTGTCATTGCAGATGCACTAAAACCGCCATCGCGCTTTTTTTGTAGCAATATAGCCGTTATCATACATATGCAAGCCAAAATTAAAACCACCGTTAATACTATATATAGTATGTCCATCTTCATTTCTCCTTTAATAGTAATAATAATCCAACCACAGCATTATATCACACCTTAAAGACAAAAGCAAGAAAAATTTTTGCAAAGTCATTTTTTAGTAATGTTGCACAAATATACTGTGTAAATATTGTGCGTAATTGCGTTATATGTATACGTTTTACAGCTATTTGCTAATTTTGCATAAATATTTCACAGAAAATTTATGGTATTTACTGCAATTTGACAAAATGTTGTTGTAACATATGCACAAAAACCATCGTTATATAAAAAGGTTTTACAAACAGATTATGACGTGTTATCTTGTTAGCGTCGACACAAAAATAAAATTAAATTTTTCCCAAAATTAAGAGGAGGAAGCAATTAATGAAAAAATTTTTAACAGCGGTAATGGTTATTTTAGGTGCAACAGTTGCCTTGACTGCTTGTAGCGGCAACAACGACGACAACACGAATGATGCTTCAAATTCAAACTTTAACACCAATCGGGAAATAATTGTAGTAACCCGTGAAGCCAGCAGCGGCACACGTAGCGCATTTGTTGAAATTGCAGATGTAACAGACAACGGCAATGATGCAATAAGTGTTGATGCATATGTAGCCAATGGTACATCTTTAGTGCTTACAACAGTTGCTGGCAACGAATATGCAATAGGCTATGTATCTATGGGTTCGTTAAATAACACTGTGCGTGCTTTGGATGTAAACGGCATTGTAGCTAACGAGGCTAATATCGTCAACAATACATACACATTATTCCGCCCATTTTATGTCGCTGTGCAGGATAACCTCGACCCACTTTCTCAAACATTTGTAGATTTTATACTTTCTGCAGAAGGTCAAGAAATTGTGTCTGGTAGCTATATTGCCTCTGTGGAAAATGCCCCTGCGTTTGCTGGCACAAACCTAACTGGCACTATCGAGGTATCTGGCTCTACATCCGTTGCGCCCATTATGACCCGCTTGGCTGAAGCGTTCACGGCTTTAACTGGTATTAATGTAGATATTCAATCACAAGGCTCTACCGCAGGCATTAACCAAGCCCGTGATGGCTCTGTGCCAATTGGTATGTCATCCCGCGAACTTACAGCTACAGAGCTTGTGGATGTAAATGCAATCGCTATCGCTTTTGACGGATTGGCTATTATTGTTCATCCTAACAACCCTATAACAGATATTAGCATCGAAACAGTGCGTGAAATCTTCTTAGGTAACGAAACAAGATGGTCTGGTGTCATAAACTAAAGTGAGGTAAAATATAATGGACAATTTAGGTTCTAAAACCAAAACAGGTTTTGCCCGCAGACGTTTTATGGAGTCATTTATGGGCATTGTGTTTTTGGCGTGTGCCTTTGTATCCATTGTTGCCTTGTTATTAATTGCTCTATTTCTGCTAATTAACGGTTTTCCCGCTATGGCAGAAATAGGGTTTTTAAACTTTTTAACAGGCGACACTTGGCAACCAGGCAATAACCCGCCAGAATTTGGTATTTTGCCATTTATTATTGGGTCTATTTATACAACAACAGGTGCGGTTTTAATCGGCGTGCCAATAGGCATATTTACTGCCGTGTTTTTGTCATATATGTGTCCAAAATGGCTGTATAAGTTCTTAAAGCCTGCCATCAACCTTTTGGCGGGCATACCGTCGGTTGTTTACGGCTTTTTTGGCTTAATGGTTTTGGTGCCTATTATACGCTCTGTGTCGCTTTCGCTTACCGATGGCGGCTCGGGGTTATCTATATTGACGGCATCCATTCTTTTAGGTATAATGATATTGCCGACAATAATTGCTATTTCAGAATCTTCGATAAAAGCCACACCAAGGCATTATTACGAAGGCGCATTAGCACTTGGCGCAAGCAAATCACGTGCGGTTTTTAAGGTAATTGTGCCTGCGGCAAAATCGGGTATATTTGCCTCTATCATCCTTGGCGTTGGGCGTGCCATTGGCGAAACAATGGCTGTTATTGCGGTCGTTGGCAACCAACCACGTATGCCTGTTTCTCCGCTTTGGATTGATGGTATATTTCGTGGTGCAAGAACCTTAACAGCTAATATAGCCGCAGAAATGAGCTATGCCGAAGGTTTGCACCGTGATTCTTTAATTGCAACGGGTGTTGTGCTTATATTCTTTATACTAATAATTAATTTATTATTTAACTTTATTAACCGCAAACGCAGTTCTTCCAAAGCATCCCTTGGCGTTCGCTTATCGAAAGTCGGCTTTGTGCAAAAATTTATAAATGAAATATACAAATTTTTAGATACATTTAAGTTTAAACCTGCTGTGCGCCGCAATATTAGCAAGGTTGTAGACAAATTGCGCTTTAGTGCCACTTGGGCATTTGCCGCAATAACTCTTTCGGCATTGCTGTTTGTCATTTTCCATATTTTATCAAACGGTATACAGCACCTTACACCTTCATTATTTGAATGGCAGTCTAACAGTGATAATGTATCAATGATGCCTGCTATTATTAACACGCTGTTTATGGTTATTTTAACACTGCTTTTTGCTGTCCCTATAGGCGTTTTTACCAGCATATATTTGGTAGAATATACAAAACGTGGTAGCCGTGTGGTTAAACTTGTCCGCTCTGCAACAGAAATGCTTGCCGGCATACCATCCATTGTTTACGGTCTTTTTGGTTTTATATTCTTCCTTGGGGTTTTGGGCACGGGATACTCGCTTATCGCAGGCTCTTTAACGCTTACGATAATGATTTTGCCGCTTGTTATCCGAACTACAGAAGAAGCGTTAAAATCCGTACCAGATGGTTATCGTGAAGGTGCTTTTGCCCTTGGCAGCGGCAAATTGCGCTCGGTGTTTAAGGTTGTATTGCCGTCTGCTATGCCTGGTATTTTGGCAGGTGTTATACTTGCCACAGGACGTATTGTAGGCGAAACAGCGGCGTTAATATTCACAGCAGGCACAGTGGCTCGTGTGGCAAGCTCATTCTTCGATTCTACACGTACATTATCGGTGCATATGTGGGTGTTATCGGGCGAAGGGCATAATATACCCGAAGCATATGCAACAGCAGTCGTGCTATTGCTAATTGTGCTAACGCTAAACTTGGTTTCAGCTTTTATTGCAAAACGTATACAGAAGGGGTGATGATAGATGAGCAAATTTTTGGTAAATAATTTAAATTTGTATTATGACGGCGAACAAGCCCTAAAAAGCGTCGCTATAGAAATTGCAGAAAAACGCATTGTTGCCTTTATTGGTCCGTCTGGTTGCGGCAAATCTACATTTTTGCGCACGCTAAACCGCATGAACGACATAATAGAAGGTTGCAAAATAACCGGCGAGGTTTTGCTTGACGGGCAAAATATTTACGAGCGTGGCGTGGATTTAAACGACTTGCGCCGCCGTGTTGGTATGGTTTTTCAAAAACCCAACCCCTTCCCTATGTCTATTTACGACAATGTGGCTTTTGGTCCAAAAACCCACGGCATACGCAAAAAATCAGATTTGGACGATATTGTAGAAAAAAGCCTGCGCAACGCCGCCATTTGGGAAGAAACAAAAGATAGGCTTAAAAAATCGGCATTGGGCTTATCTGGCGGTCAACAACAGCGTCTTTGCATTGCCCGTGCGCTTGCAGTTGACCCCGAGGTGTTGTTGCTGGACGAACCAACATCAGCCCTTGACCCAATCTCCACTGCAAAAATCGAAGAATTATTATTGGAAATAAAAGATAACTATAGTATTATAATCGTTACGCATAATATGCAACAAGCGGCACGTATAAGCGACGACACAGCGTTTTTCTTAATGGGCGAGCTTGTGGAACATTCCAAAACATCCACAATGTTTTCGACACCAAGAGATACCCGCACCGAAGATTATATCACAGGCAGGTTTGGATAGGAGGTAAAAAAATGCCCAGAAGCAGACTGGATACTCAAATGGAGCGTTTAAATAATAGCTTGATAGACATAGGCAACACAGTGCAAGAAGCAATTTTGCTTGCAACCGAAGCACTGATTAACAAAGATATAGAAAAAGCCGAACAAGTGCTAGAGCTCGAAAAAGAAGTAAACCAAAAAGAAAAAGATATTGAGGCATTGTGCTTTAAACTAATGATACAACAACACCCCGTTGCAAGCGACTTTCGTTTTATAAGCTCTGCACTGAAGATGATAACAGATATGGAGCGTATAGGTGACCACGCCAGCGATATTGCCACAATATGTATGCATATCGCAAACGAGCCATATATCAAAAACCTAGACCAAATTAAAAAAATGAGCGAAGCCGCAATCGAAATGGTCAAAGGAAGCATTGACGCTTTCGTTACTAAGGACAAAGCCCTTGCAAAATCCGTTATCAAACGTGATGATGAGGTTGATGCGCTTTTTGTGTCCATAAAAGACGATTTGTACGAGCTGATGATTGCAGATGCAAATAATGGCCGCCAAGCCCTTGATTGGCTTATGATAGGCAAATATTACGAACGTATAGGCGACCACGCCGAAAATATAGCCGAATGGACGGTATATTCCATCACAGGACAAAACAAGCGTGATGCCGCAAAACAAAAAAAAGCTAGCATATAAAAAGAAGGTGAGTAAATACTCACCTTCTTTTTATATGCTAAACTTTATTCAACCATTTGAAGCATTAATTTAATTGCTTCTTGCAATTGTATGTCGGCCTCTTGGGCTAAAATTACTAAATTGTTTGTTAGCTCTATCGACATTTCTACATAATGCTCTGGTTCGATGCCTTCGCCGTTTATTGATATTCCCGCAGGGGTAAAATATCGGGCAACAGTAACACGCAATGCCGAACCGTCGTTTAACGAGAAAATACTTTGCACCAAACCCTTACCAAATGTGGTTGTGCCCAACAACTGTCCAACACCTGTATCACGCACAGCACCCGCCAAAATTTCGGATGCCGATGCCGAATTGCCATTGACTAGCACCACCAAAGGAATTTCAATTTGACCCGGACCAGAACGCAAATATTCTCTGCTTCCATCGGCATATTCGGTAAACGTAATGATGCCTTCGGGTATAATAATATCGGCAATATCTGCCACGACGTTTAACAGCCCGCCAGGATTATTGCGAAGGTCAAGAATAAGCCCATTAATGCCTTCATCCATCAAACGATTATAATGCGTTACAAATTGATTATATGTCAAATGATTAAATTGCGATATACGCAAATAGCCAATGTTATCGTCTATTACGTGTCCACGTACGGTCTCTGTCTGAATTAATTCGCGTACAAGCGGCACATCAAATGTGGTACCGTCAGATTCTCTAAAAATTGTAACAAGAACCTCTGTACCTTCCTCGCCACGCATCATACGTATTGCGTCATTTACGCCATTGCCGCCAAAAACCTCCGTACCGTCAACGCGGATAATTTTGTCGCCCGGTAAAATGCCAGCATTAAATGCAGGACTGCCTTCAAATGGTGCAATAACTAAAATTCGGTTGTCGTAAACATCTGTCATAATGCTTACACCAATTCCTCCAAATTCGCCGTCAGTTGTTTCTCTAAACGCCGTAAAAGCATCTACAGACATATATGAAGTATATGGGTCGCCTGCACCATATACAAAGCCTGAAAACATAAGGTCTATGGCGTGTTCAATATCAAATTCACCAATATAATGCTGGTTGATTATTTGTGTTATATGCGATAGCTTTCTGCCAATTTCCGTTGCGTCCAAACCCTCTACCGCTGCATTTTGCGTATTACCCACGGCTGGAGCATCTGGCGCAAAGGTCGCAAAAGCCACCCAAAACACCACCGCCAACGCCAAACCCGATACAATACCTAAAATATAATTTGCCTTACCGCTCATATATCCACTCTCCTTAATTTTTATCTATAAAACAAGTCTATTGTCCAATTTACTTCATTATACATCATTTGTGCAAGCGTTGCAAGAAAAAGAAATGTTCTTTACACGTCGTCAACCAACCCTATAGCAACTTAACCTTCTGTAGTCCCCCCGACTGCGTTAAACATACCGCTGGAACCCGCCGTGTTTAACTTGCGGCGGAACAACAGAAGCTAAAGTTGCTCTAGCAATGATACATAATCCCAACAACCAAAAAAGCGAACATACAAGCTCGCTTCTGGTTTTATTTTATTATCATTACAATTATTGTAAAAATGGAACAGGGTCAACGTGGTTACCATTACGCAAAACTTCAAAATGCAAGTGATTGCCAGTAGATTGACCTGTAGAGCCAACGCCGGCTATATGTTGCCCTCTTTCTACCCAATCACCAACATTTACAAGGATACGACCATTGGCAATATGGGCATAAAGTGTAGAAAGACCGCCGGCGTGAGCAATAATAATCGTATTACCATAGCCATTGCGCCAGCCTGCGTGTGTAACAACCCCATAATCTGCCGATAAAATTGCCGTATTAAAAGGTGCACGCATATCGACACCTGTGTGGAACTCTCTCGTGCCACGTCGTGTTGGGCTGTCACGCCAGCCATATGCAGAATTTATATGAGGAGCAAGACGCAAAGGCCAATGGAAAACCGAGTTCTCGTTATTAGTACGTACCGTAGCATTCATCGCAGCGGTACGTTGCTCTGCAACACGTCGATTTTCTGCCGCTTGAGCAGAAGCTATGTCACGCACAACGCTCGCTATAGCGTCATCCATATCGCTTCCAAGAGCGGCATAATGCGCTTCATCCGCCATAAGCTCCATCATACGTGCTTCACGTTGTGCTATTACAGCCTCAAGCTCTACCAAAGCCATTGCCAAATCCATTGTATGCAGTTCAATCGCATTGCGCTGTCTGTCAATATCATCACGTGCTTCGGCAATCTCTGCTTCCAAAGCCGCTAAAGTATCTATAATATATTGGTCGTGTTCAAGTATACGGCGAAAATGACCTCGGTTGTTTACAAATTCGGATAAATTTTCGCTGGCAAGCAAAAGCTCTACATAAGACATTCTGTTATTTTCGTGCATAAAACGTATGTGGTTACGTAAAACCTCAAGACGCTCTTCCTTTGCGGCTTCAGCTTCTGCCAGTTCCTGCTCGGTCTGCGCCAGCAAATTTTCAAAATGTTCAAGATTTTCTAAAGCAGCAAGATATTCGTGCTCCGCTTCAAAAAGGTCAATTTCAAGCATATACATTTCCGCACGGGTGATTTGTTGCTCTGCTTGCGCTTCCGCTAGGCGTGCACGAAGTTCCGCACGCTCGTCCCGCAATTCCTGTTGCTGGCGGTTCATATCTGTTATAGAGCGAGCCTGGGCATCCATCCCTAAAACAATAGTAACAACTGCAATGCCTGCCACGGTAACCCCCATTATAATATTTTTTATCCATTTGCTTCGATTACTCATTTCAAAACACTCCTCTCGGCTTTCATTCCTAATTTCTAACTTCTAAATTATACGTTAAGATGTTTTCGCATAGATGACGCAGACCCCAATACCCCAATGCCAGCACCCAAAAGAATAATTATAGGTGCGACAAACGGAAAGATTTCTGCAGTAGTTCTAAAAGGTAAACCTCGTAGCATTGCGGCGAAAATACCCGTGTCGCCTGTTAATGATGCTACTAAATTGTCATAGGCAAACCAAGCGGCAACAAGAGGGATTAAAGCCCCCAAAACACCGACAAGTACACCTTCTATAATAAAGGGCCAACGTATAAACCAGTCTGTTGCACCCACATATTTCATAATTACAATTTCGTTGCGCCTTGAATTCACTGTTAGTTTAATTGTGTTTGTGATGATAACGATAGATAAAATTCCCAATACCGCTATAATTATAAGCCCAACTATCGCCACAACATTATTGATAAAAACCAGCGTGTCCGAAATATCCGCAGAAGCATCAATGCTATGAACCCCAAATATTAATGAAACCGCGTCAACTGTCTGAGATTGCAGGCTTAAATCGTATAATTCTACCATATACGACCACCGAAGCGGGTTAGCATCGCCTTGCAAAGCCTCTATGTTCATACCCCATTGTCTTTCCATATTTTCAAGAGCTTCTTCGGGTGTTATTATGCGTATATCACGCACATTTTCGACAACCATAATAGTTTGCCCTACTATATCACGCCCTGCTTCGGATAAATCTTCGTCCAAAAACACCGTCATACCCACTGTAGATTCCAAATGGTCTAAAAACAAATTTAGGTTGGATGTAGCGGCAAAGGACGCAATAACCATTATCATACAAGCCGCCACAGTGATTATGGATGATATGGTCATAAACTTGTTACGCCACAGGCTTTTTGTGGTTTGTGATAGATAATAGCGTAAATTGCGCAATTTTAGGGTTGATGCTTTATTTGATTTAACTTTTCTATTATTCGGAGTAGTTTTCATTGCTATAACCGCCTTTTTCCACATCTCGCACCACAAAGCCATTTTTCATAGCTATGACGCGTTTTTTCATAGCATCCACCAAATCCCAAGCGTGTGTTGCCATTACTACCGTTGTGCCACGGCTGTTTATTTCGTCTAATAAATTCATAATATCCCAAGCTGTGTCAGGGTCAAGGTTACCCGTTGGCTCGTCGCATAAAAGAATCGGTGGGTTGTTGACAATGGCACGAGCCAATGCACAACGCTGTTGTTCGCCGCCCGACAATTGGTCAGGGTAAGCCTTAGATTTTTTTTGCAAGCCAACCATAGAAAGTACCATTGGCACATTACGTCTAATTTCACGGCTGGAAGCATCAGTTATTTGCATTGCAAAAGCGACATTTTCGTAAACAGTTTTTGTTGGCAAAAGCCTAAAATCTTGGAAAACAACACCCATCTTGCGTCGCAAAAACGGAATTTCTTTTTTGCCATAATATGTTATGTCTTCACCATTAATGTAAATTTCGCCTTCGGTTAAATCCATTTCACGTAACAAAATTTTTATTAAGGTAGATTTACCACTGCCAGATGAGCCTACAATAAAAGCAAATTCGCCTTTGTCAATGGTTAGCGTTACATCCTGCACGCCTCTTGCACCGTTATCGTATATTTTTGTGGCATTTATAATTTTAATCATATTGGGAATTACCCCTTTCGTGTTGCTCTCAATTGTTACAAAACTCTGTAACAATTAATTAATATTTCGTAACATATCGTAATATTTGGCTGTAAAATTTAACATTTCTGACACATATTTTTAACATTATACACTATCATCGCAAAAAGTGCAACCCCTAAAATTAATTTTTTTGTAATAATCTTTAAAAAAGCTCTAATATTTCCGAAAGAAAGTTGATTTTATGCGATATTATGGCTATCTTTATAAATTAAATATTTTCCGACCATCAGCGTTAATTTGAAAATTATAGCGTCATCAAAGCTACGAAGGTCAAGCCCCGTCATCTTTTGCAATTTGTCCAAACGATACGCAAGCGTGTTTCTGTGTATAAACAATTGGCGAGCCGTTTCCGATACATTAAGGTTGTTTTCAAAAAATTTATCAACAGCCGCTAAATCTTCTTCGTCAAAATCATCCGCCGTAACATCCCCAAAAATCTCTGTTACAAACATTTTACAAAGCGACCTTGGCAATTGGTATATCAAACGTAAAAGCCCCAGCGTTTCATAATTTAGCACGTTTTGGTCGGATTCAAAAATCTCGCCTGCTTCCAATGCCATTTTTGCTTCTTTATACGAGCGTGAAACAAAAGGCAACTCGTACACCACGGTTCCAATGCCTATGCGTAGAGGATTTTCAAGGTCTTTCGCCAGCTCTGTTGCCAAAATATTTGCGTAATTTTCAATTTCTGTTATTTCTTCCCATTTTCTTAGCTCTTTAACCAATATGATATGTGTCCTGTCCAATATTGCTACAAAATCTTTACCCTTTGCGACAAAATTTTCTTTTATCTTTGCTGCCATTTCGTTTTCATCTCCGCCACCAACCTCTATCAAATACACCACACGGCGCATAGATAGCTCGATAGATAGTTTTTTTGCACGGGCATAAACATCCACTAAAAGCAAATTATCAAGCAACAAATTTTTAATAAAATTACCACGGCTAAAACGCTCTTTATAAGCCGCAATCAAACCCTCTATTTGGAAGGCTACTAATTTACCAATACCATATGCATCCTCATCTTCACCACGCACGCTAACCACATATTCCGCCACACCATTATCAAAAACCTTAAAATATTGCTGTCCCTTAACGGTCTGGGTAACAGCAACAGATTGCACAAATTCCTCCACAGCAAAAATACGTGTATGCAAAAGTTTGGATTGGGTAGAAGCCACCACCTTTCCATCACGCCCTAAAATACTAAAATCACGACCAACAAGCCCCTTTAACCCATCCAAAACATTTTGCAAAGTTTGGCTCGAAATCATCACATCACTCCCCGCAATTTCATACATAATTAATTATCATAGCACAAACCTAAAAAAAAAGCAAATTTTACAAAAGGTATTTACGGGACAACTTATTTGTGTTATAATATCTTTTCAGCCTAGTATAGTAAAGATTTGGCAGGAGGATAAAACAATGCTTAAATTAATTAGTCAAACAGATTTTGAACAAGAGGTTTTGCAGGCGGATATGCCTGTTTTAGTGGACTTTTTCGCCACTTGGTGCGCACCTTGCAAAATGATTTTGCCTATTTTAGAAGAAGTCGCAATTGCAATGGTTGACAAAGCAAAAGTCTTTAAGCTGGACGTAGACCAAGCAAAAGAAATTGCCGTAAAATATGGCATCAGGGGCGTTCCTACAATGGTAATCTTTAAAGACGGTGAAGTGGTAGACCGTATGGTCGGCGTTATTCCAAAAGAAGATATTGAAGATAAAATCGCCGCTTGGCTATAATAAAAAGTCGCCTGTTACGGCGGCTTTTTTGTTGCTTATTTTTTTATTTTCCTCATTATTATATTACGCATAGTATATATAAAACAACCCGCCATCGCCATCCACGTTATATTGTACAACCACCCTTCAAGCCAAACAGGCTGAAGAATTAACAGTAAAGCAGCAACCGGCATAACCGCAGAAACAATTATTGCGGCAATGGGGTTTCCTCTGCTAAAATTTGCCGGAAAATACGCTCCTGCTACAATTACCCTCACAACATAAATAACCGTACAAAAAACGGTGATAGCCCAAACACTATAATCAAAATCCCACCAAACAATACCCCTTGCGTGCAACAAACCGTCAATCAACACTATAAAAACCACCACAAAAAACATTTGATTACCAATTTTTCCTCGTATCATACTTTGCATTTCATCATAGTTTTTCTTTTCGTTCATCTTTATCATCCTCCCAAAATAATTCATCCAAAGTCTTCCCAAGCACCCTACAAATAGCGATGCACAACTTAACAGACGGGTTATAATCACCTTTTTCTATTGCATTTATCGTTTGGCGCGTAACACAAACCTCATCCGCTAAATCCTTCTGCGTCATATCCTTCGCCGCCCTTGCAGCTTTAATCCGTAAATTCTTTTCCACGGCATCACCTCCAAAGTAATAGTAACATATATAAATCATAATGTCAAGTATATTTAACATTTTTACGAAAAAAACCTCCGCCGTTAAGCAGAGATTTTTTGCTTTAAATATGTTGATTGTTCTCAAAATACATCACATTACCAAACGAACCATCTTCGTAACGATAATCCTCGTGGGTATGGGATTTTATCTGTTCGTATTTACTATTGGTACGCTCGTCAATTGCCCTTTCCCAAAAACTGGCAGATGCTATATTGTTTGGGTGATAAAGCACTTGCCATTTGCCTTTGTGCGTGTCAAGAACTTCATAAAATGCCCGATTTCCAATACCACAACGGCGATATTTGTACATTACAAAAATTCTTCCATCCTTTCACGCCCTATTTTTCAAACAATCCATTCTTGTACCTTCCGTACCATCCGTTTATTCCTTCTTGACCTTCTGCATCTGTTATTAAGGTAAGCAAAATTTCACGTGCAAACTCTAAAGATGCTGTATCATTTGCAGTTATAAAACCGCCATCATTTACAGCTTGCAAGGAAGTAAAATACTCCCATCCTGTATAACCTTCTTCATCTTTAAGTCTTTCTTTAAAAAATTCTAAACCATTGCTGGTATGTTTGACATTATTAAGAAAACCGTGCTTTGCCAAGAAAGTCGTAGCCGCACAAATAGCCGCAACAGGAATGTCAACACCCCTAGCCTTTCTTACAAAATCGGCAATATCATCATAACGGTTATCTCTCCAAGAGCCGCTTCCAATCAACACCACCATCGCCAAATTATCAAGGTTTTGATATTCTTCTATAGAATAATCTATTTCTGCCCTCATACCACCGATAGAAACCTTTGATTTCTTGTCAATACTAATTGTTTTAACAACATAATCATCGCAAAAGCCAACCCAAGCCGTTGCATAACCCGCTTCCCATTCAGCCCAATGGTCTAATAATAAAAATAATACTTCTTTCTTTTGCATTTTAATGCCTCCCATAATTTAACTATTATTCTAATATAAAGGACTCCAACGTCTTACCAAACATCTGCTCCTGCCCAACGTACTTAAAACCTAATTTTTTAATAACACCGATAGAAGCTGGATTTTCCGGATACGACACGGCAATCAGCGGACGTACGCTATGCTCTGCAAGCACCGCTTCAGCGGCTTCCGTGGCATATCCTTTGCCCCAAGCGTTCTCACCAAAGGCATACAAAATCTCTTTGCGACCACAAGGCAAACCACGCACGCCACAATGCCCTATCAGCTTGCCGCTTTCCTTCTCCACAACCGCATATACACCCAAACCGTGCCCCCAAGTCATATTAAGATTGTTAATAAACCGCCCAATCTGTTCCCTAGGCATACCTTGACCTGTACCCAAATAACGGTATACATTCGGGTCTGTCATAATATCGGCATACTCCTCTGTGTCGTCTGCCGTAAAGCGCCTTAAAATCAATCTTTCTGTGGTAATCATATTTACACCTCTATCTTTCTAAAGTTATTTAACCGACAACGCCCCCGTCGGACAATTTTTAAGACATTTTTCACAATTAGCACAATCGGCTGACGCAGGCGGAGCAAGCACCGCAAGTGACACAGCCGCATCAAAACCACGGTTCATCAACCCCAAAGCCGTTTCGCCCACTACTTCTTCACAAATTCGCACGCAAAGCCCGCAAAGTATGCATTTATCTGTATTTAGCACAATATGCGAATTTATAGGTTGCGTATTAGTCGGCATCGCCGTGTCCTCAAATTTATCAGGCGCAACGTCGTGCATATTTGCATATTTTATCAACTTACATTTGTCAAAGGCATCACAACCGCATTTTAAACATCTTGCGGCATCCGCTTGCACCGCTTCTTCTGTAAGCGGCAAATTCACAGGTGCAAAGTCTTTATTACGCACAGCCCCATCACGGTGCGGTATTTTCATACGCACACCACGCTCTACATCCGCAAAATCTTCCGCCGTAAGTTTATCCTCACGCACCAAAAATTTATGTTTCACAACAGCATTTGTACCACGCAAAAATGCGTCAATCTCTTTTGCGGCGGCTTCGGCATCTGCAATTGCTTCTATCGCAATACCTGCACCATTTGCGGCTACATCACCAATAGCAAACACAGCAGGGATATTTGTTTGAAACTTTCCGTTAATTTCAATATTACCCCATCTATTTTGCGCAAGCACATCAAGCCCAGCCAAAGCAGCGTTTTGACCTATCGCAACAATAACTATATCAACAGGCAAAATTTCCCTTGCACCAGCTACAGCAACAGGTCTGCGGCGACCTTGCTCGTCAGGTTCGCCAAGCTCCATTTTCTGCAAATCAAGTGCGGAAACCTTGCCGTCTTTCGCTATAATTTCAACAGGATTAACCAAATAGCGGAAATCCACACCTTCTTCAATAGCTTCGGCAATTTCAATAGCCTGCGCTGGCATTTCTTCACGGGTGCGACGATAAATATTATAAACAGCATCAGCACCAAGTCTAACCGCCGTTCTAGCCGCGTCCATAGCCGTATTACCGCCGCCAACTACAGCAATCTTTTTGCCACTAAAATTCGGCGCATTACCAATAGAAACATCACGCAAAAAATCTATACCACCAAAAACACCTTCGCTATCTTCGCCAACACAGCCCAAAGCGGCGGCTTTCCAAGCACCAACCGCAACAACAACCACATCAAAATCGTTTTTTAGCGTAGCCAAATCTTTATCAACACCAATTTTGATATTATTGTGCATTGTTACGCCCATACCAGCAATTGCGTCAATTTCTTTATCCAATACATTGCGCGGCAATCGGTATTCGGGTATGCCATAACGCAACATCCCGCCCATAGCAGGCATTGCGTCAAAAATTTCCGCACTATGCCCCATTGTGCGTAAGAAATACGCCGCAGACAACCCACCGGGCCCGCCGCCTACAATAGCAATCTTTTTACCCGTTGGCTCGCCAACAGCCGGCACATAAACCGTACCATTTGCCATATCAGCATCCGCCACAAATTCCTTTATCGTGCCTATTGATATAGGTTCGTCCACCATATGTCTACGGCAAGCGTCCTCGCAAGGACGTGGGCAAACACGCCCAATGCTTGCAGGCACAGGTATTTTATCCTTTATAATACGTATCGCCCCATCAAAATCACCTTCTGCCGCAACATTAACATACTGCTGACAAGCGGTTTGCGCAGGGCAAGCCAATTGGCACGGCGGCAAACAATCACCACGATGGTCGCTTAACATCAAATCTAAAGCCGCCTTGCGGTTTGCAATAGCTCGTGGGCTGTTAGTATTTATTACCATACCATCAGCCGCTTGTATTGCGCAAGCACGCATTAAACGTGGGTTTCCTTCAATCTCTACAGCGCAAATACCGCAAGACGCATAACTCTTTAAAAGCTCGCTATGGCATAAATTAGGAATATCCACCCCAGCCGCCTGCGCCGCTTCTAAAATAGTGCAACCCGCCGCCGCTTCCACCTTTATACCATTTATATGTAGCACAATTTTATCCATATCTGCTCCCTTCACTCAAAAACACTCTCTATAATTTCGCCAACCAAAGCCACATCTTGCTCCATCCCTGGCTCCGAATTAGTCATCACCACAACACCCTGCTGCTTATCATAATAAACCCGCAATTTACACTGCATACCAATACCCCAACCCTGCGAAAAGAAATAAGGCTCGCCATTTTTATCTTTGTCAAGAAAAACGCCCAAACCTATGTCGTTAACACATCCATATGGTGTTAGCATCAATTTTGCCATTTCTTGGTTTAAAACAATACCGCCATTGCCGTGGTACGACTTTAACAAATCAACCGCAATCTTCGCCATCTCGTGCGGCGTTGCCCACAATCCCGCACCTTCTATATTCGGGTATTGCGCCCTTATTTCGTCCACGACTTCACCATCATTATCGTGTCCTGCGGCACAATCTTCCAAATTAATACCTTCGGGCGGTTCTTTGCCAATCTCCCAAAAGAAAGTCCTTTGCAACCCCAAAGGCTCAAATATTAGCCTTTTTGCAATCTTCGGCACATCTTCACCAAAAACATCCTGCAACACTTGGCTAATAACACAATAACCAGCGTCCGAATATTCGCAATCCGTTTCAGGAACATATTTAGCTCGCACTTCTTCAGGATTATATGGTGTTACACCCCGCAAAATATCAATGGTTTTTGGCACAGCATCACCTTTTTTATATGGGCTAAAACTGCCATCATAATCACAAAAACCCGCTTGATGTGCCAATAAATTAGCCAATGTAACTTTCTTTTCGGCAACAAATTCATTATCAGCAATTTTCCATTCGGTAAGATATTCGTTCACATCTTTATATAAATCCAAATGCCCATCCTGTGCCAATTTCAACACGCATAAAGCAGTTATCATCTTGCTAATAGAACAAGCGTGGAAAATAGCATTATCATCCGCCGCCCTATCCGCACCTTTTTCAAGCACGCCAAATTGCTCATTAACAAAGACATTAAGCCCATAAAAACGTGTATAGCTTACCGACGGCACATTAAAATGTTTCATTCTTTCGGGTATATTCATTTGTTATCCTCCAAAGCTTATTCAACAACAATCGCCCCAAAAGGACAAGAATGTGTACATTTACCGCAAGCAATACAAGACGAATTTTCCACACTATGCACATGCCACAAATCGCCTTTAATACCGCTAACCGGGCAATGCTTGCCACATAAATTACAGCCCGTACACATATCCTCTTTAATACTAAATGTCAAAAGCGGACGGCAAGACTTAGCCGTGCATTTTTTATGCTTGATATGGTCGATATATTCGTTGCGGAAATATTTAAGGGTCGTCAAAACAGGGTTTGGCGCAGTCTGCCCCAAAGCACAAAGCGACCCTTCTTTTATAGCACCCGACAACTCCTCAAGCAGTTCAATATCACCATCACGCCCTTCGCCATTGGTGATACGTTCCAAAATCTCTAACATACGCTTTGTGCCAATGCGGCAATGCGTACATTTCCCACAACTTTCCTTGCAAGTAAATTCTAAAAAGAACTTCGCAAGCCCAACCATACAGGTATGCTCGTCCATAACAACCATACCGCCAGAGCCCATTATAGCACCCGTTTCAGCAAGGCTCTTATAATCTATTATAGTATCGCCAAGCTCGGCAGGTATACAACCACCTGACGGCCCGCCCATCTGCACAGCCTTAAAAGCCTTACCATCCTTAATACCGCCGCCAAGCCCAAAAATAACATCGTTAAGCGTAGCACCCATAGGCACTTCAACCAACCCGCCATTATTAATCTTTCCAGCCAGCGCAAAAACCTTTGTACCCTTAGAATTTTCAGTACCCATAGCGGCAAAAGCACAACCGCCATTGCGCAATATCCACGGCACATTCGCCAGCGTTTCTACATTATTAATATTGCTAGGCTTGCCCTTATACCCCTTTTGTGCAGGAAAAGGCGGTTTAAGCCTTGGCATACCCCGCTCGCCTTCCAAAGACGCTATCAAAGCCGTTTCTTCACCACAAACAAAAGCACCCGCACCAGCCTTTATACGTATATCAAAAGACCAATCCGTCCCAAACAAATTTTTGCCCAAATATCCGCCACTACGGGCTTGCTCCAAAGCAATTTCCAAACGTGTGATGGCAAGCGGATACTCCGCACGCACATACACAATCCCTTCGTCAGAACCAATAGCAAACCCCGCAATCATCATACCCTCAATAATTGCGTGCGGGTCGCCTTCTATAATAGCCCTGTCCATAAAAGCCCCAGGGTCGCCTTCGTCTGCATTACAAATAATATACTTTTTATCAGCCGCATTTTGCCGTGCCGCATTCCATTTAAACCAAGTAGGAAAACCAGCCCCGCCACGCCCAGCAAGCCCCGAAACCTTCACTTCCTCAATAACTTCCTCTGGCGTGCGTCCCGCAACTATCGCTTTAATCGCTTCATACCCATTTTTTGCTATGTACTCGTTTATATCCTCGGGGTTAATAACACCGCAGTTAACCAGCGCAACACGCTTTTGCTCCAACAAAATTTTTGCGTCATTATCGCCTATAGTATAATCAACAACGTGGTTTTCTTCGCCTTTTAAATGCTTTATAATCTCGTCCGTACCCTTTTCATCCACCCTAACAAAACGCTTTTTCGCACCAGAATCATAATAAATATCCACAATAGGCTCAAGATAACAAGCACCAACGCAACCCGTAATAGCAGGCGCAAAACCCGCCGCCACAAAAGCCGCAAAAACATCACTAGCCCCTGCGGCATTACCGCAACTGCCACGACCAACAACTATTCGCACAACGCAACCTCCCTTATATCATCCAAAATCTTTTCAATTTTCTCTCTGTCTAAATTTCCATAAACCTTATCGCCAATCATCATAGCAGGTGCAAGGCTGCAACACCCCAAACAAGCCACGTTGTTATAAGAAAACAGCCCGTCATCAGTAATATCACCCTCTGCAATACCCAAATGCTCGCTAATAACCTCCTCAACCATAGCAGAATCATTAACGTGGCAAGCCGTCCCTTGGCATAATAGTATCAAATTTTTACCAACAGGCTTTGTGCGAAACTGAGCATAAAACGTCGTAACCCCTAAAACCTTCGCCACAGCCAGCCCCATCTCGTCCGCAATACGCTCCAAAACCTCCATCGGCAAATATCCATACAAATCCTGCGCCCCCTGCAACACCGCAATAAGCGCACCCTCATCACGCCCTGCTACAGCAAAAACGCCGTCCAACGCCTTTAAATCTATGTCCATTACAAAACCTCCTGTTAATTTTTATACTATCTTTAGAATTATACCCCAACCAAAACAAAATTTCAAGCACAAATTGTTCTTTACATATAATAAATACAATCTGCCACAATAAACCAAAAAACCCCTTGACAAACCCCACAAAACATTTTATACTATACCACAGAGGGCGTTTTCATAAATAAAAAAACTTGCTTGGGCGGCTAAATCCTTCACACGATAACGCCACCCAAGCAAGCCCGAAACCGCCCCGAAGGACTTGAGGATATTATACACACTCAGGTCTTATTTGTCAAGCACATTTCCATCTTGACACCAAAAAGACATAAGGGGTGTATTTTTTATGTACAAAGCCGAAATAAGAATAATCGACGACCTGCACAGTATACCCATCCACCTTCAATTTAGAAAACATCTGCGGCTACTGCCCGACGATGCAGTAACCCTTTTACCCATAGGCAATATCGTCATTATGCAAAAAGAAACAAACCAAAAACCAAACGCCAGCCAACAAGCATCACCACAAAACATTATAATGTCAAAAGTAAAAAAAGGCAGGGTGTTCTTCCCCCAAACATTAAGGGATGCTTTGGGCTGGAAACCAAAAGACAGACTATCCGTATATTGCACCGACAATACCACCCTCATCATATGCTCAGTCTTACCTTATAAAGATATAACGCCACAATAACCATCCAATCCCACCCGTCATTGCGAGGGCTACCGCCTACATAAACCAACACACACCAAGCCCGAAGCAATCCAGCCAAGACACTACTTGATATGTATACGGGGCTACAATAAACCCGCTCAAAAAAATTTTCAACCCGCTCAAGTTTTGACAAATTTTTCCTTCTACCTCATATATAATCATTAATGGTGATATTATGCAGGCTTACGAAAGAAGAAAAGAAACGACTTTTAAATGGAACATCAATCGTCGGCTACTAACCGATGTCTTTTTGGTGGCAGGTAGTTTTGCGGCGGCTCGTGCCTTGGTTTTTGATGCCGCAAGCCCCTTTGCGCTTGCCTACATTTCTGCATTTTTATTCAAAGGTGCAAAATTCTACTTCGCCGCACTTTTTGCAACCCTAGGCATTTTCACAACATTTCGTACAGATTTTTCAATGAAGTATTTATTGGCAATCGTAATTTTATGCGCCGCAAACCTAATAGTCAGCCTTAAACCAAAAACAAGCCGTGATATAGCCAGCTTTTCGCAGGCTTTAACGGCAGGTGTCGCCGTAATAATATCGGGCTTTGTGCTAATCATCATACGTAGCGAAGGCATTTTTACTATGCTTATAAATGTGCTGGAAGGCGGGCTAATTTTTGCCTTGGCTTTGGTGCTAACCCGTGGTATGGCTTGCATTATGCCAAACAAAAAACGTGGCACAATGAGCAACGAAGAAATTATATCGGTGCTGATAATGGCAGGTATTATAATGGTAGGCATAGCGGATGTGTATATTTGGCAGTTTTCACTACGCTACTTTTCGGTCGCTGTTATAGTGCTGTTGGCGGCGCAATCCGGCGGCGCAACAGTTGCCGCCACCTGCGGTATGCTCCTAGGCTTTTTGCTAAACATAACGGGCTTCGAGTTTATTTTTATGGCGGCCTTGCTTGGCGTGGCAGGCTTTGCGGCTGGTGCTGTGCGCTCTATGGGTCGTCCGCAATCTTTTGCGGCTTTTATTATTGTAGCATTTTTTGCGGCATTATATTTCGATTTAGAGCTGGTAGGCTGGTCGGCGGCTTTGTCGGTAGCACTTGCAGGGGCTGTGTTTATAGCCCTGCCAAAATCTTTCCTATCCAATATCCACGTCGCTGTCAACCCCGCACTTAACCCATCTACAGAATATATAGAGCGTATACGTGAACAAGTGCTTAACCGCATTTACGACATAGCAGGCGGTTATAAAAAGCTGTCAAAAACCTTCGAGCAACGCATTTCAGATAAATCACAACAAGAAATTAAAGAGGACAAGCTAATTTCGGCGGCACAAAAAAATGTATGTGCAAGTTGCCATAAGTTTTCAGCATGCTGGGATAAAAACGCCGAAAACACTTGGGGATATGTAAGTGAGATTGTACAAAAAGCCGATAAACGCGGCAAATTATATATGGAGGACGCACCAATAGGCTTTGCGTCAGAATGTGTCTATCCCGCCGATTTTATGGGGCATTTAGGGGCATCGCTAGAAATAGACCGTGTCGGTCGTGAATGGCAGCAAAAAGTGATAGAAGCAAAAAGCACCATACACCAACAATTTGCAGGTCTTTCCAGCGTTATGTACGAATTCGCAATAGAAGTAGACGCAATACTAAATGTGCAAAAAGATGCAGAAAACCGCATTTTACGAGAGTTTGCAAAACAAAATGTAGAAGTAGATAATTTGATAGTAATAGAAAACACATTGGGCAAATACGAAGTAAGCCTAACACGCAAAGGCGGCAGAGGACAAACAAAATACGCAAAACATATCGCCGAGGTAATTTCGCACGCCATAGGACGGCAAATGGAGCTTGCAAACGAACGTTTCGCAGGGCGTACCGTGCATTTATCATATTACGAAAAGCAAAAATTTTACATCCACAGCGGTGTTGCTAAAACAGGCAAAGATTACAGCAACGACAGCGGCGATAGCTTTTCATTAATACAATTGCGTGACGGACGGCTTATTGCCGCACTTTCAGATGGTATGGGAAGCGGCTTGCGGGCAAAAGACGGCTCCGAAGCCACAATAGAGCTTTTGGAAGAACTAATGGAAAAAGGCTTCAAAAAAGACATCGCAATAAAATTAATTAATTCGGCACTGCTGTTAAAATCGCAAGACGAATTTTTTTCAACATTAGATATTTGTATGATAGACCTAAACAACGGTCTTGCAGAATTTATGAAAATAGGTGCGTCGGCGTCATACCTTTTGCGGGACGGCAAGGTAGAGCAAATAGGCTCGTGGACATTGCCCGTAGGTATACTTGACACCGTCGAAATAGACACCTGCGAACGATATTTGTCGCACAGCGACATAGTTGTAATGGTTACAGACGGCGTAGCAGACAGCGTTAAAGACGGTCAAGACGACTGGTTGCAAGACCTTTTAGAGGAGCTAACAATACGCAACCCACAAGACATCGCCGACTACATCCTAGAAAAAGGCAAACGAAACTACGGCAGGCATATAACAGACGATATGACCGTACTTGTACTGCGCATACTAGACCGAAAATAGGCATAAAAAAGGCAATGACACATCGTCATTGCCTTTTTTATGTCTTAAAATCCAAAGCCTGCAAACACCTAAAACGACGGCATAATCGGCTCGCCAAGCGTTATTGGTATATCAATCCGCTCTAATCCGCCACGTATAACAGTAAACACCACAATATCGCCTTCCCTGCGAGTTCCCATATTGCTTATTAGGTCATCAAAATTATCAATAGTCACGCCGCCAACAGCGACAATTATATCATTACGTTGCATTCCCGCCTGATACGCAGGACCTCCCATACCAACAAGTGTAACCAGTGCGCCAGACTGTGGCACCATAAGCGTTTGCGGGTTATGCCCTCGGCGGGTTAGTGTTGTTACAAAATTCTGTGCATCCCTTGCCGTCCACGTGTCGCCGTTTATGCCAATCCTTGGGCGTGGTGCTTCTGGTCCTTCGTGCATAATGCGTTCCAAAATAGGCTTCGCCACATTTGATGGTATTGCATAACCCATTGCTTCCGCCACTTGTTCATTAAATTTTGCAGTGTTAATGCCTATTACTTCACCAAAAACATTAACCAAAGGTCCGCCAGAATTACCACGGTTTATAGCGGCGTTGGTCTGCAAAACATCCAAAAACATTCCATCAACATAAATTTCTACATCCTTTGCGCTGACAATACCGTTTGTAACCGCTATCCCCTCGCCCATTGCATTGCCTATGGCAACAACAATTTCGCCAACCTGTGCGGCGTGAGAATCTCCAAAACGTGCTAATGTAACACTGGTAACGCCCGCACGCACTGCCTCGCCTTTTTCAACGGCAATAACCGCCAAATCTTCAGCATCATCACGTCCTATAGGTATGGTAGCAATAGGCGCAGAGCCTTCTATAGACGCATAAACCTCTACACCACCAGCGATAACATGCGCATTTGTAGCAATATAATACCGTGATGCTGTTTCGTACATCAATATCCCCGTGCCTGCCCTAGAGCGGGTTTCGCCTGCACGCACCGAAGCGTCAGATGGCATAACAACCGACAGCGTTACCACGCTGGGCTTAACAGCCTCTACAAGCGCAACATAATCTTTTCGCCCTACAAGCGGGGTGTCACCATCCAAATTGCGAACAGCAAGCGGCGAAAGCGGTGTATGCACATTATCAAAAGCAAAACCTTCACGTGCGGCAGAATCATCTAAAAGCCTTGGCAACATATAGTTTGTGGCTATCTGCGAGCCAAAACCAAGCCCAGCCCCCAACAAAGGCGCACCAACAAAGGTTACAATAAGCACAACCGCAACAGCTAAAAACAACCGCCCGCCCGCCTTGCGCTTATCCGCCTTATCCAACCGCTCGTCTTCCCAAAAATCCTCTTGCAACACAACATCGTATTCATTTAATTGCTCGTCAAAACTTTCATCTTCGTATCTTTTCATAACTTTCCCTCCTCGTAACATTTTACATTATAAGTATATCACACTTTTACAAAATTTCAAACATAAAAAATTTTTCTTGACAAATTTTTTACTATGGTGTATAATCATTTAAAAAGTTGGACAAGCAGTCGTGGCGGAAGTGGTATACGCGCAAGACTAAGGATCTTGTGAGAATTATCTCGTGCAGGTTCAAGTCCTGTCGACTGCAAGGCCGGTCCCTGCGCAAGCAAACCGGCGAACACACCCCCCTTAATCTATTTCAACCCCCTTTCGCGCCCGTATCCTCATGCGGGCGCAAAACCTTTTTATGGGGGTTATTCGCTTAAATCTATGTAATTTGCCAAAAATATCTTTCTTGCATAAAATGCTCTTGACGTGCTTCCGTGTCCTTTACCTTTGGTTCGGGGTTGTATATAAACTCCCATCCGACCTGTTAGAGCCGAAAATCCTCGTTCGCCATCAAGCAAGCAATCTTTAACCAGCTTATAATCAGCTTCTATAGCCGCATACATTTCTTCATTTAAATCTATAGAAGTTACCGAATGAACGAATGTTGGTTCTTTATAGTTTTTACCGACAATTCTTGCAACAATTACGGCTTTTTTAAGTTTTGCCAAAAGATGACTTTCCTCAAAAGGTGTTCGTGCAACGTGATAAGGGTCTATCATAGTAACCGCCATAGTTTCTTTAAAAGTTAGTTCACCGCCTTTTAGACGTTTTAAAGGTACGCTTTTTAATTCCCACGATCCGAAATTTGGACTTTGTGCGGAATTAATAGGCAATCCCAAAAATCTTTCGCATACGTGTCCCGCCCACCCTTTATTTACCTTCCCATTATCGGATAAAACAGTTATCCCAAATTTTTCGGCAAGCAAATGTAAATCTTGCCCTTCAATTTGTTTTAATTTAATCAACGCTTCTTCTCTATGCATATTTCCTCCCTATACATTTGTAATTAATAATTCTTTAATTTTGCCTCGCTTTGTACTGTCAGAATTTATTGCTCTGCTTGCTTCCACCCGCAAAATCTTATGTCTGGAATAAAGTTCATCAAAGAAATTGTCATTTTCGTCAGCGTTTTTTGGGTCAGAATTGCTTGCAAGAACATAAGCTCCACGGTTGCTCATATCATTAATAAATTCTGCCAATTTAATTTGCTCATCATCCCCAAAGCCATTTTGCGAATATGTGGTAAAGTTTGCAGTGGTAGATAATGGTCGATATGGAGGATCGAAATAAACAAAGGTATCACCGTCAATAAAATTTGCGGATAAAGAATAATCGCCACACACAATTTGTACATCCCGCAATTTTTCAGAAACTGCTAGTAGGTTTTTTTCATCACAAATACAAGGGTTACTATACCTGCCTTGCGGCACATTAAAATCGCCTTTTGTATTTACCCTATAAAGCCCGTTAAAGCAAGTGCGATTTAAAAAAATAAACAAAGCGGCAAGCCGAACACGCTCGTCATCGCTTGCAGATTTTTGCATATTATATAACGAGCGTTTATTGTAATAAATCTCCCTGCGTTTAACCTCTGAAGACGAATTATATTCCTTCTGAAATTCACCCAAAATATCAATCAAACTATCAACATTATCACGTATTACTTGATATGTTTTAATTAATTCTTTATTTATATCACCAATATAAACTGCATCAAGTTGATAATTGTTCAAAATATCAAACAAAACTGCACCGCCGCCAACAAAGGGTTCGGCGTATTTTTTTACTCTGCCACCTAAATCGGCAGGATATTTTTTTCTAATCTCATTCAATAATTGCCCTTTTCCACCAACCCATTTCACAAAAGGTTTGGCGGGTTGCATTTCTGTAAGCATTATAATTTCACCTCACATCTGCATTAACGCAGGAATAAACCCAATAATAAATCCAAGCACACCACCCAATGCCGCTATCCATTTTAATTGTTTGCGTACTACAGTAAGCAATAGTTTTTCCATCTCGGCAGGGCTTAGGGCGATTATTTTTTCTTCTATTATGGCTGGGATGTTAATAGAGTTTACTAACAAAGCGGCGGCTTTTTGTGTTAAAAAGGCAATAAGCGGTCGTATGTTTTCGGTTTTTAGCAGGTTTTGTTCCAACAGGTGGTTTGGGGCTTGGTCTATTATTTTATCAATATTTTGCGCAAGGGTTGCTTGGCCTTCCTCGCTTTGCAAAAAATCTATTAAATTTTGAGTTAGCGAATTATATATTTTGTCGGGATTGACAAAAACACCCAAGATGCCTTTGGTGTTTTCTTTAATTATTTTTGTGGTGGTTTGGCGCAAAAACTCGCCCCATTTTGGATGGTCGATTATATTTTGGGTTATTATGTGAGCATTTGGTATATGCCGTGCGGCAAAATGCTTTATATGCGGTGCGTGGTCAGCAAAATCCACCACAAATCCTATTGCGGCGGAGGTTATGCCGTCAATTATTTCGTCATTAGTAGCCGCCGCCATTAATGCGTCGGGCGTTAGCACGCTTTCGCCCAATGTTTCGCCAACCGCCTTGGCAAGCTCTGCCTGTTGTTTCGGTATAAGCCCAGGTGTAAAAGGCAACGTAAAGCCCCCAATCTTAACAGCACGATGGGGGCGAAAAAGCATTACAATAGCCAGCACATTAGTGCCAAAACCAATTATTGCGCCTAAAATGGGCATTATTAAAATCGAAAAGTCCACTTCGTTCTCCTATGTTATCAGTCATCGTAATATGTAAATATACGCACATAAGAAAAATATGTCTGCAAAATGCTTTACGTTTCTTTTTTTATCCTACCAAACATCCCGCACGGCACGACGCAAAATCTCATCTTCGCTAATTTTGTAAGATAATGTCATAATGCTATCCGTCAAACGTACATTTTCAACAATAACATCGTGTGGCAAACGTAGGTCGTCGTGCGAAAAGTTCCAAATGCCCTTAACACCAGCGTCAGCAACAATTTTTGATACATCCTGCACGACACCGCTTGGCAAAGTAAGAGCAGCAATATCCACACGGTTTTTTGATATGTAATCTGTCAATTTTGCCACATCCATCACTTTTATATTGCCTACATTCGTACCGACAACATCTGGGTTATTGTCAAAAGCCGCAACAAAATCAAAGCCACGTTTTGCAAAATTTTGGTTGTTAATAAGCACCTGCCCAAAATTGCCAGCACCTACCAAAATAACATTATAACTGCGGTCAAGACCCAATATATGCTTAACTTCTTGATACAAAAGCTCTACATTATATCCATATCCCTGTTGCCCAAAACATCCAAAATGGTTTAAATCCTGTCTTATTTGGCTGGCGGTAATACCCATACGTTGCGACAAATCTTTAGAGCTTATGCGTGTAATATCTTTGTCTAACAAATCGCCCAAATAACGATAATACCTAGGCAAACGCCGTATAACTGCTGTTGAAATTTTTCTTCCGTCTTTCATTTTGTTCACTCCTTGTAATGTCATTGCAGGTTCAACCCGCAATCTTGTTTCATATATATAAAACAGTTTGCCGCCCCATCCATAATAGGGATGACTTTGACCGCAAAACCTGCATTGTTGCCCGCTTGCTCTAATTCTTGTGTACTGAAAAACTTATATCCATATTGTGTATATGAATACTTTTTCAGCGTTTCATTTGTATACAATGTATTGATAAACACACCATTCGGGCGCAACACGCGATAAATTTCTTGCATCGTTGCATTAAGGTCATCCCAAAAATATACTGTGTTTATTGTATACACCTTTGTAAACAATTCATCGGCAAAACTTAATTTGGCAACATCACCCAAATCAACCTTCATTCTGCCATTTTTAACGAATGTCTTGTTTTGTCGAATAGCCGCCTCCACCGCAGATTGCGAAATGTCAATGCCCACAAAGCTCGCATCGCCAGCACGTTTTGCCAGCGTATTTAAAACAACACCATTGCCGCAACCGGCTTCTAAAACTACATCGCCCTGTCCAACATCAAGCAATCTAATAACTTCATCATACATCAATCTATTATGGCGGTTTAACACCCTAAGAACAATTTTTCCAACAAAACCATCGGGTTTTGCTAGATTTTTAGATATAAATTTTCGCAACATAATATTATTATCCTTTCTCATTCATACCGCAATGCCTCTATAGGGTCAAGTTTTGCCGCTTTATTTGCAGGATAATATCCAAAAAATAACCCTATAATCATCGAAAATAATACAGCAACTACAATAATAAATACCGTGGGCATTGTCGGTTGCCCTAACAACGTAGACCCAATATAGCCAAGTCCAAAACCAAGCCCAACACCCAAAATACCGCCTATGGCGCAGATAATTACCGCTTCAACAATAAACTGCGCCCGTATAGAGCTATTGCGTGCACCCAAAGCCTTGCGTGTGCCAATCTCCCTTGTGCGCTCTGTAACCGACACCAACATTATATTCATAACCCCAACGCCGCCAACAATAAGCGATATGCCCGCAATAACAGCAACTGCAATAGATATTGTGTCCATCACGGTTTCGGTAATACTCAACACCCTATCCATAGGCAATCCACCAACACGAAAACGGGGATTATCGTTATAAAAACTGTTAAAAAAGCGTGTGGTTGTGCTTGTAAATTCTGACACATTAACGTGGGGTTGCACCATAACAGTAAAATTTTGATGTGCATTAGAATTTCCGCTGATAAAATTCGCCGTTGAAATTGGTATATATAAATTTGTACGTGCATTGGGATTTACTGCATTACCGCCAACAAAAGGCGGTAGCAATGTCGTATGTTCAAAAACACCCATCACTATAAAGGTTTCAATGCGGTTGCCAATAGCAACCCTAATTTCTTGATTAAGCGGGTTTGTGCCATCGGGAAAGATATTAGCAACCATTATATCGCTAACAACAGCCACAAAACGCCTTGAAGCCACATCGCCATCACCAATAAAGCTACCATCTAACATATTTACACCGCCAGTAATGCCGTAACCCGCATTAACACCCATCAAATTGATATTAGATGACAACCGTCCGCTTTCAACCTGTCCAATACCAGCGGGAGATTGTAGCCCAACCGCCCTAATTTCGTTAGGATAAAATTCCACAAACCGCTCTATCATCTCGTTTGTAATAAGGTCGTGCTCTTGCGGAATAGCCTGCGAGCCGCCCATAACATCCGTCATAGCCCCCATTGTACCGCCGCCACCACGTGGGTCAACACGCACCGTGATGTTAGACACACCAAGCCCCGCCATCTCGCCCGTTACAGCCGCCGTCATACTATCGCCCACCGTAACAATACCAATAACAGCCCCAATACCAATAATTATTCCAAGCATAGTAAGCAACGAGCGCATTTTGTTTGCCCGCAACCCTTCCAAAGCCAATTGTATATTTTCCCATAAATGCATATCAATCACCTTTTACTAATTTTTGTCGTTTCTTGCTTTGATTGCGCTTGTTGCTTATAATCTCGCCGTCGTGCAAGGTTATTATTCGCTGGGTTTCGGCGGCTAGGTTTTGGTTGTGCGTTATTAATATTATCGTCTTATTATGCTTTTTGTGTAAGTTGTGAAAAATATCCATAACAAGCCGCCCCGTGGTGGAATCCAGCGCACCTGTCGGCTCGTCCGCAAGCAATATAGCGGGGTCGTTTGCCATTGCACGGGCTATAGCAACACGCTGCTTTTGCCCGCCCGAAAGCTCGCTTGGGCGGTGCGTGCCACGGTCGCTCATTTCCACTATCTGTAAAAGCTCTTTTGCCCGCTTGTTGCGTTCTGCGGCTGTTAAACCACCGTAAAGCATCGGTAATTCGACATTGCGCAATGCCGTCGAGCGTGGTATTAAATTAAAAGTTTGGAAAATAAACCCAATCTTTTGATTGCGTATGTCAGATAATTTGTTGTCGCTAAGTGTCGAAACGTCCACCCCATCCAACACATAACTACCTGTAGTTGGCACATCAAGCGCACCAATTAGGTTCATTAAAGTAGACTTTCCGCTACCAGACGGACCAATAATAGACACAAACTCGCCCTCATCTACACTAAAACTAATATCCTTTAGTATATGTAGCTCGTTGGGCAAGCCTATATAGAATTTTTTATTTATATTTTGCATTTTAATGACGGGCATTTTGCACCTCTAGTTTATCAAAATTTGCATACCATCTACAACATTTGCCGCATTGTTAATTATTAACATACCGCTTGTCAGTTCATCGCTTATAATTTCCACCATAAAATCACCGCTAATGCCTATTGTTACAGGCATTTGGCGGGCTGTTCGTGTGCTTCCCTCGCCTTCTGCAACAAAAACATACCAATCATCATTATCATCTCGCCAAACTGCATCAAAAGACACTGCAAAAGTATCCCTGCTCTCTTGCAAAATCACATTTAGGCGTGTATTCATCCCTATACGCAATTGCGGTGTATAGCTTGTAACAGCTATCTCCGCACCAAATTCTACATCTCCCTGCATAGAGCGTGTCGCCGTCGGGTCAATAAACGACACAAAACCATTAAAAATAGCATCTGTTACAGCATCAATGCGTATTTCTACCAGCATACCAACCGCAACGCTTGCGGCATCATATTCCCTTATGCTTGTGGTTATCATAAGGTTTTGTGTATCTTCTATTACAAACATTACACCAGCGGCAATATTGCCCACATCAGCACGCACAAATGTGATAGTGCCGTCAATAGGTGCACGTATCTCGCTTTCTGCAAGCTGTCGTTCCAACCGCATTAGGGCTATCATCCTACTATCATTTTCAATCGCAATTTCTGCTTGCAATACAGCCTGCGAAAGCCTTGCAATTTCGGCTTCTGCGGCAATAAATGCCACATCCAAAGCCATAACCGCACTTTGATGGTTTTGGTGGGCAACATCAACCTGCATTTGCGCATTTGCAACAGTCTGTGCCAAATTTACAAAATCACCCAATAAATCTTGCGCATTTTGCGCTTCCAGCGCATTATCACGGTTACGCACTGCATTTTCTACAGCCAAAAGCGCATTGTTTACAGCAGACTGCGCCGCCATAATTTGTGGATTTTGCCCCGTATTAAGGGCGCTTTGTGCATCGGTATGTAATTGCCTTGCGTTTTCCAAATTCAGCGTACTGGTCTGCTCAAAAGCTGATATTTCCGCCCTTTGTTGTGCAATGTTAAGTTCCAAATCGGTTGTGTCTAAAACAGCCAGCACTTGCCCCTCGTAAACCTCATCACCTACATTTGCCAAAACCTCACGCACCGGCAAATTAAGCACTGCCGCCACATTGCGGCTGTTTTGGCTTTGCACAGCACCACGAAGCGGCACGGTTTCTGTCAAATCCTGCCTTAAAAGCAATGTAACATTAGCCCGTGGCGGGTCATTATCTGCGAGCCTATTCCACATAAAAATACCAATAACGACAACCGTAACAATCGCCCCAAACAAAGCTACAAGCCTTATCCATCGTGTTTTTTTCAAGTTTTCCATAAAATAACGTCCCCCAAATTTATTTATCGTGTGTTTTTTACCATCTTTCGATTAATAATAGTTTAACATAGTTTGAAAAAGAAATCAACCATTTAGGAGCGATTTTGTGAAAATTTATAACAAGTTGGATGATAATATAAATTATTTCGACACTATTTTCGACAACTGCGATGATATTGTGCGCCGAAAAGTCCCTATCGGAGCCAGTTTGCAACGCTTTGCCTATATCGTTTATATTGACGGCTTGGTAGACAGGCAATTAATAGAAGATAGGATATTAACGCAAACAATGGCATCGGCACAGCGTCTGCCCGAGCAGTTTTTTAACGAGCCGCTTAGTTTACTAGAAACGCTTAAAGAGGGCGGTCTTACAACGGCAGATTTAAAGGAAGAAAAAGATTTAGAAGCCGCCGCAAAAGCGATTTTAACAGGCGATGTAGCGGTTTTTGTAGATGGTGCTGACACAGCAATAATTGTGTCTGCAAAAGGATTTCCCAATCGTGGAGTAAACGAGGCAAGCATAGAGGTTGTCGTGCAAGGCTCTAACGAAGCATTTTCGGATGTAATGCGCATTAACACGGCACTTTTGCGCAAGCGTGTACGGGATACCAAACTGAAGGTTAAACAAAGCATTGTTGGGCGGCGTACACAGACCAATATTGCGCTGTGTTATCTTGATGACGTTGTGCGCCCCGCTGTATTGGAGGAAGTGGAAAAACGCCTTGCAAATATTGATATTGACGGCATTTTAGATGCAGGCGCACTGGAAGAACTTATTGAGGAAGATTTTTCCTCGCCTTTTCCGCAATGCCAAATTACAGAAAGACCCGACAAGGCGGCAAGCGGCATTTTGGAGGGGCGTATTGCGATTTTGGTTGATAATTCGCCAACGGCAATACTTGTGCCTTGTACAATGAACTCGCTTTTTCAAGCCAGCGAGGATTATTCCCAAGGTTGGGAAATTATGTCTTTTGTACGCATTTTGCGCTTTGCGGCGGCGTTTTTTGCCCTTGCTTTACCGGGACTTTATATCGCCATTACCACCTTCCACCCAAATATGTTACCAACCGTGCTTGCCTTTAAAATGGCGGCGGCTAGAGAAAATATACCACTGCCCGCCGTTATGGAGGTTGTGATGATGGAATTTGCCTTCGAGCTGTTGCGAGAGGCAGGACTTCGCTTGCCACGCCCAATAGGTAGCTCTATCGGTATTATAGGTGGTATTATCGTGGGCGAAGCCGCTGTACAAGCAGGCATTGTAAGCCCCATTGTCGTTATAGTCGTAGCGTTGACGGGCATTGCGTCGTTTGCCATTCCTAATTATTCGCTTGTTTCGGGCTTTCGTTTGTCAAAATTTTTGATAATCGGCTTGTCTGCTGTGCTTGGTATTCTAGGCTTTTGGATGGCTCTTATCATCATTTTAATACACCTTGCGTCATTAAAAAGTTTTGGCTTGCCCTATCTTTTCCCATTTGCAGCTGGCGAAATCAATGGATTTTCAGATTTTAAAGATACCATATTCCGTGCGCCGATTATATTTATGAAAAAACGCCCAATTTACGCCAATCCCGAACAATGCGACAGACAAGTGGTTAATCATCTAGGTAATTGGCATAAGGAGGAATGATATGTTTGCATTAAACAATAAAATATCTTTGCGCCAAGTGCAGGCTTTGCTGTTTTTAGAAATATTTGGATTTGGTGTAACGGCATTACCACGACGCACGGCAGAACACGCCGCACAAGATGGTTGGATAGGTGTTATAATTGCGGTTGTCGCCGCCGTGTTATTAGTAATTCTAATAACATTTATTATTAAGGCTAATATAGGTCAAACATTTTACGATTATACAAAACGGCTGTTTGGCAGGTTTCTTGCTTCTTTTTTCTGCCTTTTGCTATCCGCCCGCTTTATACTGCTTGCGGCATTTTATTTGCGCCTTTTTGCAGAAATTACGCAATCAATAATGTTGCCGACAACCCCATATATCGTTATATTTATTGCTGTTTTAGCCCTTGCGGCATATGGTGCGTCTAAGGGTATCGAAGCTAGAGGAAGGCTTGCCGAGCTACTTATAATCATAGTTTTATTGCCATTAATATTTGTTTTTGGTATATCTAGCCGAGAAATTGATTTTAGCAATCTTTTACCAATGATGAGCGCAAGCCCTTCACAAATCGGCAAGGCAGGATATTACGCATTTTTCTCCTTTGGTGGTATGGAAACCTTGCTTTTAATCAGTCCATTTCTAGCTCGCAAAAAAGGCGTGGCAAAATCCGCAATTGGAACAATTGCTGTAATGGGCGGCTTTATGGTGATTATTACCGCTGTAACAATAGCCCGTTTTGGTGCGCAAAATGTGGTAGCGCATAATTGGCCTGTGCTTAAAATGATGGACACAATAAGCCTACCGGGGTCGATTATAGACCGCCAAGGTGCGCTAATAATGACCTTTTGGATAATTTCTGCTTATGCGATAATAAATGCGGCATTGTTCTTTTCGTCGCTGTTATTAAAAGATGTTGCAAAAAAAGGCAAGCACATTCACTATATACTGTTATGTGTGCCAATTATCGCTATAATCGCCAATATACCAAACAATATAGACCAAGTTTACAGTTGGTTTAATTTATATAACAAAACCTTCGGCATTACTACTATGGTTGGACTTCCTGTATTAATTTTTATCGTACAGCTTATAAGAAGGGGGCGTGATAGGGTTGCGAAACAAGACGTTAATAGTTAAGTTCTTGACACTTGCGTTACTATTTGTAGCATTGTTGGCATTTAGTTGGGACAGAACAGAGATGGAAAATCGTGCTTTTGTTATTACGATAGGTGTAGACAAAGGCGAAGAATTGCCATATAAAGTAACTATGAGCATATTGGACGCAGAAGGCTTTGAAGACGGCGAAGATGCCCGTGTATTGCGGGATGCAGAGGGTGAATGTCCCGCATCGGCAATGGGTGCCGTTGGTGCTACGATAAGTCGCAGTATTTATTTTGGTCATACAAAGGCGATAATTTTGGGTGCAGAATTGCTGAAAAACGCCGATGCGCTGAGCAAAACGGTTGATGTACTATCAAAAAACAACGATATAAATATACGCACGGTTGTAATGGCAACCGATAAAACCGCCGCCGAAATTATGAACGCAAAGCCTGAAACACAGCAAATGCTGGGTATGTATCTGTCGGGGTTTTATTCTAAAAGTAATACAAATACCGCCGCTTTGGTTGTTAAGGCTGATTTAGAGTCGCTTGTGGCGGATTTTCGTTTAAGCGGTACCAGCATTATCCCCAAAGTAACGATTGATAAGGATGACGAGATAAAAATTGGCGGTGTTGCGCTTATTAAAAACCACGCATTGACGGGGTTCTTGACACCTGATGATATGGCGGGTTATCTTTGGATGAGAGAAAATGCAGTGGGATTGCAGTTGACGTCGGATTCTGCCACTATTAAAATCGAAAGAAGCAAGCCAAAAATTAGTTTTGTAGAGTATAGCGGAACATTATTGTGCTATGCGAAGATTGAAGCGGTTGCAGGACTTGAAGCAGGCAAAAACAACCCGCAGGTTGTAGAAGAATTTCAACGTAAAATTGAAAGAGATATAACGGAAACTTTTCGGATTTTTCAAGAGGTTTATATTTCGGATGGGTTGGAATTAAGGGAGATTTTGCGCAAGCATTATCCTAAATTGTATGATAAATATGGGGGAGATTGGGAGAAGACCTTTGCGCATATTAGGTTTGTAACTAAGGTGGATTTGGAGATTAGGCATTAGTGATGTCGAGTGGGCTGTATTGCTGTAATTTTTAGTCTATGTATATAAATTCTAAAAACTGGTAATAATTTGCACATAACTTTTATTAGCGAGGTATGTGTATGCAAAAAATAGTTAAATGGCTAGATAAAAATGTGGCGAATATTTTGGCAGCAACGATTATTGGCTTGGCAGCTTTGTTGTTATTTGCAACAATTGCGGCAGCTGGTGAGCCTGAGCCCGTTTGGAGCGAAAGTGTTATACGCCTGCATATTTTGGCGGCGGATAATTCTGAACCAGAGCAAGATTTAAAATTAGTTGTGCGGGACGGCATTTGGTCTTATATAAGCGTCGCGCTTGACGGTGTTGACAATCGAAATGATGCCAGAGAGGTTATTGTTCAAAATTTAACACAGATTGAAGAATTGGCACAGGGATTGGTATATGAAGCGGGTTTGCAACACAATGTTACGGCAAGATTGGTACAAAATGTGCCTTTTCCAAATATGGTTTATGGGTCTATAATGTTGCCCGCTAGTAATTATGAGACTTTGCAGATAGTTATTGGAGAAGGAAGCGGCGAAAATTGGTGGTGTATTATGTTTCCCACTATGTGTTTGACGGATGTTTCTGCGGCAGAAATGATTCCAGAAAATGCAGAAAAAGTCACGTTGCGCCCTAGGTTTAGGATTGCCGAACTTTGGCAAAAAAGGTAAAAATATTGTGGAAATTCCCGCTTGACATAGCGGGAATTTTATATTATAATATTACTATATTATTTCAGAAATGTTAAAGTTATGTAACGGTGATGGTTTACGGCGTAATGCCGAGAAATGGGGTGTTGTTATGTATGCACGCAATGACGTAACATCGGTACGAAATAGCATTGCTCAGCACGTAGGGCAGAGGGTAACGCTGGAAACCAATAAAGGTCGTCAAAAGTCGATGGTTAGCTCTGGTACTATACAAAGTGCATATCCCGCCATTTTTACCATTTTACTTGATGATATTGGGCAGGGTTCTGGTCGCACTGTTTCGTATAGTTATACCGATGTATTGACAAAGTCCGTGGAATTGACAGTTTTTAGCAGTTAATAGTCTAAGTAGGTGATGACCTATGACAAACAGAGAGAAAAATATAATTAGATTAGCCATTATGGCCGCCATTTTAGCCCTCAATTTGCTGGGTTTAAGTGTTGCGGCTTATTTTATTTTTAGTAACGACGAGCCGCAAACAGCTGTGCAACGTATTGTTGATACGGAAACTGAAGTGCGTTATGTTTTTTTAGAAACAGATGATGGAGATTACAATAATTTTATTTGTGAAGATTGCGGCATTGATTGTGATATTGACTGCGATTGTGATTGTGAAGGAATTATTGTTGTTGAACAAAATATAATACAATGGCATTTCAGCTTTAACCGCCGTGGTGCTTGGCGTGGTGACGTCGGTTTTAGGACTTTTCCTATCTTTGGTGGTAGTGGCATAAATAGGCTTGGCACAGAAGTTGCGCCTATGGGTATTGGGTTTTTGGGCGGTGGTGATGCGGTTGGGGTGGTGAGCCTTGGTTTTGCGCAAGATGATGATGGTTTACCCGTTACACCTTTGCCTGTTATGCCGGATGATTTGATGGAGGATGATGTCGGGTTTGCTGATGAAGTTTTTGACTTGATGGATGAAATGCAGGATGATGCGGATGAAATTGACGAGTTGGAAGATTTTAGCGATGATTTACCAGAGGTTGAAAATTCCGACGATGAAGCTGATGATGAGGATGGAAATGAGTCGATAGAGAATGATGAAAATTCTGATGTAAGTGATGAAGCACCACCAAGCCCGCAAAGTCCATCTCCGACCGAAATAGAGCCACAGATTAACCCGCAAACGTCGGACGATTTTAGTATTATTAGGCTTGCCGTTTCTACGCTCGGGTTGTTGTTGTCAGGATTAATTTTGGTAATAATTAGGATAAATAAAAAAGCCGCCCGTCAGATTTAGGCGGTTTTTTATTTATTGGATAATATTGTTATTCTTCATCCTCGAAGGTTATGGTTTTGTTTAGGCGGTCGTAGCCTACTATCGTGTTTGGGAAGATTTTTTTTGCATTTTTGGCGTATTCTTTAGGGTTTGGTAATGATGGCGAGAAATGAGTTAGCCAAAGTTCGCCAACATTGCCGTCGTGTGCTAATTTGGCTGCTTCGGCAAAAATCATATGTTTATTTTTGCGGGCTTTTGCTAATTTTTCCTCGTCGCCATATTGCCCTTCGCAAATGAAAAGGTCGCTATTTTTTATAAAATCTGGCAGACCTTTTGGTGGGCGGCTGTCAGTACAATAGCTTACAGACAAGCCTTTGCGGGCTTCCCCCATAACCATATTGGGCGTGTAGGTTTTGTTTTCGTGCTCTATCGTATTGCCTTTTTGTAATTTGTTCCAAAAATGCACTGGTATATCAAGTTTTTTGGCGGTTTCTAGGTCGAATTTACCTTTGCGCTCTATATCTATGCGGTAAGCGAAGCAAGGGGCGTTGTGTACAGCGGGATGTGCTGACAATATGAAGTTTGTTAGCGGAATTTTGATACTTGCAAAACCTTGCGGAGGAATTTCTACAAAATTTATTGCAAAGGGAATTTCGGGGGTAACGACGCAAAGCGAGCGTACGACGTGTGCAACACCTGCGGGACCGTAGATTGTAATAGGTTCTTCACGCCCGCTATGCCCTATAGACAGCAAAAGACCTGGTAAGCCTGTAACGTGGTCTGCATGGAAATGGGTTAGGCAGATTGCGTCTATGGTTTTGTAGCCCCAACCCATTTGTTTTACGGTTACCTGTGTGCCTTCGCCGCAGTCTATTAACACCATTTTGCCTTCAAAGCGCAATAATAGTGCTGATAAATATCTGTTTGGCAGGGGCATCATTCCGCCGCTTCCCACTAGGGCAATGTCTAACATATTTTCTCCTTTAGTGCCGCCAATGCTGGTTTGTTGGTTGGGTTGATGTTTGGCGGAAGTTTATTTATATCAAACCAGCGAAATTCCAACACTTCGTCGGCTTGAGGCGACATTTCGCCTGCAAAATCAGTGCAAATATATTCTATGCAAACGCAATGCACTTGGTCGCCGTTTGGGTATGTATAAAACATATCTGAACCACTGAAAATGCCTAAAAATTCGAGTTTACCTGCTGTTAATCCCGTTTCTTCAAAAAGTTCGCGGCGAGCCGTTTCTTCTGACGTTTCGCCCATTTCCATACAACCGCCAAAAGTCGCCCACATACCATTATCCACACGACGATGTAGCAAAATTTTACTTCCCCGGCATACCAAAACCCCACAACCAACAAGGATTATAGGGTTATTACCAACCATATTGCGAATGTATTTGACGTAGTTGCTCATATAAACTCCTTTTAATGACGGAAGTGGCGGATACCTGTAAAGACCATTGCAATGCCGTATTCGTTGCATTTTTCTATTGATAAGTGGTCATTTTGACTGCCGCCGGGTTGAATTATGGCAGTTATGCCTGCTTTGTGGGCTTCTTCTACACAATCTGCAAAGGGGAAGAATGCATCAGAAGCTAGGGTTGCGCCTTTTAGAGCAGTGTCGCCTAAAAATTCTTTTGCGTGGTCTATTGCTTGTTTGGTTGCCCAAATACGGTTGGTTTGCCCGCCAGCAAGCCCGATAGATTGCCCGTCTTTGCCTATTGCTATGCCATTTGATTTGATATGTTTTACAATTTTCATAGCAAAAAGCATATCTTGCATTTCTTTTTCGGTTGGTTTGCGGGTTGTAACGACTTCTATTTCGTTTATTAGATTATTGTCGGAGTCTTGTATTAATAGTCCGCCAGATACTTTTTTGAAGCCTTTACCTGCAGTTTGTTGTTTTACGTCTAAAACTAATAGTCTTATATTTTTCTTTCCTTGTAGTATTTTTAGGGCTGTTTCGGAATATGATGGGGCGACTACTATTTCTACGAAAATTTTATCAATTTCTGTTGCTGTGGCTTCGTCTATTTCGGTATTTGCGGCGATTATGCCGCCAAAAATTGATGTTGGGTCAGCATTAAAGGCTTTTGTCCACGCTTCGTATATGGTTTTTGCTGTTCCTGCTCCGCAAGGTGTTGCGTGTTTTATTGCTACAATTGTTGGGTCGCCGTCTGCAAATTCACGCAAAAGCTCTACTGCGCCGTGAGTGTCGTTTATGTTGTTGAAGGACAGCTCTTTACCGTGGATTTGTTTTGCATTTACCAAATCGGATGGTTGTGCTAGGATTTCACGGTAAAATACAGCGTCTTGGTGCGGATTTTCGCCATAACGCAGGTCTTGTTGTTTTTCGTAAGTAATCGTGTATTTTTCTGGAAATTTTGGCAAACCTGCCACATTGCCAAGGTAGCTTGCGATTAGTGCGTCATATGCGGCTGTGTGGGCGTAGGCTTTTGCGGCTAGTTTAAAGCGGCAATCTTTCGTTATGCCACCGTTTTGTAATTGGTTTAAAATTTCGTCAAAGTCGGCATTATCGACGACAACTGCAACAGAGGCGTTATTTTTTGCGGCAGAGCGTATCATAGCAGGGCCGCCTATGTCTATATTTTCTATAATCGTCGCCAAATCGTCTGTTTTCATCACTGTTTCTTTGAAGGGGTATAAATTAATACATACTAAATCTATAACATCAATGCCATATTCGGCTAAAAAATTCATATGTTCTGGCATATCGCGGCGTGCTAAAATGCCGCCATGTACAACGGGATGAAGGGTTTTTAAACGCCCGTCCAAACATTCTGGAAATTTTGTAACTTCGCTTACTTCCGTTACCGCAATGCCTGCATCTGCTATAGCTTTATGCGTGCCGCCTGTTGATAAAATTGTAAAACCTGCTTTTGTAAGACCTGCGGCAAAATCCACCACGCCTGTTTTATCCGAAACACTGATTAATGCGTACTTTTTCATTTGTTACCCTCCTAAGATTTAGATGTTTTTTCAATTATATCACGCTGTGTTAAGATTAGCAATAATTTTTGAAAAGATGAGATTGAATGTTAGTCAAAGTTGTGGTATAATATGTATGAACGAGCGATAATTTGGAGGATAGAACATATGAAAAAATTAGGTGTTAATGAGATTAGAGAGCAATTTTTGACTTTTTTTGAGGAACAACAACATTTGCGTATACCGTCTTTTTCGCTTGTGCCTGATGGGGACAAGTCGCTTTTATTGATAAATGCAGGGATGGCACCGTTGAAGCCTTATTTTATGGGAACCACTACCCCGCCAGCTAAACGTGCTACAAGCTGTCAAAAATGTATACGCACGGGCGATATTGAAAATGTTGGTTTGACGGCAAGACACGGAACTTTTTTTGAAATGTTGGGTAATTTTTCCTTTGCGGATTATTTTAAGCGTGAGAGTATTTTTTGGGCTTGGGAATTTGTTACAAAACAGCTTGAATTGCCTGTGGATAAGCTATATGTTACCGTGCATTTGGAAGACGACGACGCAGAGAATATTTGGCATAAAGAGGTAGGTGTAGCAAAAGAGCGCATTTATAGGCTTGGCGAGGATAATTTTTGGGAGCTTACCGTGGGACCTTGTGGGCCTTGTAGTGAGATTTATTTTGACCGCGGGGCGGAATTTGGGCAGGATGATTTTGTAGCCAGCGTAACCGCTGGCGAAGATAGATATTTAGAATTTTGGAATTTGGTGTTTATACAGTTTGATAAGCAAGAAGACGGAAGTTATGCGGATTTGGCACAAAAAGGCATTGACACGGGAATGGGATTGGAACGTATTGCTATGATAATGCAAGGTGAAAATTCTATTTTTGATGTGGATACTATAAAAGCTGTGCGTGATAAGGTTTCGGGCATTTCTGGTGTTAAATATACTGGTACTTTTGAACCTGCGGCTAAACACGATGTATCAATAAGAATTGTAACCGACCATATCCGTAGTGTTGTTTTTATGATGTCTGACGGTATTATTCCTGGTGGTGGTGATAGAGAATATGTTTTGCGCCGTTTGCTTCGCCGTGCGGCAAGACACGGACGTACGCTTGGCATAAACAGACCATTTTTGGCAGATTTGGCGCAGACTGTTATTGATAATAGCAAGTATGCCTACCCTGCACTTGGCGAAAAAAACGCTTATATTTTGCGTCTTATTACACAGGAAGAAGAGCGTTTTAACGAAACGCTTGAAGGCGGTATGAATTTGTTGCGTGGGCGCATTGCGGACGCAAAGGCGGCAAATGGCATTATTGCTGGGGTTGACGCATTTAAATTGCATGACACATATGGTTTTCCCGTGGAGCTTACACAGGAAATTTTGGAAGAAGAAGGCTTGACGCTTGATATGGCAGAGTTTGACGCAGAAATGCAGGCGCAAAAAGAACGTGCAAGGTTGGCTCGTGAAGATGCTGGTTATGTTGGACACGAAGCGACAATTTTTGAAGAGCTAAAGCTAGAACCTGTGCAATTTGTGGGTTATACGAAGTTTGTTGTGGATGATGCCAAAATTTTGCATATAACCAGCGGCGAGGAAGCGCTTGTTGTTGTGGATAAAACGCCTGTTTATGCAGAAGCCGGCGGTCAAAAGGCAGATTTTGGTGTGCTTGAAACTGCAACGGGCAAGGCGGATATTGTGGGTTGTGTTAAGGTTGCCGGTGGGCAGTTTGCACATATTGCTAAGGTTGTTAGCGGTACGATTGAGGTTGGGCAAGCGGCTAAAATTGCTATTGACAAGGAGCGTCGTGCTGATATTGTGCGTAATCATACTGCTACTCACCTACTACATTCTGCACTTGGAAAGGTTTTGGGTGAACACGTGCAACAGGCGGGCGCAAGCAAATCGCCAGAGGCTTTGCGTTTTGATTTTACACATTTTGCGCCGCTTACCAGCGAGGAAATTTGTGCTATTGAAGATATGGTAAATGCCGCTATTTGGGCTAATTTACCTGTTTCTATAGAGGAAATGCCTGTAGATGAGGCGAAGAAGCGTGGGGCGGTTGCGCTGTTTGGCGAAAAATATGGCGATGTGGTGCGTGTTGTTGATATTGGCGGAGTTTGGGCTGAGTTTTGTGGTGGGTGTCATTTGGATGCTGTTGGGTCTATTGGCTCGTTTAAAATTGTGTCAGAAGCTGGTATTGCGGCGGGTGTTAGGCGTATTGAAGCCGTTACGGGCAAATATGCACTGGCGTATTATCGCCAAAATGAAGATAAATTAGCAGATATTGCACAATTGCTTAAAACACCTGTGCACAACCTTTTAGGACGTGTTGAGCAACTTGTTGTTGAAAATAAAGAACAACGTAAGGAATTGGAGCGAGCGAAGCAGAAGGACGCACAAGCAGCTAGCGGCGATATTTTGAAGCAGGGCGAGGCTATTGGCGAAATTACGTTATATTCGGCTACGCTTGATGGGCTTGATATGGATGGGCTTCGTACGTTAAGCGACGATTTAATTAGCAAAGTGCAGGGCAATGGGGTTTTATTGCTTGCGGCGGTGGCTGATGGTAAGGCGAATGTACTTGCTAGAGCTACTGATAGTGCTGTTAAAACGGGTGTACATTGCGGCAATATGGTTAAAGCGGCGGCTACTGCGGTTGGTGGCGGCGGTGGCGGGCGACCGAATATGGCTCAGGCTGGCATAAAAGATGCGGCTATGTTACCGCAAGCTATGGAAGCGGCGAAAAGAGTGGTTTTGTTGTAGTTTTAATATGGAAGACGGGCGAGCATTGCTCGCCCTTGCGACTATTACGATATTGGGGGGATTGGGTTGAGCAGAGAAGTAAAAATGAGGGTTGTTCTGGGTTTGGCTATTTTGGCGACTATGTTTGTAATTGTTGGTGTTTTGGTGGATAGACGTGATGGTAGCGAGTTTTTTGGCGGGGATTGGAATGCTTTTAGGGCGCATTGGAATATGGATAGGTTGGCAAATGGTGATTTTGCGGAATTTGGTAGCGTTGACGAGATGTTTGCCACGGCGGACTATGTAGTGGAGGTTCGGGTTTTGAGCCAGCGTGTGCAGGTGTTAGGCATTGGTAATATTGACAGAGCGAGAGATGTGCGTGATTATCGAGAGTTTAAGATATATAGTGCCGAGGTTTTGAATGTGCATAGCCAACGTAATGAGAATTTTGTGATTAATGTTGGCGATGTGGTTGATATTATTGATGTTCATAGTGCTGGGTTTGGGCTTGGTGACGAGTTTTTACTGTATATGTTGTATATATTGCCAGAGTTTGAAAACCACGAAAGTACGTTGTTTTTTATGATTAATTCGACACAGGCAATTGAGCGTTTGTGGTAGGAGCAATTATGGAGAATTTTAGAAAAAATATTGGACGGATGTTTTGGCTTTTGTTTGTGCTGTTTTTGGCGATGGGAGCCTATTTTGTGTGGTTTGCGGCGGTTGGCGGGCGTGATACTGTTGCTAATCCATTTAATGCACGTGTTAATATGGAAATGGACGGGCGGCGTGGTGCTATTTACGACCGCAATAGGCAGGTTTTGGCTCGTTCCGTGGCATTAGATGATGGTGGTTATGTTAGGGAGTATCCTTTTGGTAGTATTTTTGCACATAGTGTAGGTTATAGCGGCGTTAGTCGTGCTGGGCTTGAACTTACGCAAAATTTTGCACTTCAAAACCTTAATCGTGAGTTATGGCAACGGTTGGGCAATGTGTTTTTTGGTGACGAGATGATGGCTAATTCTGTACATAGTACATTGGATGCGGATGTTCAGCGGCTTGCGCACGATACCATTGCCGCTAATGGACGTGGTGCGGCGGTTGTGTTGGATGTACGTACCGGTGCGGTTTTGGCTATGGTTTCCCTTCCCTCTTTCGACCCTAATGATGTTGTTGCAAATTGGTCTGGCTTGATTGGTGATGGCTCTGCACCGCTTTTAAATCGGGCTACGAGCGGACTTTATCCGCCTGGTTCTACATTTAAATTAATTACTGCTTTAGCGGCTATGGAATATAATATGGATTTGCTTGATTTTAGTATGCATTGTACGGGACATCATATTTTTGGCGAGCAGAACTTGCAGTGTTTTGGCGGTACTGCGCACGGTTATGTGGATTTTAGCAGAGCGATGGCACTATCTTGTAACGGGTATTTTGCGCATTTGGCAGAGATGATACCTGCTAGACACATTATTAATGCCGCTGAAAGTGCTGGTTTTTTTAACCAAATACTGGATTTTGAGCTTAATGTATCTATGCCGCAGTTTTTGTTACCTTTGCAACCAGAACGGTCTGAATTGATTGAAACTGCTATTGGACAAGGACGAACCACTGCGACACCTCTTAATATGGCGGTTTTTGCGGCGGCTATTGCTAATGGCGGCGTTGCGCCGCAACCGCATTTGGTTTCGCATATAGCGGGTGTAAGTGATAATGTTGTGAGAAATTTCCGCCACGGAAATAATGGGCGTGTTATGCGTGCTAATTATGCCGAGATTTTGGCACAGTCTATGGTAGATGCTGTTAATTTTGGCACGGCGAGCTTGGCGGCTGTGGCAAATATGCAGACGGCGGGAAAAACAGGAACTGCACAGAACGAAACTGGCATTGACCATTCTTGGTTTATTGGTTTTGCACCTGCGGACGAGCCGCAGATTGCGCTTGCGATAATTATGGAAAATACGAGCGGCGGTACTAGGGCAACGCAGTTGGCGGGGCGAATTTTTGCGCTTGCTATTGAGTAATGTTTGCTGTATAATATTTTCAAACATAAGAAAGGCGAAAATTTATGACAAAAGATAATGCAGTTATTTTCAAAGGCGGCAAGACTGGGATAATTGTGATATTGGATGAAGGTGCCGATTTTTCGCATATTTCGCAGGTTTTGCGGCAAAAAATCCGTGATGCGGGCAATTTTTTTGCGGGTGCTTCTACATCTATTACCTTTAAAGGCAAAGTGCTTTCAGAGGATGAAATTGCCGAATTGATTGAGGTTTTTGATGATGAGGCAGGCATTAATATTACATATGTAGACGACCAAACGGGCGAGTTGCAGATTGAGCAAAAATCTGTGAAATCAGCGAAAAAGTCATCCTCTGATGAGGTATTGTATCGCAAAAGTAATTTGCGCGGCGGACAGATAATTACACATAATGGGTCTGTAGTTATTTTGGGTGATGTTAATGCTGGTGCAGAGATTTATGCTACAGGTAGCGTTATGATTTTTGGAGCTATGCGTGGTTTTGCTCACGCTGGCACAGAAGGTAATGAAAAGGCGATTGTGTGCGCTTTTTCGTTCCAACCAACGCATTTGAAGATTGCTAGTGCGGAGGTACATTTTTATGAAGGTGTTCCTGATGTGATAAAAGAGAATCCATCCTATGCATTTTTACAGGATGGTGCGATATATGTTGATACTATTAGTACATAAGCGGAGGATAATATGGCGGAAATAATTGTTGTAACCAGTGGAAAAGGCGGGGTTGGAAAAACCACGACCACTGCAAATATAGGGGTTGCTTTGGCGGCGGCAGGAAAAAGTGTTGTTTTGATTGACGCTGATATTGGTTTGCGAAATTTGGATGTGGTTATGGGGTTGGAAAACCGCATTGTATATGATTTAGTGCAGGTTGTGGAAGGTGTTTGCCGTGTTAAGCAGGCGTTGATAAAGGACAAGCGTTATGAAAATTTGCATTTGCTTGCGGCGGCGCAAACCAAGGATAAAGGAGCGGTTAGTCCTGAACAGATGGTAAAGTTGGTTGGGTCGCTTGCTGATGATTACGACTATATCGTTATTGACTGTCCTGCGGGGATTGAACAAGGTTTTCAAAACGCTATTGCGGCGGCGCAAAGGGCGATTGTGGTTGCTACACCAGAGGTGAGTAGCGTGCGGGATGCTGACCGTATTGTTGGGCTTTTGGAAGCCGCCAATATTAAGGATATACGGCTTGTGCTTAACCGTATTCGTCCCGAGCTTACTAAACGTGGCGAGATGTTAACGTTGTCGGATGTTACGGATGTGCTTGCCATTGATGTTTTGGGTGTTGTGCCTGATGATGAAAGCATTGTAACAACGACCAACCGTGGCGAGGTTGCTGTGGCAGAAGCAGGTAGTAAGGCAGGGGCGGCTTTTAGAAATGTTGCCGCACGTATTGTAGATGAAAATGTGGCAATGCTTGAAATAACTTCAGATGAAAAATTTATAGATAAAATAAGAAAAATTTTTAAAAAGAGCTAGGAGGTTAGCAATATGGGATTTTTTGGGTTTAAAAAACAGAAATCTGGGCAGATTGCTAAAGACCGCCTGCAATTGGTGCTTTTTCAAGACCGTATGAACACATCGCCGCAGATGTTGGAGATGTTGAAATCTGATATTATCAAGGTTATTGCTTCGTATGTGGATATTGACGAGGATGAGCTTGATATACGCATTGGTGGCGACCCTGCTTGTGGTGAAGAATCGCCGTCTTTGGTTGCAAATATTCCTATAAAAGGATGGAAACGCCGTTGATTAATAACATTAAACGCGACCCGAAATCTTTCGACCTTGTGCTTTTTGTGCTGGTCGTTGTTTTGTCGGCTTTTGGGCTTTTGGTGGTAGCATCTAATACAGGAATGGGTAGCGGCGGCGGTGCTTCTGCTACATTTATCAGCCAGTTGGTTTTTGTTTTGACGGGCATTGGTATTATGTTGCTTGCCGCTTTTGTTAATTTTGAAACTATTTGTAAATTTTATTTGCCATTGTATGGTGTTAATATTATTTTGCTGATTGTGGTGCTTATTATTCCGCAGACATATAGCTCTGTTTCACGTTGGCTTGGTGTGAGGGTTGGCGAAACTATGTTGGGAATACAACCGTCAGAATTTGCCAAGGTTTTTATGGTGATTTTTCTTGCTACGCTGATATATAAATATCGTGAACAAATCAACAAGCTATGGGTTGTTGGGATGGTTGTTGGTGCAACATTGGTTACCTTTGTTTTAATTTTTATACAACCTTCATGGTCGGCTTCTACTGTGCCGCTTTTTATTATGGTTGCGATGTTGTTTGTTGGCGGCATTAGCTGGAAATATATTGTTTTTACGTCTATTATACTTGTTCCTGCCGCATTGTTTTTCTTTATAGAATTGCACGCCGAAACACCGCTTATACTTGATAGGTTGGTTGGAGATTGGCAGTTGCAACGCATTTACAGCCTTTGGTATCCCGAGCTTGGTACGGATGCTACTATGCAAAACGAGCAGGCTTTGGCGGCTTTGCGCAGTGGGCTTTTAACTGGTCGTGGACTTTTTAATAATACTATCACTGTTTTTGAGAGTTCTAATGACTTTATTTTATCTATAATTGGGGCAGAATTTGGGTTTTTGGGTGTGGTAGTTGTTCTTGCGCTTTTATTTGCTGTGGTTATACGTTGCTTTATGATAGCACATAGAGCACAAAACCTTATGGGTCGGCTTATTGCGGCTGGCGTTGGGGCGGCGGTTGCTTTTCAAACTTTTGTACACGTTGGTGTTAATACGTGGTTTTTGCCTAATACGGGGATAAATTTGCCCTTTATATCCAGCGGCGGTAGTTCTACCTGGGTTTTTTTGGCTATGATTGGGCTTGTTATTAATGTGGGGATGACGAGGGAATATTCTATGTTTGAGGATTGGGGGAGCGGCAAAAAGTGAATATTGCTTTGGCGGCGCACGGTCGTAAAAAAGTGCTGATGGAGAATTTGTGTATTGGGTATCGACATATTTTGAGCAAGCATAATATCTTTGCCACAGGGACAACAGGGCGTGCTGTGGAAATGGCGACGGGTTTGAAAGTGGTAAAATATCTTGAAGGTCGGCTTGGTGGCGAACAGCAAATGGCAACGCAGATTGCGCATAATGATATTGATATTGCGATTTATCTTTGTGACCCAGAATATATTTATCGTGACGAATACGGCGTTATTGAAATTATGCAGGCTTGTGATGCGCATAATATACCTTTTGCGACCAATCTTGCTACAGCAGAGGCTTTACTTTTGACGCTTGAACGCGGAGATTTGAATTGGAGAGAAATTGCGAGGTAAACACAAAATATGCTTGATTTTGATATGAGAGGATTAGAATAATGAAAGATTATTGTTTAAGAGCGACAGCGGCGGATGGCAAAATTCGGGCATTTGTGGCTAGTAGCCGTTTGTTGGTTGATGAGGCGGCTAGTATTCACAAAACAACACCTGTTGCCACGGCGGCATTGGGGCGGACTTTGACAGCGGCGGCTATAATGGGTTTGATGTCGGGCAATGATGATGATAATACAACCATAAGTATTAAAGGTGATGGTGTGCTTGGTGGTATTTTGGCTGTAACAGATGGTTTGGGGCGTGTGCGTGGTTATGTGCATTACCCGCAAGCGGATGTGGCTAATCGTGCTGATGGCAAGCTGGATGTTGGCGGCGGTATTGGCAAGGGTAAGTTAACCGTGTCGAAGGATGTTGGGTTGAAAGAGCCTTATATCGGCACGGTAGAGCTTGTTTCCGGGGAGATTGCGGAAGATATTGCAGCATATTATGTTATAAGCGAGCAAACGCCCAGCGTTGTATCTTTGGGTGTTTTGGTGGATTGCAACCATAGCGTAAAGGCGGCTGGCGGGTTCTTTTTGCAATTGTTGCCTGGTGATTGGGGCGATATTATAGATAAGCTTGAAGCACACATTGCTAGTTTTCCGCCGATTTCACAGATTTTGGCTGACGGTAAAACGCCCGAGGATATTATGGATTTGTTGCTTTCGCCTTTTGGCTATGAGATTACGCAAAAGTCTGAAATATCTTTTAGATGTAATTGTAGTGTAGAGCGAGCTTATGGTGCTTTGGTTGCTATGGGGCGTGATGAGATTGCTAGTCTGCTCACCGAAGATGGAAAGGCGGACATTGAGTGTCATTTTTGTTTGAGCAAGTATAGTTTTGACGCTAGGGATTTACAAAAAATCCTAGAAAATTCAAATTAGGGGGTGGATTTATGCGATTTGTGATTAATGGTGTGGTCGTTGATGGAAAGGAAGGTTTTAAAGGGTTGCCTTTGAGGCTGAAATTGCTTGTGCTTGTTGTTGTTCCTTTGGCGATATTGATTGCTATTGCGGTGGTTGTTTTTGTTGTGCTTTTACTGCTAGGTGTATTTGTTGTAGCTATTCCTATTTTTTTGGTCGTTATTGTAATTGCCGTGACTATTGCTATTATCGGCGCGGTTATTGGCGGTGTTTTTTCACTGTTTCGCAGGAAATAATGCGGTACAAAATAACTCAATTTAGCCTTCTACATATATTGAAATAATGACGAATGTGGGGCTAAGAAATGGAGATTTTTGTATATACTGTGGAATATGAAGATTTGATACGGCGTACTTTTGCACGGTTTGGGGACGATGCGGGCTGTGCGGCTTCTGCGCTTAGTATTGCCGCCTGTGCTGTTGATAGTGGTTTGAATTTTGCGGAAGCAAAGGCGGTTTTTGCTGATTTTTTAGATGAAAATAACCATATATACTTTGATGGATTTGTGAGGAATTGCTTATGATAGATTTAGATTTTGAAATGGAAACCATTATGAGAGTTACGCAGATTCAGGATTTTTTATTAAAAGCTGGGGCAAAAGGTATTGTTTTTGGTGCGTCTGGCGGAAAAGATTCTGCGCTTGTTGGTATTTTGTGCAGGATGGCACACCGCAATACTTTGGGTGTTATTATGCCTTGCTCGTCTTCTTTAAACTATACAAAAGACCGCGATGACGCAATTTTGGTTGCGGAACAATTTGGTATAAAGCATATAGAGGTGGATTTGACACCCACGAAAAGCTCGCTTGTATCGGCGATTGGTATGGAATTATCGCAACAGGCGGATATTAATATTGCGCCACGTTTGCGTATGGCAACATTGTATGCCATTGCCGCCAACCGTGGGTCGGTTGTGGCAGGGACAAGCAACCGCAGTGAGATTTATATGGGGTATTTTACCAAATGGGGTGATGGTGCCAGCGATTTTAACCCGATTTTTGACCTTACTGCGACAGAGGTACACGCTTTTTTAGAATATTTGGAAGTTGATGAAAGGATATACAAAAAAGCCCCGTCGGCGAGCCTTTTTGAGGGGCAGACTGATGAGGCTGATATGGGCATAAGTTATACGGAGATTGACGAATTTTTATTGACGAGCACAATGGGAGATAATTATCATATTATTGAAAAATATCATAATGCCTCACGTCATAAAAGGTTTTAGGTTTGTGCTTTTATGCTTTATTTATCAATTGCAGGTGGTGGAATTATGATGCGGGTTGGTAGTATTGGGGGTGCCCGCCGCCGCTACCAGGTTCTGCGTAAACGGCAGAGCTTAATGAAAATAACGCAATCAACACCAACATTATTGCAGTTAATCTCTTTTTCATAATATATCACCATCCATTCTATTAATGAACATCTTTTCGTAAATATCACTTATAATTGCCTTAGCTTCTAGGGTTTTTAACATTTTATTGGTTCTTGTACAATGTCGTACAAGAAGTTTGCAACAGTTTACAGCTTCGATGCTGTCAAAGTTATCTATTAGATATTTTACAGACGTAGTTTGTATATACTCTACTGATGCTTTGTTGTAGACGGAAAAGCGTTTGCTTATTTTTAATATGTGGATGAGCGTTTCAAATAGAATGAAACTTACATCATTTTCGTTATATATAGCCTTTGCTTTCTTAATCGCCTTTTCCGCCACGAGAAACTCTCTTTTTCCTATTAAGCAACGGATTTTGTAATACAAAACCCAAGGGCGATAAACAGGGTTATCTTTAAAAATACCAAACGCTTGGTCAAGACATTCTATAGCTTTATCCCAATTTTCTTCTCGCACATACAGTATACCAAGATTATGTAATGATAAGCCCTCGAAAAGGCTATTGTTTATACCCTTTGCTCTTATAAGACAATCGTTTAACACTCTTTCGGCACTTCTATATTCGCCAATTGCGGTACAATTAATAGCAAATTCAATATTGATACCTAGACCATAAATTGTTATTCTGCTGTCTATATACGTTTTAGGTATTTTATTAATAAATGCTAAGGCACGTATTGGAAGTTCAAGTTTAGAATGACAAATTGCTAAGTTATAGTACAGCCATCCTTCAATTTCCAATGAATTGATTTTATGATTTTCTCTCAATTCAAGAGCCTTGGTATAAGATTTTAAAGCATCTTCATATTTATGTTGCATAGCACACAACGAACCCTTATTACAATAGTAGTAATAAAGATGTTCAATATTTTCATCATTTAATCTATCATAAATTACAGCCAAATTTTCCTCGGCAACATCAAGCTGTTTGTTAATAAGCAAATGAATAACCTCGAACAAACAATAGAGCAAAGCCAAATCTGGGTCGCAGGGTTCTAAGTTTACAACTGATGATAATTTATCTTGTTTAATTTTAGCTTCGTCTAATCTGCCGCTTCTAAGCAAATCACGCCAATGGTAAAGGCTTTCTCTAAAGGCGTTACGTTCAAACTCTGTCAAAGGCATACCAACAATATTAAAATGTTCTTTTATAAGTCTTATTTCATCATCGTTATAATATTCTTCGCCATTTTCTATTCTTGATATTTTAGCTTGGCTTGTAAGGGTAATATCTGCCATTTCGTCTTGATATATGCCATTTGCATTTCTTAATAGCTTTATTTTTTGGGCGATAGATAGTGTGTTGGTGTTGTTGGATTTTTCGTTATCATTAGTGTACATTTTGCAAAAATCACCTCGTATTCACATATAATAAAGTTATCATTTGTTATTATGCAATATGTGGCAGGGTTTGTCAAAGGGTTTTTGAAGGGGTTTGTGAAGGGGTTTGTGAAAAAATTTAGGTAAAATGTATTTAGAAGCATACAAGGGCGACTGGTGGTCGCCCTTGTGGGGGTTGCAAATAATTAAATTATCATTTATTGATTTTTTGTAATGGCGTTGACTATGCCTGTTACTGCGGCGAATAGTACGCCTGCTATTGGCCAGATTACCCAACTTATATGCCAAGCGTTGCCTAAAAAGCCCCACGCAAGGAAAATTGCAGTTGCAACAGGCCAATATATGCTTGAAATTGTGCCTATTAGTTTTTCGCTTTTGAAAGTGGCGGCTTTGTGTGCATAATCGCCTTGGTTTAATATCACGTCATAAGAACCTTTTGTCATACCTGCTGTAACAAAGTTAAATACGCCAAAACCAATGGCAAAAAGCAAAAAAGCAGGTGGGGCTTGATAATATCCGCCTATTGCGGCAAATGCGGTAACAATGGCAACGCCGACCAAAATTGAGCCAACGCCGACAGATATTTTAATTGCAAAACGTGAGTTGTATAGTTTGTTTTGATTTTCGATTTCTTTGCGGGTGGTTGTATCTAGTATTATATTTTTCTTTGCATAATCTTCGTAGGCATTAAGACGCATACCGTTTACTATGAAAATTGGTACGGCGATTGCGATTGCGCTAAATAAAAATATGCTAGATAATGCGTTAAAATTGCCGCCGATAGAGAATACTGCGGGACCTATTGCGATAATTTCGCCACCAAACATAATAAGTCCTGATACACCTGCCAAAATTATCCATACACCTATGCCAATCCATCTACCTGATTTGCGGTTTTGCGTCAAGTATTCTTCCGCTTCGCTTTGAGTTAGACGTATGCTATTGGTGTCGTCAATTTTTTCGGTGTTTAACCCTAGTTCTTGCGCTATTTCGTCCATACTGCCAAAATCTGCTATTACGCCCGCTATAGCTTCGTGTTCACTTTTGCCATATTGGCGTAGTTCGTTATATTTTTCTTCCATACCTTGTAACATTTCACGTTTTAGCTGTAAAACCCGTGGGTTTTGCGGAAAATCCGCAAAAACATTTTCTACATAATTTCTAATTGTTTCCATTTTTATACTCCTCCATAATAAATTTATTGATTAGGGGTTGTGTTATTGCCCATTCTTTGCATTTTTGTGCGTAAATTTCGTAACCTGTGGGGGTTAGGCGGTAATATATACGTTCTCTGCCGCCTGTTACCGTGCCAGGGTATGATTGTACTGCGCCTGATTTTTCTATGCGGGAAAAAGCAGAGTATAGCGTGGTTTCTTTCATACTGTACATACCTTGGGATATTGCGGTTATTTTTTTGGAGATTTCATAGCCATATGAATCGCCGTCCATTAAGACCCTTAAAATCATAAGGTCAACATAACCACGTATTACATCTGCGCTGATAAATGCTTTTCCAATAAGACCACCTCCTAGCGTATTTCGTTTCACGTTGTAATTACTTTATCATATGTAGTACGTTGTGTCAAGTAGTTTTTTGAAAAAAGTTGAAATTTTTTTTAGGCTGTGATATAATCGTTAAATGGAAATTATCACATCCGCTACAAACCGCATAGTTAAAGAGATTCGTGCCTTACACGACAAAAAGGGGCGTGTTTTGTCGCAGGCTTTTTTGGCTGAGGGCGCGAAATTTGTTGCAGAAATTGGGAAAAATTGGGATGTGCGGCAAATTGTTGTTTCTGAAAGTTATGCAAAAACTTCGGACATTAGTAGTTCTGTCGTTGTTGTTGCGGACAGAGTTTTTGCGGGGCTTTCTGATGTTATTGCACCGCAGGGGATTATGGCGATTGTTAGGCAACGTAATTTTAGCATAGAAGATATGCTTAGTGTTAAAAATCCGTTAATTTTTATGCTTGATGATATTAATGACCCTGGCAATCTTGGTACTATTTTGCGCAATTGCCACGGGCTTGGTGTAAGCGGTGTTGTACTTTCACCACGTTGTACGGATGTTTATAGCCCTAAGGTTATAAGGGCTTCGGCTGGCAGTATTTTTCATTTGCCATTTGTTGTGATGGATTTGGTTGTAGCGGCGGGAGTTTTGCGCACAAAAAATATCCCCGTTTACGCCACAAAAGCTGACGGTGATAATAATTTATATAATTTGGATTTGCGGCAATCGGCGGTTTTTGTGCTTGGTAATGAACATCACGGCGTGTCGAAGGCTGTGCTTGATATTGTTGATAATACAGTTAAAATTCCGACAATGTCAGAGTCTTTAAACGTGTCTGTTGCAGGTGCGATTATTGCTTATGAAGTTTTGCGTCAGCGTGTTTATTAAGAATATTAATAATATTTATTGGAGGAATTAATAATGAACCCACAGGTAACTATTGAAATGGAAAATGGCGGTATTATGACGCTAGAGCTTTATCCGGAAATTGCGCCACAGACGGTTGCTAATTTTGTTGAATTGGTTGAAAAGGGGTTTTATGACGGGCTTATTTTTCATCGTGTAATCCCTGGTTTTATGATACAAGGCGGTTGTCCTGATGGTACGGGGATGGGCGGACCGGGTTATGGCATTAATGGTGAATTTGCTAAAAATGGTGTGCAAAACGACCTAGAGCATACAGCGGGAGTGTTGTCTATGGCACGTAGCAACGACCCAAATTCGGCGGGCAGTCAGTTTTTTATTATGCATAAACATTCGCCGCATTTGGATGGGTCTTATGCCGCATTTGGTAAGATTATCAGCGGACAGGAAGTTGTGGACGCTATTGCAGAAACTGAAACCGACCACAGCGACAGACCATTAGCAGAGCAAAGAATTAAAAATATCACAATATCTAAGTGAAAACTTTTGTATATTAAAAATCCCCTTTGTTAGGGGATTTTTGCGTTTGATATTAGTTGCGAAAGTTCGCAGATGAAAATTCTTAAATCACCCTATAAGATACTTATTTAGTCGATTAAGTATAATTAGCAAAATGATGACTGAACCGGAAGATGTAACGGTTGCGAGTATTTCTATAGCCAAGTTGCGAGATGTAGAAAAGAGTGTTATTATTTCACTAAAACCAATGCCTAACCCTTCAGTAAAACCAATATTTATAATTGGCGCAATGGCAATTGAAATTGAAAATACAATTCCGATTATTGATGTTATTGTAAAAAACTTTATGCCTTTTAAAGCTGAAGAAGCATTATTTCGTATTCCATTGTTAATACTTTTAATAATTTGGAGCATAGGTATGTAATGGAAGATAATCGCTGAGGCGACTACCAAAATTGTTGCAACCAACGCCAAAAACACCAACCAATCATCTATTGACAATATACCTCCGAGAATAGGGAGTAATCCCGCACTCCCTAACATACCATAAACAACAATATTAGCAATAGCAGTTACTTTGATAAACAGTAGCGCAGTTAAAATTTTATCAGGTTCTTGTTGTTGTTTTGATGAAAAATAAATAACCCAAAAAGCAATGACAGGTAAAACGCTAACTACCAAAAATATAAAATCGACAAATCCAAAAGGTATAGATAGATTTAAAATAAAAACTAGCGTTTGCAAAATGATAGCAATAAGGAAAAGGTTGCTTGCGCCGACCTTATGTATTTTTGCAATATAGCTATCCTCATAAGTGATTTGGATTTCTTCAACTTCGGGTTCAACCTCAAAAACAGATGATTTCTCATCTGTTTTTGAGGTTTCTTTGCCCGTACGGCAATTGTAGCATAATTCTATCCCGTGGTATATTGGTTTGTTGCATTTTTTACAATTCATATATACACCCCTGCCGTAATATTGGTCAAATCAATCATATCAGTTTTTGGGTTAACCATAAAGTACGAACGGACAAATGACCGCTTTTATGGGAAACAGGTAGACAAACGCCGTATAAACATACAAATAAAAACCGACAAAAAAAAACTTAATAGAACAACTAAATAGAGCATAGGCATATCCATTATGAGAGAGAATAGGCCTGCACCACTAAATGGCAATGTAGCTATTGTTATAACAACCATCCCCATTCCTGACAAAATGACAAAGTAGATAAATTTAAACTTGCTGAAAATATAATTAATTAACGAACCAAAGAAGTACATAACACAGCAAAGCACGAGTGTTAATTGCAAACCATATGCAATATATGATACAACTTGGTTGTTAATATTTATATTGTCGATTAAAAATAAAGTAGTATCATTTAAGACCGCAAACCCATTGTTTGCAAAAAAATATATTAGTGCTAATATCGCCAAAAGTCCTTGTAGGACTATCCATATAATATTTTTCTTTAGGCGAAACTCAATGTACTCGGAAGCGATAGCATTTTCTTTTCCATCCTTTTTCATACTTTATTAATCACCTCTTTTTTGCAATTAGAATAACAGAGGACGTTTTTAAGTCGCCCTCTGTTGCCTATCACTATTTAATACAGGAATTTTCATTTTTTTAACCTAAGCACAAAGTAAGCAGCCACCATTATGATAAGAAATATAAGCCTAATTATGTGTCCCCATATCCAAGCAGGCTGAAAAACGATAACTACAACTGTTAAAAAAGCTAGAAGTGCAAAAGTTACATATATAAACTTTAAATCCCATAAATTTTTTTCGCCAGTTTTTTCGCCTTTTAATGTTTGTATTGTCCAAATAGTAATAATTATTGCTCCTGGCAGCAAGTCGAATAAAGTTATCCAATTCATCGCTTACCTCAAATATCTAGGGACGATACCCACTAAACCAATTATTTATTCCTTGTCTTATCATATTTAATGCGGTATCCCAGTATCGGCTTTGCGATTGCCAGCTTCGTCTAGCCAAAGTTTCTCCGTTGTAAGCACCTGAAGGATGTATCCCGAATGTAATCTCGTATTGAGTTTGTTGTTCTGCCCAATTTGTAATTGTGCCATTGCCGCCATCTACAGCAACCGTTCTAAATATCCTTACATTAACAAGCGAGCGTGGAGCTTCAAAATTCCTAGCAGCCCTATATTCCAAAACTCCATCAATAATTACTGGTATAAAAAATCCAGCAAATGCACCCAAGATGCCGCCTATACCCATTCCGAATAACCCCATAATTATTGATTGGGTCATAACTGTGGTTATTCTTAGTGCAGCCATATTGATGATTTGAATTTCGGCTCTTTCTTGCCAGCAATGACCTCTCATTCCATTTTGCTGTAAAGAACCAAGGTCGCGCAGTCCATCAAGATTATATCCCAATGACCTAACCTGATTGTTTATAAAAGGAACTCTACCAGCAGAAAATGGTTGAAATTGAAATTGTTGTGATATATCGGAGGTTTCCACAAAGAAATCAGATATGCGGGCTTCGTTTCCTAAAACAGCATTATAGTCTAGGTGCATTGATAATTCTTGAAACACATCAAATGCAGAAAGCACTCTACGTTCGTTATTTTCACCAAACACATCATCTACTACCATTGTATCATACAAAAGCATATCTGAAGTTAAATCTCTAATGGCAAAATTTACTCTATCGCCTGTTGAATTATAGTCAAAAGCAGTTATTTGATGTCCGTCATCACTAAAATAGAAATAACTGTCACCTATTCTTGCAATTTCAAGCGACAGTCTGCCGTATTCAGTGAACTCTTGATGCAATATTTCTATACCTAGCTCATTTTGCATTGCTACAACGGGAATGCTTGTGAATACTATAATCATCACCAAAACAGATGACGTTAATCTTATGATTTTTTTCATTTTATATTCCTCCTTTGGAATAAAATCTAACCTCTTGCAAAACTCCAAAACCCCAACAAATCCAAGGTTCCAAAGCTCCATTTATAATGACTTTCCTCCACTTTTGTGATATAATTGAAAGTATCTAAGTTCCGCTCACACCAGCAAAAG
>Ga0123352_10000290_pt1 | contig 60148 bp, 59 predicted proteins | sample TergutLab28metaG_FD_89700 | JGI IMG/M metagenome (GOLD analysis project Ga0123352, IMG submission 89700) | Labiotermes labralis P1 segment gut microbial communities from Petit-Saut dam, French Guiana - Lab288 P1 | ecosystem: Host-associated > Arthropoda: Insects > Digestive system > Gut ... | reverse complement strand
GGTCTCGCGGTAGGCGACCTGCGGCTTGCCGACGGTGGCCTCGACCTTGAACTCGCGCTTCATCCGGTCGACGAGGATCTCCAGGTGGAGCTCGCCCATGCCGGCGATGATGGTCTGGCCGGTCTCCTCGTCGGTCTTGACGACGAAGGTGGGGTCCTCCTCGGCGAGACGCTGGATCGCGACGCCGAGCTTCTCCTGGTCGGACTTGGTCTTCGGCTCGATGGCGACCTCGATCACCGGAGCCGGGAAGGTCATCGACTCGAGGACGACCGGGTTCTGCTGGTCGCACAGGGTGTGACCGGTCTTGGTGTCCTTGAGGCCCATGACGGCCACGATCTGGCCGGCGCCGACCGACGCGATCTCCTCACGCTTGTTGGCGTGCATCTGGTAGACCTTGCCGATCCGCTCCTTGCGCCCGTTGGAGGCGTTCAGGACGGTCGCGCCGGCCTCGAGCTTGCCCGAGTAGACGCGGACGTAGATCAGCTTGCCGAGGTGCGGGTCGGAGGCGATCTTGAAGGCCAGGCCGGAGAACGGCTCGGAGTCGGACGGCTTGCGCTCGATCACGGCCTCCTCCGACTCGTCGCCCGGCTTGTGGCCGACGATCGCCTCGACGTCCATCGGGGACGGCAGGTAGTCGATGACCGCGTCGAGCAGGGGCTGCACGCCCTTGTTCTTGAACGCGGTGCCGCACAGGATCGGGTTGAGCTTGTCGGCGAGGGTCGCCCGACGGATGGCGGCCTTGAGGGTCGGCACGTCGAACGAGTCGCCGTCCTCGAGGTAGGCCTCCATGACCTCGTCGTCGGCGTCCGCGAGGGTCTCGACGAGCTTCTCGCGGTACTCGGCGGCCTGGTCGGCCAGGTCGGCCGGGATGTCCTCGACCGTGTAGTCCTCGCCGATCGCGGTCTCGCCGCGCCAGACCTTGGCCTTCATCTCGACCAGGTCGACGACACCGATGAAGTCGGACTCGGCACCGATCGGGATCTGCAGGACCAGGGGGGTGGAGTTGAGGCGCTCGACGATGGAGTCGACGACGCGGAAGAAGTCCGCACCGGTGCGGTCGAGCTTGTTGACGAAGCACATCCGCGGGACGGCGTACTTGTTGGCCTGGCGCCAGACCGTCTGCGACTGGGGCTCCACACCGGCGACACCGTCGAACACCGCGACGGCGCCGTCGAGGACGCGCAGCGCGCGCTCCACCTCGACGGTGAAGTCGACGTGCCCGGGGGTGTCGATGATGTTGATCTGGTGCTTCTTCCACCAGCAGGTCGTCGCGGCGGACGTGATCGTGATGCCGCGCTCCTGCTCCTGCTCCATCCAGTCCATCGTGGCTGCGCCCTCGTGGACCTCACCGATCTTGTAGGTGATGCCGGTGTAGAACAGGATGCGCTCGGTGGTGGTGGTCTTGCCGGCGTCGATGTGCGCCATGATGCCGATGTTGCGGACGGCGTTCAGGTCCGTCGTGATGTCGACTGCCACGTGAGTCAGCGTTCCTTAGGTATTGGGATGAGCAGGTTGGGGGCGTACGGCGGAGCCTCGGTGGACCCCGCCGTACGACGTCACCAGCGGTAGTGCGCGAAGGCCTTGTTGGACTCGGCCATCTTGTGGGTGTCCTCGCGCTTCTTCACAGCGGCACCGAGGCCGTTGCTCGCGTCGAGGATCTCGTTCATCAGGCGCTCGGACATCGTCTTCTCACGACGGTCCGCGGCGTAGCCGACCAGCCAGCGCAGCGCGAGCGTGGTGCCGCGCGTGCCCTTGACCTCGATCGGGACCTGGTAGGTCGCGCCACCGACGCGACGGGACTTGACCTCGATCGCCGGGCGGACGTTGTCCAGCGCACGCTTGAGGGTGATGACCGGGTCGGTGCCGGTCTTGTCGCGGGTGCCCTCGAGGGCGGAGTAGACGATGCGCTGGGCGGTCTGCTTCTTGCCGTCCTTCAGGACCTTCGACACGAGCTGGGTGACCAGCTGCGAGCCGTAGACCGGGTCGACGTCGAGGGGGCGCTTAGGAGCGGGGCCCTTACGAGGCATGCTTACTTCTCCTTCTTGGCGCCGTAGCGGCTGCGAGCCTGCTTGCGGTTCTTGACGGCCTGGGTGTCGAGGGCGCCACGGATGACCTTGTAGCGGACACCGGGCAGGTCCTTCACACGACCGCCGCGCACGAGCACGATCGAGTGCTCCTGGAGGTTGTGACCCTCACCCGGGATGTAAGCAGTGACCTCGACGCCGGAGGAGAGGCGCACACGGGCGACCTTCCGGAGGGCGGAGTTCGGCTTCTTCGGGGTGGTGGTGTAGACGCGGGTGCAGACGCCACGGCGCTGCGGAGACCCCTTCAGGGCAGGCGTCTTGTTCTTGGACACCTTGTCCTGGCGGCCCTTGCGGACCAACTGCTGAATGGTGGGCACCTGGTGGTTCCCTTTCTGGTCTTCTCTTCACGGCCGGGCGCTCTGTCCGGCTCGGAGGTGATGCGTTCGAGCTCGTGCCGCACGCGCCTCGCTCCGCATCCCAGAGGGGCCCGAAGGAGGGCAGGCGCAACGTGTCCGGGTGGCCAGACACGAAGTACGAGGTTAGTCGGCGGCCAGATCAAGTACCAAATCGTCCGTGGCGGGCTCGGAGGGGGGCGCCGAGGCCTCGATCCGGAGTCGTTCGGCGCGGACGACCCGGGCCTCGGCGTACCTCCGGACGAGCAGGGCGAGGCCGACTCCCAGGATGGTCATCGCGCCCCCGACGAGCAGGGTCCAGCGGGGTCCGAAGTGGGCGCCGATCCAGCCGATCACGGGCGATCCGATGGGGGTGCCGCCGGCCAGGACGGTGAAGTAGAGAGCCATCACCCGGCCGCGTACGGCGGGGGCGGCCTCGAGCTGCATCGTGGCGTTCGCCGAGTTGAGCATGGTGATGGTGCTCAGGCCGATCAGCGGGCACCAGATCGCGAACACCACGTAGCTCGGGAGCGTGCCGGCGACCATCTCCGCGACGCCGAACGCGACGGCGGCGCCGATGATCAGCCGCAGGCGGATGCGCTTGCGGCCGGCGGCCAGCAGCGCGCCGGACAGCGAGCCGACGGCCATGACCGAGCCGAGCAGGCCGTACTCCCCCGCGCCCTTGCCGAAGACCCGCGTCGCCATCAGGGCGGAGGTCATCTGGAAGTTCATCCCGAAGGTGCCGGCGAAGAAGACGATGACGAGCACCATCAGCAGCTTGGGCTGCCCGCGGAGGTAGGTGATGCCCTCGCGGAGCATCCCCTTCGCGCGGCGGGCCGGCTTCGGCGTGTGCAGCGCGGACTGGTCCATGCGCTGGAGCTGCACGATGACGGCGAGGAACGAGACCGCGTTCATCAGGATCACCCAGCCGGTCGCACGCCCACCGCCTCCGAAGGCGCCGATCAGCAGGCCGGCGAGGGCCGGGCCGATGATGCGGGCGGTGTTGAACGAGGCCGAGTTGAGGCCCACGGCGTTGGTGACGTCCTCGGGGCCGACCATCTCCGAGACGAACGACTGACGCGCGGGCGAGTCGAACGCCGCGCCCAGGCCGAGCGCGAACGCGAGCAGGTAGACGAGCCAGGTCTGCGCCACCCCGCAGACCGCGGTCGTGCCGAGGACCAGGGCCGCGAGGCCCATCGTCGCCTGGGTCAGCTGGAGGAGGCGGCGCTTCGGGAAGCGGTCGGCGACCACGCCGGCGTACGGTGAGAACAGCAGGATGGGCAGGAACTGGAGGCCGGTGGTGATGCCGAGCTCGGTGCCGCCGTTGCCGGGGATGGACAGGACCAGCCAGTCCTGGGCGACGCGCTGCATCCAGGTGCCGGTGTTGGAGACGACGCTGCCGGCGAGGTAGAGGCGGTAGTTGGGGTGGGCCAGGGAGCGGAAGGTCGGGCTCGTGGTGTGCTCCTTCGGGATGCGTCGGGGTCGGTGGGACCGGCGGTCAGTCGGACTGGGCGAGGCGCTGCAGGATCGGCGCCGCGCGGCGCAGGGCCTCGCGGTCGTCGGCGCTCAGGGCCGCCAGCCGCACGGCCAGCCACTCGTCGCGGCGGGCCCGGTCGGCGAGCACGGCGGCGCGCCCCTGCTCGGTGAGCCGTACGACGACCTGCCGGCCGTCGGTGGGATGAGGGGTGCGCTCGACGTACCCGTCGGTGACGAGGCAGTTGACCGTGCGGGTCATGCTCGGCGGCTGGACCCGCTCGCGGGCGGCCAGCGCACCGAGGGTCATCTCCCCCTCGCGGAACAGCCCGCCCATCACGGCCATCGCGCCGATGCTCAGGTCGTTGCGCGGATCGCGCTCGGCGATCAGGCGGCGACGGAGCCGCATGACGCCGAGGCGCAGCTCGCCGGCGAGACCGGCCGACGCACGGGTGCTTCCTGAAGACATGTCCTTAGCATAACTCATTAGTTCTGCTAACTATTCCTGACGAAGGAGACCACCTGCCCGGATCGGGGCGGGGTGGCCTCAGCGGTGCGTACGACGGATCAGGTGAGCCAGCCGGTGATCGGGTGGATCGCGAAGTAGACGACGAACAGCGCGGCCACCACCCAGAGCAGCGGGTGCACCTCGCGGGTCTTGCCCTTGACCAGCTTGATCAGCGCGTAGGACACGAACCCGGCGCCGATGCCGACGGTGATCGAGTAGGTGAACGGCATCAGCACGATGGTCAGGAACGCCGGGATCGCGATCTCCAGGTCGTCCCAGGCGATGCCCTTGACCTGCTGCATCATCAAGAAGCCGACCAGGACGAGCGCGGGCACGGCCGCCTCGCTCGGGATGACGTCGACCAGGGCGGTCAGCGGCATGGCGAGCAGGAACAGCAGGCCGGTGACGATCGAGGCCAGGCCCGTGCGGGCACCCTCGCCCACGCCCGAGGCGGACTCGATGAACGCGGTGTTCGAGGAGACGCCGCCGACACCGCCGGCCGACGCGGCCAGCGCGTCGACGACCAGGATCCGGCCGCCGCGCGGCGGCATCCCGCTCTCGTCGAGCAGGCCGGCCTCGGCGCCGATCGCGGTCATGGTGCCGAGCAGGTCGAAGAAGTCGGCCAGCACGAGGGTGAACAGCAGCAGGATCGCGGTGACGACGCCGGCGTGCTGGAAGGAGCCGAGCAGGTTGAAGTGGCCGAACGTGGAGAGATCGGGGGTGCCGGCGATCTTGTGCGGCACCTTCGGGACGTTCTGGCCCCAGCCGCCAGGGTTGTTCTCCGACTTCGTGCCGAGGTGGCCGATCGACTCGACGATGATCGCGAGGACCGTCGTGGCGACGATCGAGATCAGGATCGCGCCCTTGACCCGCCGCACCCACAGCACGACGACGAGCGCGAGGCCGATCAGGAAGGTGAAGACCGGCCAGCCGGTCAGCGTGCCGGTCGCGCCGAGCTGGACCGGCTGGCCGACCCCGCCCCCGACGAAGCCGGCGTCGACGAAGCCGATGAGCGCGATGAACAGGCCGATGCCGACCGAGATCGCGACCTTGATCTCCGGCGGGACCGCGCGGAACACGGCCTTCCGGAAGCCGGTGAGGACCAGCACCAGGATGATCAGGCCCTCGATGACCACCAGGCCCATCGCGTCGGCCCAGGTCATCTGGCTGGCGACCGAGAACGCGATGAAGGCGTTCAGGCCCAGGCCGGTGGCGATGGCGAGCGGGAAGTTCGCGACCAGGCCCATCACGATCGACATCACGCCCGCGACCAGGGCGGTGCCGGCAGCGACCGCCGCGAGGTTGGCGCCGTGCGGGCCCGACCCGCCGCCGAGGTAGTGGCCGGTCGCGTCCTCGACCCCGCCGATGATGAACGGGTTCAGCGCGATGATGTAGGACATCGTGAAGAACGTGACGATGCCGCCACGGATCTCCCGGCCCACGGTCGAGCCGCGCTGGTGGATGTGGAAGAAGCGCTCGAGCCGCCCTGCGTCGTGCGGCACTGCGGTGTTGGTGGAGCTCACGAGGCAGCAGCATGTCAGCCCCGACGTACGACGGCGACCCGTTCGGGTTGCGGGCTGGTAACGTTCTGGTCGTGGACCTCCGTGACGACCAGGCGACGCAGCACGAGATCGGGAGCCGGACCTACGTGATCGCGCCGGTCGAGCCGCTCGACGTCGACGGCGTACGGACCGTCCAGGTCGGGACGGCCGTCTTCGCGCTGGCGTTCCTCGCGCTGCTGCCGTTCTACGGACGGCTCCAGTCCGGCGGCGACACGTGGCTGCTGTGGACGTGCCTCGCCGGCGTGGGCCTCGGCCTGCTCGGCCTGGAGTACTGCAAGCGGCGGCGGATCACCCGCGCCCGGCGCGACGGCCGGGATGCCTGAGACGCCCCTGCCGGCCACCCGTTGGGCCGCCGCCGGCGGTGGCGCCGACAGCGGCTACGCGACGCGCTTCGCCCAGCTCGTCGCCGACGGCGACGACGTGTACGGCGAGGGGCGGCTGGCCGACGTGCTGGTCGGCCGCGGCGCGCGAATCCTCGACGTCGGGTCGGGCATGGGCCGGATCGCGGCCTACCTCCGAGGCTGCGGGCACGACGTCGTCGCGGCCGAGCCGGACCCGGCACTCGTGGAGCAGTCGCAGGCGACGTACCCGGAGCTGGAGGTCCTCCCCCACCAGATCCTGGAGCTGACGCCCGAGCTCGTGGGCGCTCCCGTCGACCTGGTGGTGTGCGTCGGCAACGTGATGCCCTACGTCGCCGCCGGGACCGAGGTCGCCTGCCTCGCCAGGCTGCGGTCGCTGCTCGCCCCCGCCGGCCGGATCCTGGTCGGCTTCCACCTCCGCCAGGGCCCCTCGACCGCGCGGGTCTACACGCCCGAGGAGTTCGTCGAGGAGGTCGAGACAGCCGGTCTCGCCGTCCAGCACCGGTTCGGCGGGTATGCGCTGGAGCCGGCGAACGACGAGTACGCCGTCTGGGTGCTGGGCGAGCAACGCCCCGGGTGAGATTCACTGGGTTCCCAGTGAAATACCGACTTTTGCCGGGAAGTTTTCGTCCACAGGTCGGTAATTCACTGGGTTCCCAGTGAATTACCGACCCTCAGAAGAGGTCGAGCTCGTCGGTCGCGATGGTGTCGAGCACCGGCGGCGCCGGCGGGACGGGCTGCTGACGCTTGCTGAGACGGACCTCGGAGTGGGCGCCGCAGCCGTGACCGAAGGCGACGACACGGCCGTCGTCGTTGGCGTCGCCGTTGGCGCAGACACCGAACTCACGTGACAGCGGGCCGGCGAGGCGGACCAGGAAGCCGCAGGTGAAGCACTGCTCGGGCGCCGACTTGGCCAGCGCCGAGTCGGGACCGGCCTCGCCGTCGTACCAGCGCTCGGCGGCGGCGTCGCGGCCCTCGACGGACAGCGTGCGGGAGCGGCCGAGGCCGAGGTCCTTGGCGACCTCGCGGATCTGGGCCTTGTCGTCGGCGTCGAGCGGGTCGTCGCCGAAGGAGTACGTCGGGACGAGCCGCGGGTCCTCGTCGGAGACCGGCAGGAGGTCGCCCGGCGAGAGGTCGCCGGAGCGGATGCGCTCGCGGTAGGGCACCCAGGCGGGCGCGGTGATCGCGTTGTCGCCGGGCAGCAGCACCGTCTCGACGACGGTGACCTTGCGCTGCCGGCTGGCGCGGGTGAGCGTGACGGCCCAGTGCCAGCCGACGTACCCCTTGCGGGTGCAGGCGAACTGGTGGGTCGTCATCCGCGGGCCGTCGACCGAGTGGCCGAGGTGCTCGCCCACGTCGCTCGCCGGGACGTCCGCCAGCAGGGCGTCGCGCGCGACGTCGACCGCGGCGACCGTGGCCGCGTCCGGCTTCTCTGCCTTGCGCTCGAGGATCGACACGCGCACAGCATCCCCCATCGGACCGGCCCGCGTCACGTCGGGGTCTGCGGGCAAGATAGGAGCGTGCAACCCGCCGACCCGAACCTGCCCCCCGCGCCAGGAGCGCAGGACGGGGCGGGCTCGCAGCGCGCGGCGGACGCCGCCGGCGGGGCCGAGCACGGACGGCACGGCGCGGCCGTCGGGCACAGCATCGGCACCGGCGCCCGCGCCACCGGACGCGGGATCCGGCGCGCGGCCTCCGCGACCGGTCGCTTCGGTCGCTACACCGCGCACCAGGCGCGCAAGGCGGCCGACGCCCAGGGCGCCGACCAGTCCGGCCTCAACCGGCTGATCGAGGTCGCCGCGGCGAACGCCGCCGGCGACGCGGCCGTGGCGATCGCGCTGGCCGGCACCGTCTTCTTCAGCGGCGCGACCAGCGGCGCACGCGGCCCGGTCGCACTCTTCCTCTTCCTGACGATGCTGCCGTTCGCGATCGTCGCGCCGCTGATCGGGCCGTTCCTCGACCGCTTCAGCAACGGCCGCCGCTGGGCCATCGGCACGACCTTCGCGCTCCGCGCATTCCTGTGCTGGGTGCTCGCCGGCGCGATCGCGAACAACTCCGCCTGGCTCTACCCGGCCGCCCTCGGCGTGCTCGTCTCCTCGAAGGCGTACGGCGCAGCGAAGGCCGCCGCCGTGCCCCGCCTGCTGCCGACCGAGATCACCCTCGTCAAGGCGAACAGCCGGGTCGCGCTCGCGGGTCTCGTCGGCGTCGCGATCTCGGCGCCGCTCGCGGGTCTGGCGTCGCTGGCCGGGCCGGAGTGGGACCTCCGCTACGCGTTCCTGGTCTTCGTCGTGGGCACCGTGCTGGCGATCCGCCTGCCGGCGCGTGTCGACTCCAACGCCGGCGAGACGAAGGTGACCCACACCAAGCAGGGCAAGGGGACCAAGCGGCGCCGCGGGGTGCCGCAGGCGGTGGCGTTCGCGCTGCGGGTCAACTGCGGGCCGCGCTGGCTCTCGGGCTTCTTGACGATGTACCTCGCTTTCCTGCTGCGCGCCGAGCCGATCCCGGGCTGGGAGCACCGGACCACGATGCTGATCGGTGTCGTCATCGGCGCCGCCGGCCTGGGCAACGCGCTCGGCATCGTGCTCGCCTCGCTCGCGCGCAAGATCAAGCCCGCGGTGACGGTCGTCGGCGCACTGGCCGCCGACGTCGCGGTCGCGGTGGTGGCCGCGCTCTTCTACAGCCTGCCGGCGCTCGTCCTGCTCGGCGTGGCCGCCGGCCTGACGCAGTACCTCGCGCGGGTCTCGCTGGACTCGACGATCCAGACCGACGTACCCGCCCACGCCCACGCCAGCGCGTTCGCGCGTGCGGACACGACGCTGCAGTTCGCCTGGGTGCTCGGCGGCTTCGTCGGCATCGCGATGCCGTGGTGGCCACGGTTCGGCCTCGGCGCGGCGGCGGCCGTGCTCCTCGCGTGGGCGGTGTTCACGGTCGTGCTGCCGCGGGTCACCCGGGGGCGCGAGGCGACGCCCGGGGTGCCGGTCTGACGAAGGGCCGTCGGCCCCGCGTCAGCTCTCGAGCTCGTCGGCGAGCGCGCGCAGGAGCTTGGCCACCGGCGCCGCCGTACGACGGTCGGGCTGGCGGCCGTGGCGATAGGCCTCGCCCACGCCGTCGAGCAGGCGGATCAGGTCCTCGACGATCGGGACCATCTCCTCGGGCTTCTTGCGCTTGGCCTGGGCACGGTTGCGACTGACCGAGGCGGGCGCGTCGAGCACCTTCACCTGCAGCGCCTGGTCGCCGCGGCGCCCCTGGGCGATGCCGAACTCGACGCGGGTGCCGGCCTTGAGGGTCGAGACGCCCTCGGGCAGCGCGTCGGAGTGGACGTAGACGTCCGGTCCGTCGGGCTGGGACAGGAAGCCGAAGCCCTTCTCGGCGTCGTACCACTTCACCTTGCCAGTCGGCACGGCTCGACCTTCCTGCTCGGAGCGGGCGGCGGCGAGGACCACCGCGCCCGCAAAGCCTAGGACATCGCCGCGAGCAGGCTCAGGACTCCCTGGTCACCTGCATGGTGCGGTCGCCGAAGCGCACGAGGTCGCCGTCGATCAGCGTGCTCGGCCGGCCCGGGTTGAGCGGACGCGAGTGGCCGCGGCGTACGACGAAGGAGCCGTTGGTCGAGCCACGGTCCATCACCACCAGGGCACCGTCGGGCGCGACCTGGAACTGGGCGTGCGTCTTGGACAGGGACATGTCGGAGGAGCGGAGGGCGACGACGTGGCGGACCGGCTCGCCCGGCCGCGGCTCGGGTCGCCGGCCCACGATGGCCAGGCCCTCCACCGGGAACGTCTCGCCGGTGTCGAAGGTGACCCGCCAGGTCTGGGCCGGAGGCGCCGCGTGCCGTGCGGGAGGAGCGGAGGGTGCCGGCGGTGTCGGCGGCGTCGGGACAGGAGCCGGAGGAGCCGGTGGAGCCGGGGCGGGTGGCTGCGGCGCAGGAGGCACCGGAGCCACCGGGACGGCCGGGGCGGACGCGGGGATCGGGGTCGGGGTGACGAGCGCGGCCGGAGGAACGGGGTCGGGGTCCGGCAGCAGGCGCAGCGCGGTCAGGTTGACGACCGGACGGGGTCCGGCCTCCTGCGCGACGTCGGCCGCCACCGGACGAGGACGGACGTCGACGACCATCGCGTCGCCGATCCGGTCGTGGACCGACCGGCGCCGACCCTCGGGATCGGCGAGGGCGGTCCACGCGAGCGTCGCGCCGCCGAGGCCCAGCGTGGGCAGGCCGCCGACGCCGAGGGCTGCGGTGCGCAGCAGCGCGGGGCCGACGCCGATGGGTCGCGCGTCGGACCGGCGTACGACGCGCAGGCCGAAGACCGCCTTGCCGGGCGTGATCCCGGCGGTGCCGACGGCGATCGCGGTCGCCACCCCGAGAACCAGCACGACCGCGACGAAGGTGGCGATCGCCGCCCAGAGGTGCGGCACGAGCAGCCACCACACCAGCGCCGCGACGGCGGCCGCGGTCCCCCAGCAGATGGCTCGGTCGAGGAGGTAGGCCAGGAACCGTGGCTCCATCTCCGCCACGGCCAGGTCGGCCGGAGCGGACGACTCGGCCGCGTGGGACATGGGACGACTTCCCGAGACGTCGCCGGCTACGGCCGGGTGACCTGGATGGTGATCCCGTCACCGAGGTTGATGATCGCCCCGGGGACGAGCGGCACGGCGATGCCGGGCTTGAGGTCCTCCGGGCCGATGCCGGGCTGGACAAGCACGGTGCCGTTGGTCGAGCCCATGTCGGTCACGACGGCCGTGCCCTGGTCGGCGCCGGTGCCGGGGCGCACCTCCACGTGGGTCGAGGAGATCTCGTGCAGCCGGCTCGGCACCGTCACGAGCACGGGCTGCTCGGTCGAGGTGAACCGGCGCGCCTCGGGCGCGCGGCCGACCAGGACGACCTTGTCCACGAGGACGGTCTGGCCGTCGGAGACCAGCAGCTTGGCGACCGGGCCGGCACCGGACGGGACCGGCGGCGCGACGGCGGCCGCGTCGCCCTGGTCCCACGAGCCGACGGGCAGCGGAGGCGGGGGCGGGTCTGCGACCGAGCCACCGCTCGGCGGCGGGAAGCCGGGCGCGAAGCCCGCGGACGGGGCCGGCGGCTGGGTGTCGCCGTCGACAGCGGAGGGTACGACGGGCGACTGGTCCCACGGCGTCACCCAGCCCGCCGGGGCCGGGTCGGCCGGCGCCGGATCCGGCTGGTCGCCGGTCTGGTCGCCGGTCTGATCGCCGGTCTGGTCGCCGGTCTGATCGCCGCCGGCGGGCTGCTCGGGCGGCTGCGGGGCCGACTGGGCCGGCAGCGGGTCGGTCAGCGGGTCGTTCGCGAACGTCGGCTCGGTCCAGCCGTCGTTGTCCAGCGGCGAGTCCTCCTGGGGCGGCTGGTCGACGCTGTCGGGCGCGTCAGCCGGGCCCTGGGCACCGGGCAGGTCGATCAGCTCGGTCTGCTGGTCCGCGGGCACCTCCTCGGCGTCCGCCGGCTCCTCGCTCCCCTCGGCCGGTACGTCGTCCTCGGCCGGTTCGTCCGCCGCGACGGCGGCCGCACCGATCCCGGCGGCGCCGATCCCGGCCGCACCCACGGCGACCGGCGCGACGAGGGGCACGTCGGCGGCGCCTCCCGCGACGTCGGCGGGCTCGGCGGCCGGCTCCGCCGCGTGCTGGGCCACCGGCTCGGCGGCGGGGGCCGCCGGTGCCGCGGTCACGGCGGGGCGGTCGATGCGGGCGACGCGGACCAGGCCCGTCGGGATGGCGAAGTCGTCGCCGCCCGTCTCGTCCTCGACGTGGACGGTGAGGGCGGTGACGCCCTCGATCGTCTGGTCGGACCAGATGGTGCCGCCGGTGGCGCCGTCGAGGCTGACCTCGCCCTCCGTCGCGGTCGCCGTCGCGGACACACCGGAGCCGCGGAGCAGCAGCCGGGTCGGGCCGCTGCCGGTGCTGACCAGCACGAAGCCGGGCAGGCGGCTCAGGCCGGAGGCCAGCAGCGCGTCCAGCACCTCGTCGAACGCGCCGCCACCGTCGACCAGCGACCAGAGCGCACCGACGTGCTCCTTCTGGGCGGCCGGGAGGAGCACCGCGACCTCGGGGCCGAAGACGGCGTACCAGGAGCCGCTTCGGTAGGACCACAGCTGCGGGCCGGACCCCTGGGCCTGCTGGTCGACTGCGTCGGTCGTGCTCATCTCACTCATGGGAGTGCTCCCAGCTTCTCCTCCAGACTCAGGCGCTGCGCGTCCGAGTCGTACGTCGTCTCGTGGGCCAATCCCACCACATCGACGACCACTGCCGTCGCGTTGTCACGTCCACCGGCCGTCACCGCGGCCGCGACGAGCTGCTCAGCGGCATCTCGCGGGTCGCCCGTGCGGCCGAGGATCTGCTCGATCAGGGCGTCGTCGACCATGCCCGAGACGCCGTCGGAGCAGAGCAGCACCCGCTCGGCGCTGGACAGCGGGATGGAGAAGTAGTCGGCCTCCCCGTTGGTCGTGACGCCCAGCGCCCGCGTGATGACGTTGCGGCTGGGATGACCGTCGGCCTGCTGGCGGGTGATCCGCCCCGAGTCGATCAGCTCCTGGACCACCGAGTGGTCCACGCTGACCTGCTCCAGCCGGCCTTCGTTGAACTTGTAGATGCGCGAGTCGCCGACGTTCGCGAGCAGCCACCGCGCCACGGGCGCGTGCTCGAGCATCATCGCGACCACCGCCGTGGTTCCGGCGGCGGAGCTCGCGTTGCCGGCGGCCCGCTCCTGGGCGTCGTACGACGCGATCCGGGCCTGGACCCTGCGGAACGTCGCGGCGACCGCGGTCACGCAGGCCTCGTCGTCGAGACCGTCGATGCCGTCCTCGGCGAGCCGGGCGAACTCCTCGACCACGAACCGGCTGGCGACGTCGCCGTGGTCGTGGCCGCCCATGCCGTCGGCGACGACGAAGACGGGCGGCGCGGCGAGGTAGGAGTCCTCGTTCGCGGAGCGCACGAGGCCCACGTCGGTGGCGGCGCCGTGGTGGAGCTCGACCCGGCTCATCGGCGGCGCCATCCGGAGGTCGGTAGATTCGACCGGGTGGGGACGGAGCCCGAACGGCATCGATCGCTGGCCGACCAGCTGAGGTCGTGGTCCGAGGAGGACCTCGTCCGCCTGCTGACGGACCGTCCCGATCTGGCCACACCAGCTCCTTCCGACTTCGGCCACCTGGCTTCGAGGGCGACCGCCCAGAGCTCGATCGCGCGAGCTCTCGACATCCTGACCTGTGGCGAGCTCTTCGTGCTAGATGCCCTCGTCGTCGCTGGACAAACCACCGACGAGGAGCTCCGGTCCCTCGTCACCGCAGATCCGGCGTACGTCGACGCGACGGTCGCGCGGCTGCGCGGGCTCGCGCTGGCCTGGGACTCGCCGGAGGGACTGCGCCCGCTGAGCGGCATCGCCGACGTGCTGGCGGCCGGTCCGCCCGGGTACGTCAGCGGGCTGCGATCCCGGTCCTCGCGGCCGCTCGACGCCGACGAGGTGCGCGAGCGGCTCGACGCGCTCGGCCCCGGCGCCCGCCGGCTGCTGGACCACGTCGTCGACGAGGGCGGCCAGGCGAAGGCCGGCTCGACCCGCATCGGCATCGACCCCGACGCGGCCGAGACCCCAGCCGAGGAGCTCGTCGCGCGGCGCCTGCTGGTGCCGGCGGGCTCGACCCAGCCCGGCCTGCTCGTCGTGCCCGGAGAGGTCGGTCTCGTCGTGCGCGGTGGGCGCACGACCGCCGCACCCGTCGACCGGCCGCCCGAGCTCGCGACCGAGCCCGCCATGCCCCGGCTGGTCACCAACGCCGCGCTCGGCAGCGCCACCGACGCCGTACGACGCGTGGAGCTGCTGCTCGACCGGTGGGGCCACCAGCCCGCCGGCGCGCTGCGCTCGACCGGCCTGCCCGCGCGCGAGCTCAAGGCGGCGGCCGGGCACCTCGGCGTCGGCGAGGCCGCGGCGTCGCTGCTGATCGAGGTCGCCGCCGCCGCGGGCCTGCTGGCGACCCGTGCCGACGCGGGTGGGAGCTCGGTCTGGGTCCCCACCGACGCGTACGACGAGTGGCGGGTCGGCAGCCTCGCCCAGCGCTGGACGGCCCTGGCGCGTGCCTGGCTCGCCAGCCCGCGGCTGCCGTCGCTGGTCGGCGAGCGCGGGCCCGACGGCAAGGCCTGGAACGCGCTGACGCCCGAGCTGGCCGCGAGCGGCATGCCCGAGGCCAAGGCGATGGCGCTGGCCGAGCTCGCCGACCTGCCCGACGGGCAGGCGCTGGCGAGCGGGACCGGCCTGCCGTCGCTGGTCGGCCGAGTGACCTGGATGCGACCCCGGCGACCGCGCACGCGCCCCGATCTCGTCGCGTGGGCGCTCACCGAGGCGGCCGCGCTCGGGGTGAGCGGCGGAGGCGCGCTGCCGTCGTACGCACGGCTGCTGGTGGCCGGCGGCGACCCGACGCCCGCGCTCGACGAGCTGCTGCCGCCACCGGTCGACCACGTCCTGATCCAGGCCGACCTGACCGCCGTCGCGCCCGGACCGCTGGAGTCCGCGCTCGAGCGGCGGCTCCAGCAGCTCGCCGACCTCGAGTCGCACGGCTCCGCGACGGTCTACCGGTTCACCCGCGACTCCCTCCGAGGTGCGCTCGACATCGGCTGGAGCGGTGCGGAGATCCACGCGTTCCTGGCCTCGGCCTCGCGCACCGAGGTGCCACAGCCGCTGAGCTACCTCGTCGACGACACGGTGCGGTCCTTCGGGCGGCTGAGGGTCGGCTTCGCGGCCGCGTTCATCCGCTCCGAGGACGAGGCGGCGCTGGTGGAGCTCCTGCGTCACCCCAAGTCCGAGTCGCTCGGGCTGCAGCGGATCGCGCCGACGGTGGTGGTGGCGAGCACCCCTGTCGACGTGCTGCTCCCCCGGCTCCGCGAGCTCGGTCTGGCGCCGGTGATCGAGGGCGTCGACGGGGTCGTCCGGGTCGGCGCGACCGAGGAGCTGCGCGCCCGCACCCCACGCCCGCACGGCTCCACCCGCGGCGCCGGCGACGCCCGCCGGGCCGCCCAGGTCTCGGTCGCGGTGCGGGCGCTGCGCGAGGGCGACGCCGTCGCGACCTCGCGGCCGGCATCGGCCTCCTCGCCCGCGTCCGCGCTGTCGGCGCTGCGCGAGGCGATCGAGCTCGGGGTCGTCGTACGGATCGCCTTCACCGACAACCACGGCGTGATCACCGAGCGCGACGTGCGGCCGGCGTCGGTCGAGGGCGGCCAGCTCTCGGCGTACGACGCCGACGACCCGGACGTCGACCGGCGCTACCCCATCCACCGGATCAGCCGGGTCTCCCCCGCCTGACCGGTCAGTCGACCTTGACGTGGCCACCGGGTGCCTGCGATCGGCGCGCGCGGCGTCGGGCGGCCCACCGATCCGAGCGGAGCAGGCGCCAGAGCCCGTAGCCGACGGCGAACCCGACCGGCACGAAGATCGCGGCCACCCACCAGCTCGCGCCCAAGTAGTACGGGATGCCGAAGAGGGCTGCCGCGCCCATGGCGATCCCGGACGCCTTCGCCGCCCGGACCTCGCTCGGCCGGAGCTTGCGGGCGTCCTTGCGCTTGGTGCGCAGCGTCGGTCCCGACGAGACGAACAGCGCGACGAGGGCGACCACGAACACCGACAGCGCCGCGCTGCCGACGATGCTGCGCGCCGTACCGACCGTCGTACGCAGGACCCGGCCGTCGGCGAACCTCAGCCGCACCACCTGACCGTCGCGGACCGTCGCCACCGAGCTCTGTCCGACGCGGGCGTCGAGGTCGCGGACATCGCCGCCGCTGCCGCCGCCCCAGGCCGGCATGTCGATCTCGTACTGCGACCCGCTCGCCGTCTTCAGGTCGTACGTCGTGGTCGAGCTCCGATATCCGCTCGTCACGTACCTGACCACGGTGCCACTCACGGTCGCGGTCGCGTCGCCGCGCTGGAGATAGCTCTGGACCGACAGGCCGAGCATCGTCAGAGGCAGTGCGACGACGACCACGGCGGCCAGCCAGCCGAAGAACGGGCCGATGCGCTTCACGGCAGAAGCATGGCCCAGGCGAGCCGGCGCCGTCATCTCGCTGCCCGTAAACTCTCGGGGTGACCGACGGCCCACTGATCGTGCAGAGCGACAAGTCCCTGCTCCTCGAGGTGGACCACCCGCAGGCCGCGGACTGCCGCAAGGCCATCGCGCCGTTCGCCGAGCTGGAGCGCAGCCCCGAGCACATCCACACCTACCGGCTGACGCCGCTGGGCCTGTGGAACGCCCGGGCCGCGGGGCACGACGCCGAGCAGGTCGTCGACACGCTGCTGACCTTCAGCCGCTATCCCGTGCCGCACGCCCTGCTCGTGGACGTCGCCGAGACGATGGCGCGCTACGGCCGGCTGCGCCTGGAGAAGCACCCGAACCACGGGCTGGTGCTCGCGAGCACCGACCGGCCGGTGCTCGAGGAGGTGCTGCGGGCCAAGCGGGTCCAGGGCATGCTCGGGGCGCGGCTCGACGACGACACCGTCGCGGTGCACCCCTCCGAGCGCGGCAACCTCAAGCAGGCGCTGCTCAAGCTCGGGTGGCCCGCCGAGGACTTCGCCGGGTACGTCGACGGCGAGGCCCACGCGATCGACCTGGTCCAGGACGACTGGGAGCTGCGCGGCTACCAGGCCGAGGCCGCCGAGTCGTTCTGGCACGGCGGCTCCGGGGTGGTCGTGCTCCCCTGCGGCGCCGGCAAGACGCTGGTCGGCGCGGCGGCGATGGCGCACGCGCAGGCCACCACGCTGATCCTGGTCACCAACACCGTCAGCGCGCGGCAGTGGAAGGACGAGCTGGTCAAGCGCACCTCGCTGACGGCCGACGAGATCGGCGAGTACTCCGGCTCGGTCAAGGAGATCCGGCCGGTCACCATCGCGACGTACCAGGTCGTCACGACCAAGCGGAAGGGCGTCTACCCGCACCTCGAGCTCTTCGACGCCCGCGACTGGGGCCTCATCGTGTACGACGAGGTGCACCTGCTGCCGGCGCCGATCTTCCGGATGACCGCCGACCTCCAGGCCCGCCGCCGGATCGGCCTCACCGCCACGCTGGTGCGCGAGGACGGCCGCGAGGGCGACGTCTTCTCCCTCATCGGCCCCAAGCGGTACGACGCCCCGTGGAAGGACATCGAGGCACAGGGCTGGATCGCCCCCGCCGACTGCGTCGAGGTCCGTGTGACGCTGCCGGAGAGCGCCCGCCTGGTCTACGCGACCGCCGAGGCCGAGGAGCGCTACCGGCTGGCCGCGTGCACGCCGGAGAAACTCGGCGTCGTACGCCGGATCATCGACCGCCACGCGGGCCAGCCGACGCTGGTGATCGGCCAGTACATCGAGCAGCTGCACGAGCTGGCCGACCGGCTGGACGCTCCGGTCATCACCGGCGAGACGACCGTGAAGGAGCGGCAGCGTCTCTTCGACGGGTTCCGGTCCGGCGAGATCGGCCTGCTGGTCGTCTCGAAGGTCGCGAACTTCTCCATCGACCTGCCGTCCGCGGAGGTCGCCATCCAGGTCTCCGGGTCGTTCGGGTCACGCCAGGAGGAGGCCCAGCGACTCGGACGGCTGCTGCGTCCCGGCGCACCCGGGCCCGACGGCGAGCGCAAGGTGGCGCACTTCTACACCGTCGTCTCGCGCGACACCGTCGACGCCGACTTCGCCCAGAACCGCCAGCGTTTCCTGGCCGAGCAGGGCTATGCCTACCGGATCGTCGACGCGGAGGACATCCACTCCTGAGCCGTCGGCTCAGCGGGCCAGCCGTGCCGGGACGACCGTCACCTCGAACGGCAGCGCGGCGCTCCACTCCTCGTCGCCGGCCACAGCCGCCACTGCCTCGTAGCGGCCGTCGCGCAGCTCCCAGGCTGTCAGCGAGACCTGGTCGTCGGCGGTGTCGACCACCCAGTACGACGGCACGCCCGTGCGCTCGTAGAGCGCCTTCTTGCGCAGCAGGTCCCGGCTGCGGGTGCTCGGCGAGAGCACCTCGACCGCCAGCAGCGGCGAGCCGTAGAGCCCGCGATCGTCACACTTCTCCGGATCGACCACCACGATGTCGGGCTCCACCACCGAGCGATCCGGCTCCAGCTCGACGTCGAACGGTGCGACCAGAACCTCCCACTCCGGTGGACAGACGTTCCCGAGCAGGATGCTCAGACGCGTCACCGCGACCTGGTGCCCGAACCTCGGCGCGGGCGCCATCACGATCTCACCCTCGATCAGCTCGTAGCGGTTGCCGTCGTCGGGCATCGCATCGAGGTCGGCCCGCGTCTTCGGCGCAGCTGGTGCCGTCATGGTCTCCATCGTGCCTCACTTCCTGGTGGGTGCCCACTGTCGTCACGTGGCCCAGGCTGCGCCGCGGCGCCGACAATCAGGGGGGTGCGTACCTATCGCCTGTGGACGACGGCGACGTGGGGCACGATGCGTCCATGAGCAGCTACCCGCCACCGCCGCCGCAGACCGGACCGACCGGATGGATCGACCTCACCATCCAGGGCACGCGGTTCCTCAGCGGGTGGGTGACGCCCACCGCGCGGCTCAACGGCCACTTCATGCCGACGCGGTACGGCCGAAACGTCTACCCGGTGCCACCGGGCACGTGGCAGGTCGACATGGAGGCCCAGTGGACCAAGACCTACGGCCGCGCCAGCCTGACCTTCCAGGTGCAGGAGGGACAGACCGTGCCGGTCTTCTACTGCCAGCCGACGAACGTCTTCCAGGCCGGCAACATCGGCCACACGAAGCAGAGGAAGCCAGGTGCCTGGTTCTACTGGGTGCTCGCGGCGGTCCTGGTCCTGATCGTGCTCGTCACGGCGATCTCCGCCGTCGCCGGCTCCTGACCGGCACCGAGGTCACTCCGCGGCTTCGGCGAACTGCTCGTGGTTGCGGATGACCTCGGCGATGATCACGCCGAGGATCTGCTCGGCGAAGTGCGGGTCGAGGCCGGACGTCTCGGCCATCGCGCGCAGCCTGGCGATCTGCACGGCCTCGCGCGCCGGGTCGGCCGCCGGCATGCCGGAGCGCGCCTTGAGGCGCCCGACCTGCTCGGTGCACTTGAACCTCTCGGCCAGCAGGTGGACCAGCGCGGCGTCGAGGTTGTCGATGCTCGACCGGAGTCGCAGCAGCTCGGCCCGTGCTTCCTCAACAGTCGTCATGGACGCAATCCTGCCCCAACCCTCCCCAAGCGGGGAGCGGCTGGGTTTGAATAGCGGGATGGAGGACGACCGTCCCGACGCCCACTGGCCCCTGACCGGTGCCGAGACCCTGCGTGACGACCTGCTCGCGGCGTACGGCGAGGCGGGCCGCAGCTACCACGACCGACGTCACCTCAGCGGCGTCACGTCCCGGCTCGAGGAGCTCGACCGGGCCGGCGCGGTGTTCGACCGGCTCCCGACGCAGCTGGCCGCCTGGTTCCACGACGCGGTGTACGACGGAGAGCGCGACGCCGAGGAGCGGTCGGCCACGTGGGCCGAGCTCGCGCTGCCGCCGTACGTCGAGAGCGCCGTGGTCGCCGAGGTGGCCCGGCTGGTGCGGCTGACCGAGTCGCACCTCCCCGAGCCCGACGACCGCAACGGGGCCGCCCTGTGCGACGCCGACCTCGGCGTGCTGGCGCTGCCCGGGTCGACGTACGACTCGTATGCGGCGGCCATCCGCGAGGAGTACGACCACCTGCCCGACGACATCTTCCGCGAGGGGCGGGCGGCCAAGCTGGACGACCTGCTCGCCCGGCCCGTGCTCTTCCACACCGACGCCGGCAGTCGGCTGTGGGAGGCGGCGGCGCGCAGCAACATGGTCGAGGAGCTCGACCGGCTCCGCGCGACCGCCTCCTAGGCCAGCGCTCAGGCCTCGAGCTGCAGCGACAGGACGTGGGCGTCGCCGCGGTAGACCGTGCGGGACAGCTCGATCGCGCGGTCGTTCCAGAACGCGCGGCGGGTGTGCCGCAGGACCGCCTCGCCGGCTCCGATCTCGAGCAGCCTGGCCTGGTCGGTCGAGGCCGGCGCCGCCGTGACCGCGTCCTCGGCCCACGTCGGCCGCCGGTCCCTGGTCAGGAGCTCGCGGTAGAGGCTGATCGGGAGCTCGGCCTCGAGGAAGCCCGGCAGGAGGTCCGCGTCGAGGTAGGTCTCCGTCACGCAGAGCGGCCGTCCGTCGGCGAGGCGCAGTCTTCGCCACCGGATCACCGGGCTGCCGGGCACGACCTCGAGGCACTCCGCCACCCGGACCGGCGCTGCACACAGGTCGGCCGAGAGGCTGCGCGACTCGGCGACCTGTCCACGGCGCTCGAGGTCCTCGCTGATGCCGGTGAGCCGCGAACGTCCCCGCCGCGGTCGCGCCACGAACGTGCCCCGGCCCGCGAACCGCTCCAGGACGCCCTCGTTGACCAGCGTGTCCAGGGCGTGCCGGACGGTCATCCGGGCCACGCCGAACCGTTGCACGAGGTCCCGCTCCGACGGAGCGGGCGACCCGGGCACGCTCGTCGCCACCAGGTCACGTACGTACTCCCGGATGGCGATGTGCTTCAGCGCCGCAGCCATTCTGATCGGCCCCCCTGTCAGTCGACATCCGCAGATTAGGGAGGCACCACCGGGCACGTACGCCGAACGCCCGATTCTTTTCCAACGGCGAGCGTGCGAACATCTGTTCGACCTCGGTGCTAGCGTCGGAGGATGGACTTCCAGGCCACGCTCTTCACCCCGGCGGCCGCCCCCGACTGCGGCGGGCTCGAGCGCCGCGCGCTGAGCGACGGCGCCTGGGTCGACGTGGCGCGGGGCTGGCTGCCGGACGCCGACGAGGTCTTCGCCCGGCTCGTCGCCGACGTGCCGTGGCGGGCCGAGCGCCGTCAGATGTACGAGCGGGTGGTGGACGTGCCGCGCCTGGTCCACACCTACATGATCGGCGAGGAGCTCCCCCACCCCGCGCTGGCCGCCGCCCGCGAGGCGCTGAGCGATCACTACGCCGCCGAGCTGGGCGAGCCGTTCCGCACGGCCGGCTGCTGCTACTACCGCGACGGCCGCGACAGCGTGGCCTGGCACGGCGACACCATCGGCCGCGGTGCCACCCACGACACGGTGGTCGCGATCGTCTCGATCGGCGATCCGCGCCGGCTCTGCCTGCGGCCGCGGTCGGGTGGCGACACGGTCGCGGTCACGATGGGCCACGGCGACCTCGTCGTCATGGGCGGCACCTGCCAGCGGACCTGGGAGCACTCGGTGCCGAAGGTCGCCTCCGCCGGGCCGCGCATCTCGGTGCAGTTCCGGCCCCTCAACGTGTTCTGACCGGGTCGCGCGGGCGCCCGGTCACGGCGTCGCGGTGGAGCCCGCGGTGCCCGTCGGCGAGGGCTCCTCGCGGATCCCGGCATCGCCGCACGAGCAGGGTCAGACCTCGGCGCCGTTCTGCTCGATGAAGGCGAGGATGCGCTCGGACAGCTCGGGCCGGCAGACGATCAGGTCGGGCAGGTAGACGTCGTCCTGGTTGTAGACCAGCTCGCTCCCGTCGATGCGCGAGGTGAACAGCCCCGCGGTCCGGGCGACGGCCACCGGCGCGGCGGAGTCCCACTCGTACTGCCCGCCCGCGTGGACGTAGGCGTCGGCGACGTCGCGGACGACCGACATCATCTTCACGCCGGCGGAGCCCATCGGGACCAGCTCGGCACCGATCTCGGCGGCGAGCGCCTCCACGAAGGCCGGCGGGCGGCTCCGGGAGACAGCGATGCGTGGGCGCGGCGCGGTGCCGGCGGGCACGACCGGCGGGTTCCCGGTGTTGAAGGTCTCCCCCAGCACCGGCTGGGCGACGGCGCCCGCGACCAGCTCGCCGGACTGCCACAGCGCGACGTGGACCGCCCAGTCGTCGCGCGGAGGCTCGGAGAACTCCCGGGTGCCGTCGAGCGGGTCGACGATCCACACCCGCTCGGCCAGCAGGCGCGCCTTGTCGTCCTTGCCCTCCTCGGAGAGCACCGAGTCGTCGGGACGGTACGTCGCCAGCAGCTCCATCAGGAGCGTGTGGGCCGCCTGGTCGCCGGCGTCCTTGAGCTCCTTGCCGGTCAGCCCCTCCTCGCGGACCTCGAGCAGCCGGCGGCCGGCGGTCTCGGCCAGCCACGTCGCGAGGCGGTGGTCGTCGGAGACGACATCGGGGGACGGCGTACCAGCATCGAAAGTCACCACGCCAGCCTAGTGGGGCGGAACGGCGGTGTGGCGATCGCCGGTGGCGCTGGTTTCACATGGGATGCCGCTTCCCACGCGTTGGCGCTGCTTTCACATGGGATGTAGCGAAGTTGCCGCTTCCCACGCGTTGCAGCGCTTGGGAAGCGGCGGCTTCGCTACATCCCATGTGAAACCTGCCGCAGGTTGGCCACCTCGCTACGAGTTGAACCTGGACTGGGTGCGCTCCAGGCCGTCGGCGATGAGCGCCTCGACGGCGTCGGCTGCGGTGTCGATCTCGAGGTCGAGCGTCTTGCGCTCGGTCGAGGAGTAGCTGGAGAGCACGAAGTCCGCGACGTCCTGGCGGCCCGGGGGGCGGCCGATGCCCGAGCGCACGCGGAAGAAGTCGCCCGAGCCGAGCGAGGAGCGCATCGACTTCAGGCCGTTGTGGCCGTTGTCGCCGCCGCCGCGCTTGACCCGCAGCGTGCCGAAGTCGATGTCGAGCTCGTCGTGGATCGCGATGATCCGGTCGGGGGCGACCTTGTAGAACGTCGCCAGCGCCTTGACCGGTCCGCCGGACTCGTTCATGTAGCCACGCGACTTGGCCAGCACGACCCGGGGCGCGTCGGTGCCGGGCGCGCCGAGTCGTCCCTCGACGACGTCGGCCCGGCCGGACTTGTGGGCCCGGAACGGCGAGCCCATCCGCCTCGCGAGCTCGTCGACCACCATGTAGCCGATGTTGTGCCGGGTCCCGGCGTACGACGGACCGGGGTTGCCCAGACCGACGACGAGCCACACCTCGGTCCCAGCCGCCACCGCGTCCTCCTCGTCGTCGCCGTCCTCACGATCCTCCGGACCGGGCTCGGCCTGGGAGGCGGAGGTGCTCCCCGGCGCGACCGCGCGCACCGGGGAGATCAGCCGGCCCAGGAACCACCTGAGCCGGCCGAAGGAGATCACTCCGTGTCGCCGGCCTCGTCGGAGGCCTCGTCACCCTCGGCGTCACCCTCGCCCTCGGCGTCGGCGTCCTCGGTCTCGGGCTCCTCGCCCAGGTCGATGGCCTGCTGCTCGATCACGTTGACGACCAGCGCCTCGGGGTCGGTGAGCAGCTGCGAGCCGCTCGGCAGGGTGAGGTCGCCGGCGTGGAACTGGGTGCCGGCCTCGGCGCCCTCGACGTCCACCTCGACCGACTCGGGGATGTGGGTGGCCTCGGCCTCGACCTGGACGGTCGCCAGGTCCGTGACGACCAGGGTCTCCTTGGCGGCCTCGCCGACGACGACGACCGGGATCTCGACGGTGACCTTCTCGCCGCGCTTGACCGCGACGAAGTCGACGTGCTCGAGAAGGCGGCGGACCGGGTCGATCTGGACGGCCTTGGTCAGCGCCAGCTGCGCCTCGCCGTCGATCTCGAGGTCGAGCAGGGCGTTCGCGCCACCGTGGCGCAGCGCCATCATGGTCTCGTGGCCCGGGAGGGTCACGTGGATCGGGTCGTTGCCGTGGCCGTAGATGACGCCGGGGATCTTGTCCTCGCGGCGGATGCGGCGGGCGGCGCCCTTGCCGAACTCGGTGCGCAGCTCGGCCTTGATCTTCTCGGTGCTCATGCGATGTCTCCTGGGGAATCGAGTCTGGGTGAGGCCCCGGAGACGACGGACGCCGCGCTGGTCATCCGGTGATCGGCGGCACCGAAGGACACGCGCGGCGTGTTCGTTCGGCCCAGTCGATCACGGAGTCAGAGCAACTGCTCCCTCGCCGGGGCAACCGCAGAAGCGTAGACGGCACCGGTACGACGGCACAAAACCACGACCGCACGGGGCTCTGTCGGCGACGCCCGGCGACGTTGCGTGGTTGTGTCGGAGCATCCCGATACCTTCCTATACTTCTGCAAAGTATCCAGCCGTATCGGAGCGTCGACGATGACCGCCAACCCCTACACACCCGGGCAGGTGCCGCGGGTCCTGGCCGGTCGCAAGGTCGAGATGCGCCGGATCGAGGACCGGCTGGCCCGCGTCACGACGTACGGCGAGCTCGGCGGACCGCTCCTCGTCTTCCACTCACCGCGCGGGATCGGCAAGACCTCGCTGCTGCGCGAGGGGCAGCAGCGGGCCGACGGGCTCGGGTTCGTCACCGCGTGGGTGGCGTGCTCGCGCGAGCGACCGGTGCTGCCCGAGCTCGTGCACAGCCTGGGCCGGGCCCTCGAGCGGTCCGACGCGGCGCCGACCGGGGCAGCCGGCGGCCGGTGGCGGGCCCGGCTGGAGAAGGTGACGGTCGAGGTCGGCGTACCCGGGGTGAAGGTGGCGGCCCAGGTCGGGCGCGCCGCCTCGGACCCACTGCCGCCCGCGCCGATCGGTGCGCTCGGCGCACTGCTCCACGACACCGCGGTCCTGGTCCGCGAGCGCGGCGGGGCCGGGCTGCTGCTGCTCGTCGACGAGCTGCACGCCGCGTCCGCCGACGACATGGCGGTCCTGCTCAACGCGGTGCAGAACCTCGACGGCGAGCGCGAGCCGACGCCGCTTGCGGTGGTCACCGCCGGGCTGCCGGTGACTCCGGAGGCGCTGACACGGGCGGCGACGTTCGGCGAGCGCAGCGCGTTCGTGCCGCTCGACGTGCTGTCCGGCGAGGACGCCCGCGCCGCGCTCGTCGCGCCGGCGGCGACCGAGGACGTGACCTGGACCGACGGGGCCCTCGACGCACTGGTCGCCGAGGCGCACGGCTACCCCTACCTGCTGCAGCTGCTCGGCAGCACCACCTGGGACGCCGCTTCGCCCACCCGCGGCGACCGCCTGACGCTCCCCCACGTACGCCGCGGCCTGCCCGCCGCCCGCGCCCAGCTCACCGCGATGCACCGAGCCCGTTGGGGCGCCGCCACTCCGGCCGAGCGGTCGTTCCTCGCCGCGATGTCAGCGACGGGGCTGGACAACGTGCCTCGCGCGGCCATCGCCGCCGGCATGGGCCGCGACTCGCGCGCCATCAGCGTGCCGCGCGAGCGGCTGATCGCGAAGGGGGTCATCGAGCCGGTCGGGCACGGGCTGGTCCGCTTCACGCTGCCCGGGTTCGGGGAGTTCGTCCGCAGCTTGGACGAGCAGTAGCCGCGGGCATCGACGTACCGCAGCGCGCTCGCGTCACGGACGCACGTCTTGCCGCCAGACGAGGTGTGGACCTACGGATGACGACCGTGGGCGCGGCAGCGTGTCGCCGCAGCGACCGAGGCCGGGCACGCGGAGCGAGGCGACGGAGGGAGCGCCAGCGACCGTAGGAGCCGAGATCCGCAAGTCCGGCGAGGGAAGCGACCGCGGCGACACGCTCGCGCAGATATCAGGCCTGCCCGTCGAACATGCTCGTGACCGACCCGTCCTCGAAGACCTCGCGGATGGCACGAGCGACCAGCGGGGCGATGGACAGCGTGGTGAGCTTGTCGAACTGCTTCTCCGGCGGGACCGGGAGCGTGTTCGTGATGACGATCTCGGTGGCCGTGCTGTTCTTCAGCCGGTCGACGGCGGGGTCGGACAGGATCGCGTGGGTCGCCGCGATGATCACGCCGGCCGCGCCGTCCTTCATCAGCGCCTCGGCGGCCTTCACGATGGTGCCGCCGGTGTCGATCATGTCGTCGGTCAGGACGCACATCTTGCCGGCGACCTCGCCGACGACGCGGTTGGCGACGACCTCGTTCGCCATGTCGGTGCGGCGGGTCTTGTGGATGAAGGCGAGCGGTACGCCGCCGAGCTTGGCCGCCCACTTCTCCGCGACCTTGATCCGGCCGGCGTCCGGGGAGACGACCGCGAGCTCGCCCATCTGGCCGTCGCCGTACTTCTCCTTGATGTAGTCGGTGAGCACCGGAAGGGCCATCAGGTGGTCGACGGGGCCGTCGAAGTAGCCCTGGAGCTGGTCGGCGTGGAGGTCGACGGAGATGATCCGGTCGGCGCCGGCGACCTTGAACATGTCGGCGACGAGGCGCGCGGAGATCGGCTCGCGGCCGCGGTGCTTCTTGTCCTGGCGGCTGTAGCCCCAGAACGGCATGACCACCGTGATGCGCTTGGCCGAGGCGCGCTTGAGCGCGTCGACCATGATCAGGTGCTCCATGATCCACTGGTTGATCGGCGTGGTGTGGCTCTGCAGGACGAAGGCGTCGCAGCCGCGCACCGACTCGGCGTACCGGATGTAGATCTCGCCGTTGGCGAAGTCACGGGCCTCGGTCGGCACCAGCTCGGTCTCGAGCAGCTCGGCGACCTCGTCGGCGAGGCCCGGGTGCGCCCGTCCGGAGAAGACCATCAGGTTCTTCTCGGTGGTCTTCTTCAATCCGCTCACGCGTGGCTCCCCAGGATCGCCGTGTGGATGAGTGCTGATCAGGATTCTGCACGGTCGCCGGGGTCACTCCCAAGCCCCGGACCGTTTTCGGAGAGTTCACCGTGATCGGCGCCACCCGCCTCGGCGGCCGCCCTGGCCTGGGCGGTGCCCGAGCGCCGTGCCTGCGCCCAGCCGGGCAGGTTGCGCTGCTGGCCCGCGCTGACCGCGAGCGCGCCCGCCGGCACGTCGTGGCGTACGACGGTCCCGCCGGCCGTGCTCGCGCCGTCGCCGATCTCGACGGGCGCGACGAAGGTGTTGTTGGAGCCGGTCCGGGCGTGCCGCCCGACCTTGGTCCGGTGCTTGTCGACGCCGTCGTAGTTGGCGAAGATCGTGCCGGCGCCGATGTTGGTTCCCTCGCCGATCTCCGCGTCTCCGACGTACGACAGGTGCGGGACCTTCGCGCCCTCGCCGATGACGGCGTTCTTGGTCTCGACGAACGCGCCGATCTTGCCGCTCGCGGCCAGCTGCGTGCCGGGGCGGAGGTAGGAGAATGGTCCGACGTTGGCGTCGGCGCCGATGACGGCGAGCTGCCCGTGCGTGCGTACGACGCGCGCCCCCGCGCCGATCTCGCAGTCCTGCAGGGTGCTGTCCGGCCCGATGACGGCGTCCTCGTCGACCTTGGTCGCGCCGAGCAGCTGGACGCCGGGCAGGATCGTGACGTCGGGGGCGAGCTCGACGTCGGCCTCGATCCACGTCGTGGCCGGGTCCATCACGGTCACGCCGTCGCGCATCCAGCGAGTGACGATGCGGCGGTTCATCTCCGCGCCGAGCGCGGCGAGCTGCGCGCGGTCGTTGGCGCCCTCGGTCTGCCAGACGTCGTCGATCGGCTGCGCGGCGACGGACAGCCCGGCCTCGCGGGCGAGGCCGATGGCGTCGGTCAGGTAGTACTCGCCCTTGGCGTTGGCGTTGTCGATCCGCGCCACCGCGTCGACCAGGAAGCCGGCGTCGAAGGCCAGGATCCCGGAGTTGATCTCGGTGATCGCGCGCTGCTCGTCGGTGGCGTCCTTCTCCTCGACGATCGCACGCACCGCACCGGCGGGGTCGCGCACGACCCGGCCGTAGCCGTGCGGGTCGTCGACGAGCCCGCTCAGGATGCTGACGGCGGCTCCCGCGCCGGTGTGGAAGTCCACGAAGCCGCGCAGCGTCTCGCCCTCGAGCAGCGGGGTGTCGCCGTACGCGATGAGGACGGTGCCCTGCGGCCCGGAGCCGAGCGCCTCCAGAGCCACCCGTACGGCGTGACCGGTGCCGAGCTGCTCCTCCTGGACCGCCAGCACCGCGGCGGGCATGGTCTCGGAGACGTGCGGGCCGACCAGCTCGCGCTGGTGACCCACGACCACGACGACACCGCGCGGCTCGAGTGCCGAGACCGCGCCGAGGACGTGGCCGACCATCGAGCGGCCCGCGACGCGGTGCAGCACCTTGGGGGTCTTGGACTTCATGCGGGTGCCGCCCCCCGCGGCGAGGACGATCACGGTCAGCTGGTCGGTCACGCCTCAACCCTAGTGTCGCGCCATAGATCGCCCGCCCCGGCGATGCCGGAGCGGGCGATCTGCTTCCGGGTAGGTGGGACCGACGTCAGAAGCCGCCGGTGCCGTTGGGGGTGCCGAGGCCGGTCGGACCGTCCCAGCCGCTGCGGGCGTTGCACCACTGGGTCGTGGGGCAGGAGCCGTTGGAGCCGGAGGTGACGTCGTTCAGGCTGGAGGCGTTGGCGTAGGGGATCGCGTTCGCGGCCCCCGCGGTGTTGCCCGAGAGGGCGTAGACGGACGCGATCAGCGGCGAGGACTCGCTGGTGCCACCGACCTGGGCCCAGGTCGAGGTGTTGGGGTTGGTCGGCCAGTAGACCGCCAGCCCGCCGTTGTTCGGGTCCGCCGCCGCCGAGACGTCGGCCATCGCGCGCTTCGCGCAGCCGGTTCCGAAGGACGACGCCGCGCTCAGCGCCGCGTTGTACGACGAGCAGCCCGACCCCGCGCCGCTCCACGCCGCCTCGCTCCAGCCGCGTGCGTTGCTCGCCTGGACCAGCGACGTGCCGCCGACCGCCGTCACGTACGACGAGGACGCCGGGTAGGAGGCGCCGGTGTAGCCGTTGTCGCCGGTCGACGCGGTCACCGCGATGCCCGGGTGGTCGTAGTAGGCGCCGTACGTCGAGTCGGCCGCGTCGCTGCCGCCGTAGCTGTTCGAGATGGCGACGACACCGGCCTGCTTCGCCGCGGTCTGGACCGCGGTGCCGAGGTCGGCGAAGCTGGTCGACCTCGCCTGGACGACGACGATCTTGCAGTCCGGGCAGGCCGCGGAGACGGCGTCGACGTCGAGCGCCTGCTCGCCGGCCCAGCCGGTGTTGAACCGGGGCAGGCTGCTGCCGCCGCTCTCGTCGATCACGCGCAGGCACCCGCTCGCGCTCGTGCAGGCCGGGAGCCCGAAGTAGGACCGGTACGTCGCCAGGTCGCGCTCGAGGTTGGGGTAGCCGTAGGCGTCGACGATCGCGACCGTCCGGCCGCCCGAGCTGGCGCTGGCGAGGTTGTAGGCGCTGCGGATGTCGGTCGGCGTACGGCCCGACGAGGGCGGCACCGACGACTTCGGGACGACGCCGGCCGAGTCGACCAGCACCTGCGCCTGGCAGGCGACCCGGCCCGCGGACGGGGACGCGCACGCCCGGTGGGCGTGCAGCTTCTGTGCATCAGGCTTGGCGTGCGCCGCGGCCGCTGTGGTGGCCATCCCACTAGCCACGAGGGCGCTCACACCGAGCGCAGCCAGGACTCTTCTCATCGTGGGTTCCTCCGAGCTCGAGAACCTGCCGAACAGCTCGACAGGAGTCCAGGCCTACAACCACGCGGAGCCGGCGTCTACGTTCAGAAACCTGCACTGCACGAGGTGGAGCCACGCAGCGATAATCGCCGCATGCGAGCAGTGGTGCAGCGGGTCTCCTCGGCCTCGGTGACCGTGGCAGGCGAGGTCACCGGCAGGATCGACACCACCGGCCTGCTGGTCTACCTCGGCATCACCCATCACGACGGCCCCGACGAGGTCGCGTGGATGGCGCGCAAGATCCGCGACGTACGCATGCTGCGCGACGAGCGCTCCGCCTCCGACGTCGGCGCCCCCGTCCTGGTCGTCAGCCAGTTCACCCTGTACGGCGACGCCCGCAAGGGCCGCCGGCCCACCTGGACCGCCGCCGCTCCCGGCCCCGTCAGCGAGCCCCTGTACGACGCCGTCTGCGCTGAGCTCGAGCGGCTCGGCACCCACGTCGAGCGAGGCGTCTTCGGCGCCGAGATGCAGGTCGCCTCGGTCAACGACGGCCCGTTCACGGTGCTGCTCGAGCATTGAGCCGGCGCCCGTTCGGGGGCATCCTGGTGACTACTGGGAAATCCCGAGCGAAGGGGGCGGGTCGATGAACAGCAAGCCCACCGTCGGAACCTCCGACGGCCACGCGGCCGAGGACGCCCTCGCCGACGAGTTCGGCGACGAGTCGTTCCCTGGGAGCGACCCACCAGCCACCTGGGCCGGCCCCGACACCCCGCACCACGAGTGAGCTCCCCGGGTAGGAGTCGAACCTACGTCGCTAGTCCTGATTCAAAGTCAGGCGGGCCCTGCCGGCAGACCAACCGGGGAACGCCTCCCGGCTCGGCCGGGACGCACCCCAAGAGTAGGGCCATCGGGGCGGTGCGACCCCGCCGGATCAGGCGAGCACGGCGGGAAGGCTCTCCCAGCCGCGCAGGATGCGGGTGGGGCGGCGGTGGGCGCCGGGCAGCAGGCGGAGGTCGGGGAAGCGGTCGAGCAGCGCGCGCAGCCCCACCTCGCCCTCCATCCGCGCCAGCGAGGCCCCGAGGCAGTAGTGGCGGCCCGAGGAGAAGGACAGGTGCTCGCCCGCGTTCGAGCGGGCGACGTCGAAGCGGTCGGGCTCCTCGAAGACCTGCGGGTCGCGGTTGGCGCCGGCGAGCACCGTGGTGATCAGCATCCCGGCGGGCACGGTCGTGCCGGCGATCTCGGTGGCGCGGTCGGCGAAGCGGCCCGTGAGCAGGACCGGCGGGTCGAAGCGGAGCACCTCGTCCACGGCGTTGGGCCAGAGCTCGGGGCGCTCACGCAGGAGCGCCAGCTGGTCGGGGTGCTCGGCGAGCAGCGCGATGCCGTTGCCGAGGAGGTTCACCGTGGTCTCGAAGCCGGCCGCGAGCACCAGGCCGGCGATCGACTTCAGCTCGATCTCGCTCAGGCCCTCGCCCTCGTCGCGGGCGGCGACAAGCTTGCTCATCAGGTCGTCGCCCGGGTTGCGGCGCAGACCCTCGAGGTGGTCGCCGAGCCAGTCGTCGAACTCCTCGAGCGCCGCCTCGACCTTGCGGAACCGGCTCCAGGTCAGGCCCAGGTCGAGGCTCGGCGCTGCGGCCTCGCCGAAGGCGAGGACCCGGGCCCGCTCGGAGCGGGGGACGCCCAGGATCTCGCTGATGACGGTCACGGGCAGCAGCGCGCAGTAGCGAGCGACGAGGTCGACGGGCTCGGTGCCCGCGGCGGCGAGGTCGTCGAGGAGCTCGGCGGCGATCTCCTCGGTGCGCTCACGCAGGGCGGCAACCGCCTTCACCGAGAACACCCGGGTCACCAGCTTGCGGTAGCGCGTGTGGTCGGGCGGGTCGGTGACCAGCAGCGACGGCGGCGTGACCGGGCTGACCACCTCGACCTGCGACCACTCGGCCACCCGTGCGAGCACGCCCGCGGCCGCGCTGGGCATCCCCGTGCGGAAGTCGGCGCTCCCCAGGACCTCCTTCACCGCGGCGTGGTCGACGGTCATCATGCTGAACTGGCCGTGGTAGATCGTGCCGTGGCCGCGGATCTCCTCGAGCAGCTCGTAGACGGCCTGCGGGTCGCCACCGCCCTGCGCCTCGCCGACGAGCCGACCCTGCAGCTCGCCGCGGGCACCCGCACGAGCCAGGACGGTGCGCATGAGTCCGTGGTTGACGGCCCACCGGACCGGCAGCTTCACGCGCCGCTCGATCCTCCCCGCCACGACACCGGCGGTATGCCGGGTCCTGCCCGGTACGTCGCTCGTCAGTCCCAGCACCTCGGCCACCTCTCCGGTACGACGTCGTACCAATGTTGTGGTACCCGACCGTACCAACATGGGCGTGGAGCCACAAGGCGCGGCCGACATGGCCTAGGGTCGGGGCCGTGACCGATCTGCTGACGCCCGCGCCGACAGGGTTCCGGGAGCGGCTGCTCCTCGGGATGACCGCGGCGCTCGACGCGCAGGAGTACCACGAGGTCACCATCTCCGACATCGTCGCGCAGGCGCGCACCTCCAAGCGGACCTTCTACGAGCACTTCGCGAGCAAGCAGGAGTGCTTCCTCGCCCTGGTCGAGGAGACCAACGAGCGCCGGCGGGCCGAGATGGCCGAGGCCGTCGACCCGTCGGCCGAGTGGCCGGTGCAGGTACGCCAGGCGATCCACGCGCTGTTCGCCTCCGTGCACGAGCACCCCACCGTCTTCCTGCACTCGCTGCGGGCGCTGCGCTCGCTCGGCGAGGACGGTCACGCGCTGGTCCGCGAGGACCTGACCGCGTTCGTGACGCTGATGCACACCCTCAGCGACACTCCCGAGCTGCGCGCCGCCGGCATCCCCGCGCCGACGCGGGAGGCGTCGATCGTGCTGGTCGGCGGCCTGCGCGAGCTGATCGCGCTCACCCTCGAGGAGGGGCGCGACCCCGCGACCATGGTCGACGCCGCGACCGAGATCGCGCTCGCCGTGCTGCAGCCCCGGTGACTCAGCGCAGCAGGTCGCGGCCGATGACCATCCGCTGAACCTGGTTGGTGCCCTCGAAGATCTGGGTGACCTTGGCATCGCGGAAGAGCCGCTCGACCGGGTACTCGCGCGTGTAGCCGTTGCCGCCCAGCACCTGGATCGCGTCGGTGGTCACCCGCATCGCGGCGTCGGTGGCGGTCAGCTTGGCGATCGAGGCCTGCCGCGAGAACCGCCGGCCGGCGTCCTTGAGCCGCGCCGCATGGAGGTACGACGCCCGCGCCCGCTCGACCTCCGCCGCCATGTCGGCCAGCAGGAACTGCATGCCCTGGTTGGCACCGATCGGGCGGCCGAACTGCTCGCGCTCGGCGGCGTACCCGACGGCGTACGCGAGGGCGGCCTGGGCGATGCCGGTGGCGACCGCGGCGATGCCGAGCCGGCCGGCGTCGAGCGCCGACAGCGCGACCTGCATGCCGCGGCCCTCCTCACCGATCAGCTGCGCGGCGGGGATGCGCGCGTCGTCGAGGAGGACCTGCGTGGTGACGTCGCACGCGAGGCCCATCTTCTTCTCGGGCGCACCGAAGCTCATGCCGGACGTGCCGTCGGGCACGAGGAACGCGGACAGGCCGCGGGTGCGGTCCTCGCCGGTGCGCGCGAAGAGGATGTAGTAGTCGGCGCAGGAGCCGTTGGAGATCCACTGCTTGACGCCCTTGACGACGTAGTCGTCGCCGTCCGCGCGTGCGGCCGTGCGGATCCCGGACACGTCGGAGCCGGCCTGCGGCTCGGACAGGCAGTAGGCGCCCAGCCACTCCCCCGACAGCATGCGCGGCAGCCACTCCCCGCGCATCTCGTCGGTGGCGTTGGCGTCGACGACGGTCGCCGTCAGCGCGTGGACGGAGGTCCCGACGCCGACGCTCGGCCAGGCGGTCGCGATCTCCTCGACGACCTGGAGGTAGACCTCGTAGGGCTGACCGCCCCCGCCGTGCTCCTCGCGGAACGGCAGCGACAGGAGACCTGCACGGCCGAGCAGCCGGTAGGCGTCCGCGGGGAACTCCGCACGCTCCTCGGCCTCGGCGACCCTCGGCGCCAGCTCCTTGGTCGCGATCTCGCGCGCGAGCGCCAGCAGCTCGACGGCCTCGTCGGTGGGCAGCAGCCGGTCAACCGTGGTTCCCATGTCCCGAACCCTAGGGGTTGGCACAGGAGGCTCAAAGGCAAAGAAATCAGACAAAGGGGTCTGCGAATGCCTCGGGGCCGGTAGCGTCTCCAGACGCTACCGGCCCTTGAGGAGCTCCCCCCATGAAGCACAACCCCCGCGATGTAGCTGGTCGCGCCCTTTTGCTGGTCAACGGCCGGTTGCCCGACCGCCCGGTGCAGCGCAAGGTACGCGGCATCACCATGACCCTGCCCCGTCGGCACGGCCTCCCGTACTTCGCCAGGGCCGGCACGCCGTACGCCGAGAACCTGGTCGATCTCGCGAGATCGCTGGCCCGCCGGGAGGACTCGGTCAACCTGCTGGACGTCGGCGCCAACGTCGGCGACTCCACCATGATGGTGCTCGACCAGGTGCCCGGCACCGCGGTCTGCCTGGAGGCCAATCCTCGCTGGCAGACCTACCTCGACACCAACCTCGGCGACAACCCGGACGTCACCATCGTGCCGGCCGTCCTGGTGCGGCCCGGCACCGACACCTCGGTGCCGCTCGGGGTGCGCACCGCGGACGTCGGCAGCAGCATCGTGGTGCGCGAGGAGGGCGCCGACGTCGAGTCGCTGCCGTCGGTCACCACCGACGAGTTGCTCGAGCGGTGCCCGTCCCTGCGGCAGGTGCGGCTGATCAAGTCCGACACCGACGGCTACGACGTGATGCTGGTCCACGCCTACCTGGACAGCTTCCGCGCGTCGAAGCCGGTGATCTTCTTCGAGTACGACCCGCGGCCGACCCGGGTGACCACGCCCGAGTACGACCCGCGCGAGCTGTGGGCACGGCTCTTCGAGAGCGGCTACCGGGCGGCGGTCGTGTGGGACAACGTCGGGAACTTCCTGTTCCAGGCGAAGACCGACGAACTCGCCGACCGCAGTGTCGTCCTCGACCTCACCATCGAAGAGCGCGGCTACGGCTTCTGGGACGTCGCCGTCGCCCATGACGACGACCCCATCGGCCTGGCCGTGCTGGAGGACGTCGCCCACTGAGCCTGGCGACATCGGGTCGTCATGCTGAGCGCACCGCCCGCGGGGCTCTCAGCATGACGACTCGGTCAGGAGCGGGTGTCGGCGACGGCGTAGAGGACCACCGAGGCGGCCACGCCGGCGTTGAGCGACTCCAGCACGCCCGCCATCGGGATCGAGACCAGCCGGTCGCAGGTCTCGGCGACCAGCCGGGACAGGCCGTCGCCCTCGGAGCCGACCACGATCACCAGCGGGCCGGTGACCAGCTCGGCGTCGGCGATCATCTCGGGCAGGGTCAGGTCGCCGTCGGCGGCCAGGCCGACCACGAAGCAGCCGGCGTCCTGGTAGGCCTTCAGCTGCCGGGTCAGGTTCACCGTCTGGGCCACCGGCACCCGGGCGGCCGCGCCGGCCGAGGTCTTCCAGGCGGACGCCGTCATCGATGCCGCCCGGCGCTCGGGGATGACCACGCCGTGCGCGCCGAAGCCGGCGGCGGAGCGGACGATCGCGCCGAGGTTGCGCGGGTCGGTGACCTGGTCGAGCACCACGACCAGCGCCTGCTCGCCCGCGGCGGCGGCACGCTCGAGGAGGTCGTCCGGGTGGGCGTACTCGTACGCCGGCACCTTGGCCGCGAGGCCCTGGTGGACCGCCTCGGAGGTGATCCGGTCGAGCTCGCGACGGCTGGTCTCGAGCAGGCCGATGCCCTTCTCGGCGCACAGCCGGAAGGCCTCCCGGGTACGACCGTCCCGCTCGATGCCCTCGGCGACGTACACGGCGGTCACGGGGACGCCCTCGCGCAGCGCCTCGACGACCGGGTTGCGGCCGACGATCCACTCGGCGTCACCGGTGTTGCGCCGGCGCGGCCTCTTCGCCGGACCGCCGGCGCTCTTCGCGCTCGCCGCCTTGTGGGCCTTGTGGTAGGGCCGGTCGACCGCCTTCGGCGTCGGGCCCTTGCCCTCCAGACCGCGACGGACCTGGCCGCCGGACCCGCCGGCCTCCTTCTTGTTGCTCTTGCGCACGGCGCCGCGGCGAGAGGAATTACCGGCCATCAGTCAGGCTCCACTTCGGTCCTTCGGGGGTGTCCTCGATCTCGACGCCGGCAGACTTGATCCGGTCACGGATCGCGTCGGCGCGCGCCCAGTCCTTGCCGGCACGGGCCTCGGCCCGCTCCTCGAGGAGGCCGCGGACCAGGGCGTCCACGGCGTTGCTCAGGCCCTCGTCGGATCCCTTCGCCGGGCCCCAGGCGGGGTCGGCCGGGTCGAGGCCGAGCACGTCGAGCATCGCGACGACCGCGCCGTGCTCCGCGCCGACGTCCTCGCCGGACTGCAGCTTGCGGTTGCCCTCGCGCACGGTGTCGTGCAGGACGGCCATCGCCGCGGGCGTGCCGAGGTCGTCGTCCATCGCGTCGACGAAGGCGGGCGGGGCCTCGACAGGCTCGACCACCTCGTGGCTAGAGACCCGCTCGAGGAAGCTCTCGATGCGGCGGAAGCCGACGGCGGCCTCGTCGAGCGCCTCGAAGCTGAACTCGACGTGGGAGCGGTAGTGGGCGGAGACGAGGTAGTAGCGCAGCTCGATGCCGCGGTAGCGCTCCAGCACGGCCGGGATGGTCAGGCTGTTGCCGAGCGACTTGCTCATCTTCTCGCCGGCGGTGGTGATCCACGCGTTGTGCATCCAGTACGACGCGAACGGCCGGCCGGCCGCGCGCGACTGGGCCTGCTCGTTCTCGTGGTGCGGGAAGCGCAGGTCGAGCCCGCCGCCGTGGATGTCGAAGGCCGGGCCGAGGTACTTGCCGGCCATCGCCGAGCACTCGATGTGCCAGCCGGGCCGGCCGCGGCCCCACGGGCTCGGCCAGCTCGCCGTCTCGGGCTCGGAGTCCTTGCGGCCCTTCCAGAGAGCGAAGTCGCGCGGGTCGCGCTTGCCGCGCGGGTCGGCGTCCTCGGCGGCCTCCATGTCGTCGAGACCCTGGTGGGTGAGCTCGCCGTACTGCTTCCAGGAGCGGACGTCGAAGTAGACGTCGCCGGAGCCGTCGGGGGCCGGATAGGCGTGACCGCGCTCGATCAGCTCACCGATCAGCTCGACCATCTCCGGGACGTGGCCCGTCGCGGCGGGCTCGTAGGTCGGCGGCGCGACGTTGAGCGCGGCGTACGCGGCGGTCAGCTCACGGTGCATCGCGTAGGCGAGGTTGTACCAGGGGCGGCCCTGCTCGGCGCTCTTGGCGAGGATCTTGTCGTCGATGTCCGTCGTGTTGCGGATGAACGTGACGTCGTACCCGCAGTGGCGCAGCCACCGCTGCAGCACGTCGAAGTTGACGCCGGACCGCACGTGACCGACGTGCGGCTCGCTCTGGACCGTCAGCCCACAGACGTAGAGCGACGCCTTGCCGGGCTGCAAGGGCACGAAGTCGCGCACGCCGCGGGACGCGGTGTCGTAGAGCCGGAAGGTCACGCGGGCGAGTCTATTGACCACCGGCGACGCACCGACAATCCCGAGCTGTGACGGGTGTGACTGGAGTGACGTACCGTGGTGCAATGCGCCGCTTCCCCGGCTACGTCGCTGCCGCCGCACTCGTCCTCGCGACCACGACCGCCTGCGCCACCGCCCCGCACGAGGACACGCTCGTCCTCACCGCCGGCACGCCGCGGCAGATCGACCTCCACGACTGGGACTCCTCCGCCGCGCTGCGCCACGGCACCCTGTCCGGCACCCGCGTCTCGAACGGGCGGCTCGTCTTCTCCGCGTCCACAGGGACGCGCAGCCTCGGCGGCCGCACCTACGACGTCGCCGGCTGGACCTCGCCCTGGCGCAAGCCAGGCTTCGACTTCACCCAGCTGATCGCGTCGTGGTCCGCGCACACGCCGGCCGACTCGTGGCTCGACGTACAGGTCCGCGGCCGTACCGAGAGCATGCACACCACCAGCTGGGACACGCTCGCCCGCTGGGCGGGCGGCGACAAGCACATCAGCCGCACGTCCCTGGGCCCACAGGGCGACGACGGCACCAGCGTCGACGTCGACACCTGGAAGACCGCGGGCCTGCGCTCCTACCAGCTGCGCGTCCACCTCATGCGGCGGCACGGCAGCTCGACGCGCCCGAGCGTCGACCTCGTCGCGGCCATGACCTCGCGGATCCCCGCCACGGCCGGCGCCACGTCGAAGCCCGGCCCGGGCGACGGCAAGGTGCTCCCGGTCCCGCGCTACTCCCAGATGGTCCACCGCGGCGAGTTCCCCCAGTGGGGCGGCGGCGGCGAGGCCTGGTGCTCGCCGACCTCGACCAGCATGGTCCTCGGCTACTACAAGAAGCTGCCGCACCCGAGCTCCTACTCCTGGGTGCCCAAGAAGGTCACCGATCCCTGGGTCGACTTCGCCGCACGCTCGACGTACGACCACCGGTACGACGGCACCGGCAACTGGCCCTTCAACACCGCGTACGCCGCCCCACGGGCCGGCAAGGCGTTCGTGACCCGGCTCCGCTCGCTGCGCGAGGCCGGCCGGTTCATCGCCGCCGGCATCCCGGTGGTGGTCAGCGTCGCGTTCGGCCCCGGCCAGCTCAGCGGCGCGCCGATCAGTGCCTCGAACGGACACCTCATCGTCATCGTCGGCTTCACCAAGAAGGGGGACGTCGTCGTCAACGACCCGGCGTCCAGCACGACGGCCGGGGTTCGTCGTACCTACGACCGCGCGCAGTTCGAGCGCGTCTGGCTCGACGCCTCCGGCGGGATGGCCTACATCATCCACGACGCCGCCCACCCCCTCCCCCAGGGCAACGCCACCAACTGGTGAGCCGACGATCAGGAGTGCTCCGACCGCGTGCAACCCAGAGCGCGCAGTGCCCATGCGGTGCCGCAGGCGCTGATGTCCCAGGTGACCTTGAGGATCCCGGGTCGGCCGTCACTGGTGAAGTGGATGTCGAAGCCATGGACGGACCCACCCGCGGGCCCGACCCTCAAGGTGATGACCAGTTCGTGCACGATTGGGGCCTTCGGCACCCGTCGCTCTGTGACTGCCGCATCCGCGTTCATCCGCTGCTTGCACGTGGTGGTGATGCGCGTTCCGGACACCGCCTTCGACCACGTCCCGCGGGCATAGAAGGTGCGGCGCGGGTCCTTCCAGTCCGGAGGGGAGCCCTTGGAGTTGACGCCCTCGAAGTCCGTGCGGTCCTTCGGCGCCGTGCGTCGCACCTGGTCGCGGGTGATCGCGCGCATCCACGTCGTCTCCGCGAGCGGTGGCGCCGCCCGCAGGATGTGCGGCACCACCTTCGTGATCGTGACCTGAGTCCCCGGCTTGGGGACACACAGGAAGAACTGCCCGGCCGAGACCTCCCAGACCCCGTGTTCGGCATGAGGTCCTGTCGGATCCGCCGCGAACCCGCCGAGCCCGCTGTACGCCGACAGCGGGCTGTTCGTGTGCGGGCCGTCCAGGTAGGTGCGCGCCGCCGCCACTTGCGAGCCGTGCGATCCGCACCCGGCCAGCGCGGCCACCATCACGGCCGCGCCGGTCAGCTTGATGAGAAGGGGACGCGGGCTCACCTGCGGACCTTCTCCATGACCTGGCTCGCGTACGGCAACCCTGTTCGTTCGAGCGCGTGAGTTCACGTTTCTCATCGCTGCCCCTGTGTCGAATTGCGGTGCCCCGAGCGCGTCGCAACGACGAGCTGTTGGGGATCTATCCCACCGCGGTTGTGCTCAAACATGTCGCTGCAACCGTGGTGACGAGGAGCCCTCAGGTCAGGTGGACGAGGGCGGGGAGGGAGTTGGTGACGAGGGCGAGGAGGTCGGCGCGGGGCATCGCCGTGCGGTCCGAGCACCAGGTCAGCACCAGCTTCTCGACCATGGCCTGCCAGCCGCGGATGACCAGCCGGACGGCGGGGCTGTCGCCGAGGACGTCGGCCGCGCCCTCGTCGTAGAAACGCTCCCCCATCGCCTCGAACGTCGCGTCGTAGATGGACCGCATCGCCTCGTTGCCACCTGCGGCAGCTGCAACCAGGGAGCGGTAGCCGGCCTCGTTCGCGACGACGTAGTCGACGTACGCCGCCGTCGACGCCGCCAGCCGCTCCATCGGGCCGCCCTCGGCGGGGGGCGCGGTCTGCGCGAAGAGGTCCTCGGCGGCGTACCGCACGACCGCCTCGCGGTAGCCCTGCTTGCCATCGAAGTAGTGGTAGATCAGCCCGCGGGAGACGCCGGCCTCCTCCATCACCAGGTCGATCGAGATCTCCTCGATCGGGCGCGACCCGAACAGGCGCATGCCGAGCTCGAGCCGCTGCGCGCGCCGCTCGTCCGGGCTGAGCCGGGTGCGCGGGGTGTCCGTGGTCACGCGCCCCACTCTATTGACACTCGTTCAATAAGCGCAATACCGTCCTTCCCATGACCACAACGACCAAGGTCGACCACCTGATCATCGGCGCCGGCTTCGCCGGGCTCTGCACGGCGATCAAGCTGGACGAGGCGGGCGAGGGCGACTTCGTCGTGATCGAGAAGGACACCGAGGTCGGCGGCACCTGGCACGCCAACACCTACCCGGGCGCCGCCTGCGACGTCCCGAGCCACCTCTACTCGTTCTCGTTCGCGCTGAACCCGGACTGGACCTCGCACTACTCCCCCCAGCCCGAGATCAAGGCGTACGTCGACAAGGTGGCCGCCGAGTCCGGCGTCCTCGACCGCGTGGTGCTGGACACCGCCGTGCAGGACGCGACGTGGGACGAGGACCAGCAGCGCTGGATCGTCACGACAGTGTCCACCTCCGGCGAGACCACGACCTACGCCGCGCGCACGGTCGTCTCCGGCAGCGGCGGGCTCTCCGAGCCGCGGATGCCCGACATCGACGGCATCGACGGCTTCCGGGGCGAGATCTTCCACTCCGCCCGCTGGAACCACGACGTGGACCTGACCGGCAAGCGCGTCGCCGTGATCGGCACCGGCGCCTCCGCGATCCAGATCGTGCCCGAGCTGCAGAAGATCGTCGCCCACCTCGACGTCTACCAGCGCACGCCGAACTGGATCATCCCGCGCAACGAGCACAGGTACACCGAGGGCCAGAAGGCGCTCTTCCGCAAGGTCCCGCTCGCGCAGCGTGCCTACCGCGCCTTCATCTACGCCAGCCTCGAGGCCCGCGCGCCCGCGTTCACGCGCTTCCCGGCGCTGCAGGTCGCGACCGAGCGGATGGTCCGCGGCAACATCGCCAAGGGCATCGAGGACGACCCGGAGCTGGTCGCCAAGGTGACGCCGGACTACCGCGCCGGCTGCAAGCGCATCCTGATCTCGAACCGCTGGTACCCCGCGCTCGCCGCCGACCACGTCGACCTGCTGACCGGCGGCATCGCGTCCATCACCGAGACCGGCATCGTGGACAAGGAGGGCAACCATCGCGAGGTCGACGCGATCGTCGTCGCGACCGGCTTCTACGTCACCGAGCCGCCGATCGCCCAGCACGTCACCGGGCGCGACGGCCGCACCCTGGCCGACATCTGGGACGTGGCCGGCATGGCGGCGTACAAGGGGACGACGATCAACGGCTTCCCCAACCTCTTCCAGCTCGTCGGCCCGAACACGGCGCTGGGGCACAGCTCGATGATCTTCATCATCGAGTCCCAGGTGCGCTACGTCGTCGAGGCGCTCAAGGCGATGCGCCGCGACGGCCACGCCACCATCGAGCCGAGCGCACAGGCCCAGGCGAGCTGGACGGCCCGCATCCGCGAGCGGATGAAGCCGACCGTGTGGCAGACCGGCGGCTGCGCGTCGTGGTACCTCGACAGGTTCGGCCACAACACCACGCTCTGGCCCGGCCAGACCTTCACCTTCCGCCAGCACCTGGCACGCTTCGACGTCGACAGGTACGACGTCACGCCCACCACCGAACGAGAGGCAGTCTCCGCATGAAGTCCCTGAACGACAAGGGCGTCGTCATCACCGGCGCCGGCTCCGGCATCGGCCGCGCGCTCGCGCTCAACGTGGCCGGCAAGGGCGCCCGGCTGGCGCTCTCCGACGTCAACGAGGCGGGGCTCGCCGAGACCGCCGAGCTCGCGAGGAAGGCCGGCGCCCGCAAGGTCCGCACCGACCGGCTCGACGTGGCCGACCGGGCCGCCTTCGCGTCGTACGCCGCCGAGGTGGCGGCCGACTTCGGCCAGGTCAACGTCGTCGTGAACAACGCCGGCGTCGCGCTCTCCGGCGACGCGATCGACCTCAGCTACGAGGACATGGACTGGATCGTCGGCATCAACTTCTGGGGCGTCGTGCACGGCACCAAGGAGTTCCTGCCCCACCTGGTGGCCTCCGGGGACGGGCACATCGTCAACATGTCCTCGCTGTTCGGCCTGTTGGCGATGCCCGGGCAGAGCGCCTACAACGCCACCAAGTTCGCCGTGCGCGGCTTCTCCGAGGCCGTGCGCGAGGAGATGCTGATCGCCGGCCACAAGGTGGGCGTGACCGTGGTCCACCCCGGCGGCATCAAGACCGCGATCGCCCGCAACGCCCGCGTCTCCGACAAGGAGGACAAGGCGGAGACCGCCAGGTTCTTCGACGAGAAGCTGGCCAAGATGACGCCCGAGCGGGCGGCGGAGATCATCGTCAAGGCGGTGCTGAAGAACCAGGCGCGCGTGCTGGTCGGCATGGACGCCCACGCCCTGCACAACTTCCAGAAGTTCACCGGATCGCGCTACGAGGACATCGTCGCGAAGATCTCCAAGCGGGTCCTGCCCACCAAGCCCGTCTGAGGCCGCCCGGATCCCGACGCACGAACGACAGTGGCCCCCGCCGTACGACGGGGGCCACTGTCATGTCCGCGGTGCGGCTACTCCATCTGGCCGAGCTCGCAGAAGTCGGTCTTGCAGGGCGGTACGTCGCCCCACGCGGTCGACTTCTCGAAGCGCTTGCCGGTCGACTTGATGACCCGGAACCCGAAGAAGCGCGTCTGCCCGAAGTTCCTCGCGAGGTAGACGATGTCGGCCTTGCCGTCGCCGTCGACGTCGCTGAGGACGGCGTGCACGTCGTCGCGGTTGCCGAGCGCGGTCTCGTCCAGGGTCATCCCCGGCTCCGCGACCGGCGAGCCGGTCGACAGGTTGTACGCGACGACCTTCATGCCACCCCCGAGGCTGTCCGGCGACAGCGTCACGAGCGAGTCGCGACCGGTGCCGGTCACGTCGCCGGAGAGCACGTTGCTGACGTCGAAGTCGTAGCCCTCGAGCGGGATGACGTGCTGCGCGGGGAAGCCCGACCCGGTCGACTTGAACAGCGAGGTGCCCCAGTTGCCGAAGTACTCCGCCTCCTTGTAGTCCTTCGAGGTCAGCGGCTGCGTCGGGAACACGCCCCACAGGTCGGACTTGCCGTCGCCGTCGAAGTCGCCGACGGTCAGGCGGGCGGACGCGATGAGCGCGTTGGGGATCGTCAGCCACTTCTTCGGCTGGCCGAAGGCGCCGTCGCCCTTGCCGAGCATCGTGTAGACGTCGATCTGGCGGCCGTCCTGGCCGTAGATCAGCAGGTCGGCGTTTCCGTCGCCGTTGAAGTCGCCCGACTGGACGCCCACGTCGGGCTGGCCGTCGGTCTCGAGGGTGTGGAACCTCATCGGGATCGACGAGGTCAGCTGGAGGCCCGGCGACGAGGACTGGAAGGAGATGTCCTGGTCGTCGACGCTGTAGGCGTAGGTGACCGGGTCGGGCTTGCCGTCGTTGTTGAAGTCCATGTACACCGGCGTCGCCTGGCCGGGGTCGTTGACGGTCAGCGACTTGATCGTGAACTGCTTGCCGTCGCTCGTGCCGGTCAGCTGCCGGTAGGAGTTGTAGTCGTCGTTGAGGACCACCTGCACGTCGCCCAGCCCGTCGCCGTCGAGGTCGCCGGTGACCAGCTTGCTCTTCGTCGTCGCGTCGGTGCCGCTCTTCTTGTCCTTCGACCACGGGTGGATGGCCGCGAGCGTGCCACCGACGCCGATGATGAGCAGCAGCACGACCGCGAGCGCGACCAGCAGCGCGACCGGCCTCTTCTTGCGCGCGGGCTGCTGGCCGTAGCCGCCGCCGTACCCGAAGCCGGGAGCCTGGGCGCCCGGTCCCTGCGGGCCCTGGGGCGGCGGGAAGCCGCCCTGCGGGTAGCCGGCCGGCTGCTGCGGAGGCCGCGGTGCGGCGTACCCCTGCGGCGGTCCGTACGGCGCGCCCTGCGGGGGCGTGGCGGGCGGCGGACCCTGCGGCGTCCCGGACGGCTGGGCGCCGCCCGGATGGACCATGGTCGGCGCGGCGGTCGGCGGCGGCCCGCTGGGCGCCGGCGGTGCGTACGGCGGGGCTGCCGGGCCGGTGCGGCGACGCTCGTCGGTCCACGCAGAGCCGTCCCACCGCCGCTCCCAGCCGCTCCCGTCGGGATACCACCCCGGAGGGGTAGAGAAGTCACTCACGCCGCGGTCCTTTCTCTCGCCGAGCCAGACGCCCGGACCGGCACGGCCACATCCTTGCAACAGTCTCGGCGGTCCTGCGGGTGAGTCCACCCCGTCGGCCCACCGATCTGGACCCTCTTGCCCAGCCGGGGGCGGTCGCGAAACCCGGATGGCCCGTCCGGTCGCCGGTTCCCTTGTGACCGCAGCCACCACGCGGGAGGATCGACACCCCGTGACCGTCGAAAGGTGCTCCCCGTGGTCTCGTTGCCCTCCCTGCGTCCGATCGACCCGACGTCCGCCGCGTTCCTCCTCACCGAGACCCGCAGCCAGCCCATGCACGTCGGGGCGCTGCAGCTCTTCGAGAAGCCGGAGGGCGCGGGCCCGGAGTTCGCACGGGAGATGTTCGAGTCCATGCGCGACACCGAGGAGATCGCGCCGTTGTTCCGCAAGCGGCCCTACCGGTCGGTCAAGACCGGCGGCCAGCTGGTGTGGCGCGACGACCTCGACTTCGACATCGAGCACCACGTGCGGCACAGCGCGCTCCCCCAGCCCGGCCGCGTGCGCGAGCTGCTCGAGCTGACCAGCCGGCTGCACTCGACCCGTCTCCCCTGGGAGCGGCCGCTGTGGGAGCTGCACGTCATCGAGGGCCTGGCCGACGGGCGCGTCGCGATGTACACCAAGGTCCACCACGGCCTGGTCGACGGCATCTCGGCGATGCGACTGCTCGCCAGCGTGCTGTCCACGGACCCCGCCCGTCGAAGGATGCCCGCGCCCTTCGCGGAGGGCGCGGCGCCACGACGCAGCTCGGGCGACAGGGGCGGCGACGACACCACCGGCAACACCCTCGCCGAGGCGGCGGCCGAGGTGGCCGGCGCCGCCGCGGGTGCGGCGGCCGACGTCGCCGGGGCCGCCGCCGGTGCCGCCCTCGAGGCGGCGGGAGCCGCGGCGGTCGTGGCCACGGATGCGGCCGGGGCCGCCGTGCGCACGCTCGGCGACCTGCCCTCGGACGTCGTCCGCACGGCTCTCGGCATCAGCGCCGAGGCAGCCGGCATGCCGCTGGCCCTCGTCCGCACGCTGCGCAAGGGGCTGCGCAACGAGACCTCCGCGGTGTCGCTCGCGGCGCCCCGCACGATCTTCAACCAGAAGATCACGGGGTCGCGCCGCTTCGCCGCCGACGACTGGCCGGTGGAGCGGATCCGGGCGATCGGCAAGGCCACCGACACCACGATCAACGACGTCGTGCTGGCGATGTGCAGCGGCGCGATGCGGACCTACCTGACCGAGCTCGACGCGCTCCCCGACCAGCCGCTGGTGTCGATGGTCCCGGTGGGACTGAAGGCCAAGGAGTCGCAGGTCGCCTCCGCCAGCGGCGGCAACGCGATCGGCGCGGTGATGGTCCGGCTCGCCACCGACCTGGACGACCCGGCCGAGCGGCTCCAGGCGATCAGCCGCTCGATGCGCGACGGCAAGGAGGCGCTGTCCACGATGACGCCCGCGCAGATCGTGGCGATGAGCGCGATCGGGATGGCCCCCGCGATCGTGCAGCCGGTGCTGCGCATGCAGGGCATCGTTCGGCCGCCGTTCAACCTGATCATCAGCAACGTCCCCGGCCCGCGGACCACCCACTACTGGAACGGCGCGAAGCTGGTCGGCAACTACCCGGTCTCCATCCCGATCAACGGGATGGGGCTCAACATCACCTGCACGTCGTACGACGGGAACATGGGCTTCGGGCTCACCGGCTGCCGGCGTACCGTCCCGCACCTCCAGCGGCTGCTGACCCACCTCGACGACGAGCTCGGCGCGCTGGAGGTCGCGGCCGGGGTGTCGTGAAGGGCGGCGCTCACACCGTCTCGAAGCCCCCGCCCACCCTCTCGGCCACGGCACGCAGGCGTGCGCGGGTGATCTCGGAGACGGTGGCGTAGCCGGCGCGGGCCGCGCTCGAGCCGGCCACCGTGGGCTCGGCGGAGTTGATCGACAGGCAGGTACGACGGCCCCCGTCGGCAGCGTTCGCCAGCGCCACCGCGTGCCCGGTCGTGCCGCTGCCCGCGAAGCAGTCCAGGACCCGCGCGTCCGGCGGCATCGTCTCCACGATCCGGCGCAGCAGCCCGGTCGGCTTCGGCGACGCGAACACCGGCCCGATCAGGTCCTTCACCTCCTGGACCGCGACGTCGGTCGACCCGATCTCCTCGGCCAGCCAGATCGTGCGCAGCTTCTTGCGACGCCCTCCGACCGGGTGGCGCCAGTCGCGCTGGAAGACGTCGGTCCGCTCCCCGCGCGACCCGCGCACCGGCCGGCACTCGAGGTCGTCGGGCCGCCCGGCGACCCGCGGCGGCGACCACCGCCAGACCGCCGGGGTGCCGTCGCCGAAGACCGGCTTGATCTCCACCGCGTCCCCGAACGGCTCGATGCGGACCTCGCCGGTCCTCGGGTCGCCCCAGAGCGGGTAGTGCAGCGTCGGCGCGCTGAGCGGGTTGAACCTCTTGTTGGTGTTGCGCAGCGGCAGCCGCCGGTAGCGGCGGCCGTCGGGCGACTCGAGCGGGAAGTCGCTGTCGACAACCGTCGCCTCCGACGACGCGTCGAGGACGCACCGGCGGGCATCGCGGGCGTAGACCAGGACGTACTCGTGCGAGGTCGCGAACCCGCGGCCCAGCTGGCGCCCCTTGGGGTTGAGGTTGACCACGACCTGGGCGAGGAAGTTGGCCTCGCCGTACACCTCGTCGAGGAGCAGCCGCAGGTGCGCGACCTCGTGGTCGTCGATGCTGACGAAGATCGCGCCGGTGTCGGCGAGCACCCGCCGGCCGGCCTCGAGCCGGGGCAGGACGAAGTCGCGCCAAGCGGCGTGGCGGCCGGCCGCACCCTCGCCGCGGCGGCCGCGGAAGGCGTCGCGGTAGGCGAACTCGTTGCCGGTGTTGTAGGGCGGATCCAGGTAGAGCAGATCGAACGAGCCCTCGCCCAGCCCGGCGAGCACCTCGAGGTTGTCCCCCTCGGCGAAGGTGTTCCAGGGCCGCTGCACGCGACCATCTTCACCCGGGGCGCCCCTGCCGATGGATCCGCCACACGCGGTGTCAAGTCCCTGAAAGGGACTTGCGCCAGGCTTAGCCTGGAATTCATGCGTCGCCTCCCCACCCTGCTGGCCCTGACCCTCGCGTCCGTCCTGGCGCCGGCGGGCGTCGCGGTGGCAGACCACGCGTCGACGCAGGGCGCCGGGAGCGACGGCTCCGGACAGCCGGTACGCCGCCACCCGCGCGACTCGAACCCGCACACCTGGCAGACCTCCGACCGGATCATCGGTCCCGACCTGCCGAGCGCGCCGTCGTACGCGCGGGCGGCCGGGCGCACCAAGCGGCGCTTCCAGTACGACGTGCGCCCGGGCGTCCGGGTCTCGTCGTACCAGGAGACCATCGGCAGCCGTAGCCTGCGCTACTACGTGGTCAGGGCGAACTGGAAGGACAAGGGCGTCGGCTTCCAGCTCGCCCAGCCGCCGAAGATCGACCGGGTGCAGACCGTGCGGTGGATGACCCACAACACCCCGCACGCGATCGCGGGCGTCAACGGCGACTTCTTCGACATCGGCGAGACCGGCGCTCCGCTCGGCCTGGGCGTGCGCAACGGCCAGGTGGAGCACGGCATCGACTGGGGCTGGAACAGCGCCTTCTGGATCGACGAGGCGGGCAACCCGCACATCGGCACCGTCCCGATGACGATCACGGACCCGCAGCGCCCGAAGCTCGGCCTCACCAACCTCAACTCGCCCCAGGTCCGGCCCGGCGGCATCGGCGTGTACGACGGCCGCTGGGGCACCACCGGCGGCTATCTCTGGACGCAGCGCCAGCGCAAGCACATCGCGATGGCGCACGTCGTCGACCACAAGGTGGTCGGCTTCCAGAAGGTCTACAAGGCCGGCCAGAAGATCACCGGCCGCTACCTGGTCGCGCGCGGGCAGAGCGCGGTCGACCGGCTCCACCGCCTCAGGAAGGGCGAGAACATCTGGTTCGCGGCGTCCGCCGCGCACAACCCGCGGCTGGCCGTCACCGGCAGCACCATCCTGCTCAGGAGCGGCAAGGTGGTCGCGACCGACAACAAGGAGCTCCACCCCCGAACCGCCATCGGCATCGACCCCTACCACCACTGGGTGTTCCTGCTGGTGGTCGAGGGGCGCCAGGAGTTCAGCGACGGCTACACCGAGGTCGAGGAGGCCCGCAAGCTCAAGCAGCTCGGGTGCAAGAGCGCGCTCAACTTCGACGGTGGCGGGTCGACGACGCTGGCAGCGCTCCGCGACGGCGACCTGCGGGTGCTCAACTCGCCGTCCGACGGGCAGCAGCGCAAGGTCGGCAACGCGCTGACCGTGACGTACCAGCGGCCCCACAAGAAGGGGAAGCGGCGGCGGTGAGGGAGGCTGGGCGCATGGCCCGGCGTACCTTCTCCCGAGCGGAGCTCGAGTCCTTCCGCGACGCGGAGGTCCCCGACCTCCTGCCGTACGACGGACAGCCGCTGCGGCTGCTGTTCGTCGGGATCAACCCCGGGCTGTGGACCGCGGCTACGCAGACCCACTTCGCGCACCCGGGCAACCGGTTCTACCCCGCGCTGCTGAGGGCGGGGGTGATCACCGAGCCGATCGACCCCGCCGACGGGATGTCCGAGGCCGACCGCGACCGCCTGCGCGCACGCGGCATCGGCATCACCAACCTCGTCCACCGCGCGACGGCCAAGGCCTCGGAGCTCACCCGCGAGGAGCTGCGCAGCGGCGGCGCCGTGCTCCGGGAGCTGGTCGCCACCCGCCGACCGACCGTCGTCGCGGTCGCCGGGATCACGGCGTACCGCACGGCGTTCGGGCTGCCCAAGGCCACCATGGGCCGACAGCCCGACGACTGGGCCGACAGCGAACTGTGGGTCGTCCCGAACCCGAGCGGCCTCAACGCCCACGAGACGGTGGCGACCCTGGCCGAGACGTATGCCGCCGTGGGGCGCGCCGCCGGAATCGTCGGCGCGCATGGACCCTCGGCCTAACGTGGGGGCATGACGCGTCGCAACCGCCCCGCCCTGATGGTCCTGGCCTGCCTGACCCTGCTGAGCCTGCTCGTCGCCGGCTGCGGGAGCAGCGGCGAAGCGCAGGCGCGCACCGTCTCGGCCCCGGTCAGGACCGCCGCGCGTCCCTCCGCGGGCCCGGCGAAGGCCACCAACCGGGTGACGAAGGTCCTCGTCTTCATGGTCGAGAACCACTCCATGGCGCAGATGCAGTCGGGCATGCCCTGGGTCTACCGGCTCGCCAAGCGCTACGGCCGCACGACCCGCTACCACGCGATCACCCACCCCTCGCTGCCCAACTACCTCTCGATCGCGGGCGGCTCCAGCTTCGGCGTGCGCGACGACAACTCCCCCTCCGCACACCGCCTCGGCGGCGCCTCGGTCTTCGGGCGTGCGATCACCGCCGGCCGCACCGCCGGGCTGTACGCCGAGTCGATGCCGCACAACTGCACCCTCGACCCGGCCGGCCGCTACGCCGTGAAGCACAACCCGTGGGCCTACTTCCCGAGCGAGCGGAGCCAGTGCTCGAAGCACGACGTGCCGCTCTCGCACCTCGCCGGCGACATCAGCAACGGCCGGCTGCCGAACGTCGGCATGGTCATCCCCAACCTGTGCGACGACGCCCACGACTGCTCGCTCGCCGTCGCCAACCGCTGGCTCAAGGCCAAGGTCGGCGCGGTGCTCGCGGGTCCCGACTTCACCAGCGGCCGACTGGCCGTGGTCATCACCGCCGACGAGGACGACGACCACTCGGGCAACAAGGTCCTCACCGTCGTCGCCCAGAGGTCGTTGCACGGCAAGGTGGTCGGCACCCCGCTGAACCACTTCGGGCTCAGCCGGTCGCTCGCGCAGGTCGGCCACTTCTCCCCGCTGCGCGGTGCCCGCTCGTCGGCCAGCGTGCTGAAGGCGTTCGGCCTGCAGCTGGGCTGACGCGGCACGCTCGGGCGAGGGTCCTGGTGCGGAGCAGGTCGGCGTACCAGCGGCCGCTGTCGGGATCCGCGGGTAGGTTGCGTCCATGGCCAACAGTGGTGGCGTCGCGATGGTCCGGGCCGGCGAGCGCGAGGTCCGGATCTCCAGCCCCGACCGGGTGATCTACGAGGCGACGTCGCGCACGCCCGAGGTCACCAAGCTGATGGTCGCCGAGTACGTCGCCGGCCTCGGCGACGTGCTCATGCGTCAGCTCGGCGAGCGGCCGACCGCGATCGAGCGGTGGCCGGACGGCTGGCGCGAGGGCATGCGCCTCGCGGTCGGACCACGCGACCCCGACGGCGACGGCTTCTACCAGAAGCGCGTCCCGAAGGGCGCTCCCGACTACCTCGAGCCGGTGACGATCACCTTCCCGAGCGGCCGCACCGCCGAGGAGATCTGCCCGACCGAGATCGCGGTGCCGGTGTGGTGCGCGCAGATGGGCGCGCTGACCTTCCACCCCTGGCCCGTACGCCGCCCCGACGTCGACCACCCCGACGAGCTGCGCATCGACCTCGACCCGCAGCCCGGCACGTCCTTCGGCGACGCGGTGCGGGTCGCCGACGTGGCGCGCGAGCTGCTCGAGGAGCTCGGCATCCGCGGCTACCCCAAGACCAGCGGCAACCGCGGCGTCCACGTCTACGTCCGGATCCGGCCCGAGTGGACCTTCGAGGAGGTGCGCCACGCCGCGATCGCCTTCGGCCGTGAGCTGGAGAAGCGCGACGACGGCGTCACCACCGCCTGGTGGAAGGAGCAGCGCGGCGAGCGGATCTTCGTCGACTTCAACCAGAACAACCGCGACCGCACCATCGCCTCGGCCTGGTCGCTGCGGGCCCGGCCCGGGGCGCCGGTCTCGACCCCGCTCACGTGGGAGCAGCTCGCCGACACCGCCGACCCCCGCGAGCTCAACCTGCTGACCGTCCCCGACCTGCTCGACGACGGCGACCCATGGGCCGACATCGACGACGTCTCCCACTCCCTCCAGCCGCTGCTCGACCTCTGGGACGCGCACCCCGTCGAGCTGAGCTTCCCGCCCGACTACCCGAAGATGCCCGGCGAGCCGCCGCGTGTGCAGCCGTCGAAGAAGCGTGCCGAGCACTGGGACGAGCAGGGCAACCGCGTCGAGGGGTGACCCCGTGATCGAGCTGCCCGAGCCGCCGACGCTCACCGAGCCGTCGGTCCGCGTCCAGACGTCCTACCTGGTCGGCGAGCAGGCCGACATCCGGCACCGCGGCGTCGACGCTGCCTGGCTCCGCGAGGCGAGCCGGGACTTCGCCCGCTTCGTGGCCGAGCGCGCCGGTGTACGGCAGCGGTGGGGTGTTCCCTCGGAGCTGCTCTGGTTCACGGCCGGCGACTACTACATCGGCTCGCTGGTCATCCGGCACCGGCTGTCCGACGACGAGGGCGGCGGTCACATCGGCTACCACGTCGTCTACCCCTGGCAGCGGCAGGGCCACGCGACCCGGATGCTCGGTCAGGCCCTTGAGCGCTGCGCGGGCCTCGGGCTCCCGCGCGTGCTCCTGACCGTCGCCCCTGACAACGAGGCGTCGCTGAAGGTCGTACGCCGCAACGGCGGCGTACCCGACGGTCTGAACCACGAGGGCGACCTGCGGTGGTGGATCGACCTGTGAGGCTCAGCGCTCGCCGGACGCGGTCGTGTCGATCGGCTCGAGGGTGAGGCTGATGGAGTTGATGCAGTAGCGATCGCCGGTGGGGGTGCCGTAGCCGTCGGGGAAGACGTGGCCGAGGTGCGAGCCGCAGCTCGCGCAGCGCACCTCGACCCGCTTCATCCCGTGGCTGTCGTCCTCGAGGTACTCGATGGTGTCGCTGATCGGCTGGTAGAAGCTGGGCCAGCCGCAGCCGGAGTGGAACTTCGTGTCCGACTCGAACAGTTTCACACCGCACGCCTTGCAGCGGTAGACGCCGGTCGTCTCGGTGTCGGTGTACTCCCCGGTGAAGGCGCGCTCGGTGCCGGCTCGGCGCAGGACGGCGTACTCCTCGGGGCTGAGCTGCGCCTGCCACTCCTCGTCGGACTTGTCGACGTCGTAGGCCATGCCTCGAGCCTACTCAGCGGGCGATCGGGCCCGCCGCCTCCACTCCCAGCGGCTCGAGTCGGTCGCCGCGGAAGGTGAAGCGAGTCGTCGTCGCCAGCGCCGGCGAGTAGGCGTGCAGGGACAGCGCGGGCTCCCCCGACGCGTTGCGTACGTCGTGGGCGTAGCCCGGCCGGAAGGCGCGGACGTCGCCCGGCCCGAGCTCCTCGAGGTGCAGGCATCCGGGGAAGGCGTGCTCGGTGAGGGTGCCCCGGAGGACCGTGAGGGCCCCGGCGGAGGCGCCGTGGTCGTGCCACTCGGTCGCCGCTCCCGGCGGCCAGGCGATGAGCCACAGCTCGTACTCAGGAGTGGTCACGAGCCGGAGCCGGATCCGGTCCTCCGGGGCGGGGTCGAGGAGGTCGAGCAGGGCCGGGTCCGCGGCCTGGTCACGAACCACCTCGAGCAGTGGAAAGGCGATGTCGGTGGACATGCCTCAATAGTCCGCTGAATCGCTCGACTTTCCGAGGCCGAGGATCAGGGTGAGCAGAACTCGCTACGGGAGCCGCTCGAGGAGGTCGGCGGCCGAGATGCGGCGGCCGGTGTAGAACGGCACCTCCTCGCGGACGTGGCGCCGCGTCTCCGAGCCGCGCAGGTGCCGCATCAGGTCGACGATCCGGGTGAGGTCGTCGGCCTCGAAGGCGAGCATCCACTCGTAGTCGCCGAGCGCGAAGCTCGGCACCGTGTTCGCCCGCACGTCCGGGTAGTCGCGGGCCATCTGACCGTGCTCGGCCAGCAGTCGGCGGCGCTCGTCGTCCTCGAGGAGGTACCACTCGTAGGAGCGGACGAACGGGTACACCGCCACGTAGTCGTACGGCAGCTCCTCGGCCAGGAAGGCCGGCAGGTGGCTGCGGTTGAACTCCGCGGGCCGGTGCAGCGCCATCTGCGACCAGACCGGTGCGAGCCGCGTGCCGAACGACGTACGGCGCAGGCGGTGGTAGGCGTCCTGCAGCTGCTCGGAGCTGCCGGCGTGCCACCACACCATGAAGTCGGCGTCCGCCCGCAGGGCCGCGACGTCGTAGATCCCGCGCACGACGACGTCGTCCTCGGCGAGCTCCTCGAAGAGCTCGTGGACCTGCTCGGCCTCCCGCTTGCGCTCGACCTCGTTGTCGCCCAGCGGCCGCTCGAGCTTGAACACCGACCAGGCGGTGAAGCGCACCTTCTGGTTCAGCTCGTTGATCTTGGCTGCGTTGGACTTGATGTGGGCCTGCGGGTCGGTCATGGCTCCATTGTGCCGAGGTCCGCCACAGCACGCAGCGCCGAGCCGACCGTCGGGGCGATCCCGACGCCGTCGTACGCCGCGCCGCAGACCACGAGCCCCGGCACCTCGGCCACGGCGGACCGGATCCGGGCGACGCGGTCGAGGTGGCCGACGGCGTACTGCGGGAGGCCGCCTCCCCAGCGCTGCACCACGCTGTCGACCGGCGCAGCGGTCAGGCCGGTCGCCTCGCGGAGGTCGGCGAGCGAGGCCGCGATCAGCTCCTCGTCGGGGACCTGCAGGGTCGCCTCCTCGCCGTACCGGCCGAGCGAGGTGCGCAGGACCAGCAGGTCGCCGCCGGCCTCGCGGACCCAGTCCCACTTGGCGAAGGAGTACGTCGCGGCCTTGATCCGCCGCCCGTCGACGGCAGGAACCAGGAAGCCAGATGCGCCGACGTCCAGCGCCTCCCCCGCCTCGGCCGCCGGGAACGCCAGGGTGACCAGGGCGGTCGAGGCGTACCCGATCCCGGCCAGCTCGGTGGCGGCCGCCGGGGCGAGGTCCGCGAGCAGGCGCGAGGCGGGAGCCGCGGGCACGGCGACGACGACCGCCTCGGCGGCCAGCTCCTCGCCGGCGAGCGCGACCGCGAAACCCTCAGGGGTACGCCGGAGCCCGGTCACCGTGGCACCGGTCCGGACCTCGACGCCGCGACCCCGCGCGGCCGCGGCGACCGCCTCCGGCAGCTGCCAGACGCCGCCGGGGATGCCGGCGAAGACGGGTGCGGCGGCGGTGGCGGGCGCGCCGGGCGGCGCCAGCTCGTCCGCGGCGAGCGGTCCGATCAGCTGGGGAGCGGCGGCGCGGATGGATATGTCACGCGCCAGTCCGGCGTACACGCCGCCGAGCAGGGGCTCCACCAGCCGGTCGGCGACCTCGTCGCCGAAGCGGGCCGCGACCACCTCGCCGACCGCGGCGTCGCCGGCGATCGTCTGCGGCACCTGCTCCCGTGCACGCGCCAGACCCGCGTCGGACAGGATGCCCGAGTCGGCCAGCCCGTCGAGATCGACCGGCGCACCCATCAGCGTGCGCGGCAGCGGTCGCAGGGCACCGCGGGTCCAGATGCGCGAGCTCGCGGTGGCCGGGTGCGCGATCTCGAGGCCGACCTCGCGCGCCAGCCCGACCGCCTCCGGGCGCCGGTTGATCATCGCCTCCGCGCCGACGTCGACAGCGATCCCGGCGACCTCCCGGCGCCGAAGCTTGCCGCCGAGCCGCTCGCTCGCCTCCAGCAGCGTCACCGACCAGCCGGCACCGGCCAGCTCGTACGCGGCCGCCAGCCCCGCGATGCCTCCGCCGATCACCACCACCCGCTGCTGCACGGGTCAAGGGTCGCAGAAGGATCGAGCGGCTCAGACCTGGGCGTGGTTGGGCGGCGGGGTTCCGTCGACAGCGAAACGACCGCGCTGCTGCACTGCCCCGAGCGGCTGCCTCAGGCGATCGGGTAGGACTGCACGAACTCGGCCAGCCTCGCGAGCTGGTCGGGGTCGGTGCTCGGGATGACCCCGTGGCCGAGGTTGAAGATGTGCCCCTTGGCCGCGCGACCCGCCTCGATGATCGCGGCGGCCCGCCCGGTCATGACGTCGGTCGGCGCGAAGACCAGCGCCGGGTCGAGGTTGCCCTGGACGCAGCGGTCGGGGCCGATCCGGTCGATGGCCCACGGCAGCGGGGTCCGCCAGTCGACCCCGACGACGTCCGCGCCGGCCTCGCCCATCTGGTCGAGCAGGAGGGCGGAGTTGACCCCGAAGTGGATGCGCGGGACGCCCAGCGCGCCGGCGCGCTCGAGCACCAGCGAGGAGTAGGGCCGCACGAAGGTGCGGTAGTCGTCGGGCGTGACCGCGCCGGCCCACGAGTCGAAGAGCTGGATCGCCGAGGCACCCGCCGCGACCTGGACCTCCAGGAACGCCGCCGAGATGCCCGCGACCTTGCGCATCAGCGCGTCCCAGACCTCCGGGGCGCCGAACATGAGCGCCTTGGTGCGGGCGTAGTCCTTCGACGGCCCGCCCTCGACGAGGTACGACGCCACCGTGAACGGCGCTCCCGCGAAGCCGATCAGCGGGGTGCCGCCGTTGACCGAGGCCAGCTCGCCGACCAGGTTGCGCACCGCCTGGGTGATGAACGGGACGTGCTCGGGGGTGAGGTCCGGGATGCGCTCGACGTCGGCCGCGGTGCGGACCGGCGAGGCGATGACGGGGCCGACGCCGGGCTTGATGTCGAGGTCGACCCCGACCGCCTTGAGCGGCAGCACGATGTCGGAGAAGAAGATGGCCGCGTCCACGGCGTACCGGCGGACGGGCTGGAGAGTTATCTCGGTGATGAGGTCGGCGTTCATGCAGGACTCCAGCATGCCGACGCCCTCGCGCGCCTTGTGGTACTCCGGCAGCGCCCGGCCCGCCTGGCGCATGAACCACACCGGCGTGTGGTCCGGGCGCTCGCCGCGCGCGGCGGCGAGGAACGCGCTCGAGGACAGGTCGTTCACGATCTCACTCACAACCGTCAGGGTCTCAGGTCGACGGCGTGGGACGCACATCCTCAGCGCTCGGTGGACCTAGGGTGGGCAGCATGGTGGCGCGTCAGGAGACCCACCGGGGGTCAGGCGCGGCCGGCGGACCCCCGGAGTTCGAGGCGGCCCTCGCCTGCCTGCACGCCGCGACCTTCCGCCCCGAGGTGTGGTGCGAGGAGATGCCGGCACCCCAGCGCATCGCGCCGTACGCCGCCGCGCTGTCGGCCGACGTCACGCTGGACGACGAGGAGGTCGCGACCGGCCGGCTGGTGCTGCTGCACGACCCGGCGGGCAACGACGCCTGGGAGGGCACCTTCCGCTGCGTCGCCTACTGCCGCGCCGAGATCGACGGCGACCTCGCCACCGACCCGATGCTGGCCGACGTCGGCTGGACCTGGCTGATGGAGGCGCTCGAGGCCCACGACGCAGCCCACGTCGCCTCCTCCGGCACCGTCACCCGGGTGGCGACGGAGAGCTTCGGGACGATGGCCGACGAGCCCGGCAACGCCCAGATCGAGATCCGCGCGTCCTGGACGCCCGCCGACCCCGAGGACCTCACCAGCCACGTCGAGGCATGGGGCGAGCTGCTCTGCACCGCCGGCGGCCTCGAGCCGGTCCCCGACGGAGTCGCGGTGATGCCCTCGCGCCGCGGGCAGCGAGGCACGGGCCCGCAATGAGCGACGCTCCTGAGGCGGACGGCAACGACGTACCCCTGCTCAGGCTGGCCGACGGGCTGCCGGACGTCATCGACACCGAGAAGGCGCTGGCGGCCTACTGCGATCGGATCGCGGACGGTCGGGGTCCGGTGGCGATCGACGCCGAGCGGGCCTCCGGCTACCGCTACTCCAACCGCGCCTACCTGATCCAGATCAAGCGCAGCGGAGCCGGCATCGGGCTCATCGACCCGACCCCGTTCGAGTCGCTGGCGCCGCTGCAGGAGGCGATCGGCGACGAGGAGTGGATCCTCCACGCCGCCACCCAGGACCTCCCCTGCCTGCACGAGGTCGGCCTGCACCCCTCCTCGCTGTTCGACACCGAGCTGGCCGGCCGGCTGCTGCACTACCCGAGGGTGGGGCTGGCGACGCTGGTCGAGACGCTGCTCGGCGTCCACCTGCTCAAGGAGCACTCCGCCGTCGACTGGTCGACGCGGCCGCTGCCCGAGCCCTGGCTCGAGTACGCCGCCCTGGACGTCGAGGTCCTCGTCGAGCTGCGCGACCTGCTCTCCGAGCAGCTCGCCGACAGCCACAAGGCGGACTGGGCGGGCCAGGAGTTCGAGCACCTGCGCGGGTTCGAGCCCGCGCACCGGGTCGACGCGTGGCGTCGTACGTCGGGACTGCACAAGGTCCGCGGACGCCGGTCGCTGGCCGCCGTCAAGGCGCTGTGGGAGACCCGCGACCGGATCGCCCGCGAGCGCGACGTCACTCCCGGTCGGCTCATCCCCGACTCGGCGCTGGTCGCGGCCGCCATCGCGATGCCGACCAACCGCGGCGCCCTGATGGGCACCGACGGGTTCCACGGCCGAGGGGCGTCGCGCCACGCCAAGGACTGGCTCGCGGCGATCCGGGAGGCCGCAGAGCTCCCCGAGGACGACCTGCCCGCGCGCGGCAACCGCACCGACGGCCCACCGCCTCCGCGCGCCTGGGCCGACCGCGACCCGGTCGCCGCGCGGCGCCTCGAGATCGCCCGCGCCTCGGTCTCGGAGATCGCCGAGGACAAGGACCTGCCGGTCGAGAACCTCCTGACCCCCGACCACCTCCGGCGGGCCATGTGGACCCCGCCGAGCACCCGCGAGCCGGTCGCGCTCCTCGAGGGGCTGATCGACCAGCTGACGGCACTAGGGTCACGAGGCTGGCAGGTCGGCCTCACCGGACCCGCGCTCGCTCGCGCGGTCCTCGAGGCCGAGGACGCAGGCAGCGGCAGCTCGGGCGGCACCGACAGCGGCGACTGACGCGCTCAGCGTCCGCGTCGGGGCTTCAGCCCGCTCCTGGCGCTGTGCTTCGAGCCACCCCTCGCGCCACCCGACGAGGCGGCCGGCGCGGAGAGAACCGCCTTCGAGCGCTGGTCGATCGCGGTCAGCCGCTTGTCGAGGTCGTCGAGGACCGGGACGTTCATCAGCTGGCGCAGCTGGGGGCCGACGGCCTGGTCGAGCCGCTGCCACGGCACACCCAGCGGGGTGAGCTGGATGTTGCGCAGCGTGCTGGTGAAGACCGCAGCGTGGGCGGGCCGGGCGTCGGGCTGCGTGAACGCCTTCGAGTAGGCGACCGGGATGTCGGCGGGCTGCAGCGACCCGATCTCGGCCACGCGGGTCATCGCACGTCGGCCGACCAGGTAGGTCAGGAAGTCCGCGGCGCCGCCGAGATCGCGGCGCTGGTGTCTGGCGAGGCACATCCCGGTGAAGCTGCCGACCGTCGCCGCCGACCCGAGGATCGGCATCGGGAGGACGTCGAAGTGCAGCCCCTTGACCGCGCGCAGCTGCGGGACCAGGTCGCGGAAGCCCGCGATCATGCCGACGCGGCCGCGCTCGAACCACTGGAGCGCGGAGCGCTGGCGCAGCTGGGCGTCGCTGAGGGTGAGCCGCGGGTCGCGCAGGATCTCCAGCGTCTGGCGCAGCGCGTCGGAGGCGCTGCCGTCGCCGACCGCGAGACGGGTCGGGTTCTGGTCGTCGTCGAAGAGGTTGCCGCCGCCGGAGAGCACGAACGGCGCCAGGGCGGTCAGGCTCGGCTCGATCGCGACGCCGGCGGCGTGGTGACCTCGACGGTGCGCGGCGAACCGGGCGGCGGCGCGGAACTGGTCGATGGTGAAGGACGGGTCCATCGGGCTCGGCGCGTCGATGCCACGGGCCCTCATCCTGCTCACGTCGACGAGGTCGGTGTTGAAGTAGATGACCATCGGCGATGCGGTGTAGGGCATGCACTGCAGGTCGTCGTTGGCGGTGAACGCCGCGAGCGAGCCGCGCGAGTAGTCGTCGCCGAGGTTGACCCCACGATCGCTCATCAGGTCCTGGACCGAGACGTTGCCCTTCGCCCTCATCACCCCGCCCAGGTCGTCGCGCGAGAGCAGGTAGACGCTCGGCACCTTGCCGGCCTTCACGGCCGAGGCGAGGGCCGAGGACGACGGGTACACCCGGAGCGTGATCGTCGCCGTCGGGTTCGCACGGTGGTACGACGCCGCGATCCCCCGGTACGTCGCGATCTCCCGCTTGCTGCCCCACACGCCGAACGTGAGGTGGACCGGGGCGCTCGAGGGCTGGCGCGTGCCGGCCGTCGTCGAGTCGTCACCCTGCCCCGGGGCGTGCGTGTGGGCCGAGACGACCAGCATCGCGGCCAGCACCGCGGCCACGACGACTCCGACGACCAGGAGGGCGCGCCAGCCGATCCGTGCCGAGTTCATCTGTCGCTCTTACCCCTGTTCTCGCATGAGTGAGCACGCCGAGCCGGGAGCGCCTCACGGCGCGTGGCCGCTCGTAGCGGCTTGATGTTGGGACCCGGGGCTGCCGCGGCCCGGCGTGCTCGATCGCCCACTCTAGTGCGCGACCGGTCGGGAGACAGGCAATCGTGGGGCGATCCACACCGCGCGTGCCTCAGGAGCGGGCACGCGCCAGCTCGGCGTGGCCGGCCGCCTCGAGCTGCTCGGCCAGCCCGAGCATCCGTCGTACGTCGGAGGCGGGGTCGGCCGCGCGGCCTGCGGCGACCACCCGCGCGAAGGCCGAGGCGCGGAACAGCACGTCGGCGAAGTCACCAGACGCGATGCCGCGCAGGACCGCGTCGACCATCGCGCGCAGCTCGTCGGGCCCGGGCGGGTCCGCGACGCCGGCGACGACCTCGGCGAACGCATCGGTACGACGCCCCGCCTCGAACTGCCGCGCCACGGCCGCCGGGTCGGCGTACGCCCAGCTGCGCAGGACGTAGAGGCGCCACAGGCAGCCGGCGAGCGAGTCGGCGGGCGCGCCGGCCCAGACCTCCGCGATGGCCTCGATGCCCTCGGAGTCGGCGAGGTGCACGAGTCGGTCGGCGACCGCGTCGTCGGCGCTCGGCCGCGCGCCGCGCACGAGGATCTCGGCCGCCCGCTCCCCCGCCTCGCTCACGAGCGCGGGGTCCGCACCGCCCTCGTGCTCCTCGAAGAAGCGTCCCTCGACCGGCGCCGGGCGGTGGTGGCGTCGCTCCTGGGTCATGGCGTCAGACTAGGTCGCCACATTGAGCGCCTAGGGCATGTCTCCTTATCCGGCGGCGTAGCGAGCGGGCTTTCGCGCCGATCTGGCGAGGCGGGGACGCGAAGGCATGCTGGATCGCACGTCGAGCGGCCCCAACGCAGCGAGATCGGATGC
>Ga0123352_10000287_pt1 | contig 60766 bp, 46 predicted proteins | sample TergutLab28metaG_FD_89700 | JGI IMG/M metagenome (GOLD analysis project Ga0123352, IMG submission 89700) | Labiotermes labralis P1 segment gut microbial communities from Petit-Saut dam, French Guiana - Lab288 P1 | ecosystem: Host-associated > Arthropoda: Insects > Digestive system > Gut ... | reverse complement strand
TTACCTCCGCGTGTTCTGTAGTTTACCGCCTCTGTATTCTTATTCTATCACTTTATTTGATAGCGTTTGGCACTTTTCATTCTCGTTTGTGCCTTTCGCAGAAAGGAATGGTCTTAATCATGCCAACACCACAAAAAAGTAGCGGTAGACGCGGCAAAACTCCTCCTCCCGCAAAGGGCGTAGTAAAACCCAAAAAGACTGAAAAACGCGCCAATATGCCCGAAGTTTTAGGCATCAGAGGCAATGTCGTCTACATTGGTGGGCGACCATCGCCAAAGGTGTTTAACCCGTGGCTCATGGGCATTACACTCGTCCTTATTTTAGTTGGCGGGCTAAGCGGCGCAGTGGCTGCCGCACAAATTACCAATACCGAAAGGGAAATTAATGCCGCCAGAAATTTGCGCACGCATTATCAAGGGTTGAATGTAACCCTGCGTGAACAGGTTTCTGACCGATATACCAATTATGAAATTGAACGCATTGCGTCTGAAAGGCTGGGTATGGCACGGCCCGACCCTTCTCAGGTCATTGAAATATATGTACCACGCCACAGTTATGTTGTGCTGAATACGGCCGATTATATAATGCCGCAAGAAAACTATTTTTTGCAGGAAATCATGACCTTTCTCACTGGTATAACAAACAGAATATTTGGAGGTTAAGCGTATGCGTAAAGTCAAAAAAACCGATGCGCGCCGCCGCCGCGACAGACGTGCAGTTGGCTTGTGTATCACTTGTTTCCTATGCTTTGGCATACTTTTTTATCGCGTATGGTATTGGCAATCAAACTATGGTGACGAGTTTAGCCGTCGTGTAGTTGCTACAGTGGCACGGCAAGAGCAAAACCGTGCCAGCCGTGAAATTATTCCCAGCCGCGGCAATATTGTGGACCGCAACATGCAGCCCATAGCCAGTAGCCAACCTGTTTACAATGTGTTTATTGATGTGAATTTATTACATGCAGGCCGCAATACCAGTGCAGGAAACCTTGAGTGGGAAGAAACCCTAAACGCCCTGCATCATCAATTGGGCATACCCCGCCGTACTTTAACAGCCTATTTTGAAACAAACACAGGTCATTACGACGGCGAACTTTTGCGTCGTACCAATCATCAATATGTTGCCCATCAAATTCCGGCATCGGTGGCATTGCCCTTGCGTGACGAGTTTCGCCATGTTCATCTGACTGAACTCTCCCAGCGTTGGTATCACGACCCGTTTTTTGCGCCGCAAGTCATTGGATTTATTCGCGGTGATGCGACTTGGGGGCTGGAATATCAATACGATGCCGAACTCACAGGCGAAAGAGGCCGCAATTTTTGGGTACAGGGCGAAGTTGAAGAAATCCCCGTACGTGATGGCTTTACATTGGTCACTACGCTTGATGCCGATATTCAACGGCTTGCCCAAAGCCTTGTAGATGAAACGTACAGGACTTTGCCAAGCCCGGCTGAAAGTGTGGCCATGATTGTGCAAGACCCTTTCACAGGTGAAATTTTGGCAATGGCACAGGCACCGACATTTTCACTGGCTGCACCGGATGACCCCGACTATATTACCGACGTTTGGCTGCGCAGCAACTGGGAGTATTTGGACGAGCCTGAGCAACTTACCCGCATGAACCGTCTGTGGAGTAATTTCCACACAACACGCTCATATGAGCCTGGTTCGATTTTTAAGCCGATTGTAATCGCCGCCGCTATTGAAGAAGGCGTACTTAGCCCTCATCAAACGTTTTATTGCGATTGGATCAGAGAGATTCATGACGTCTCCCTCCGATGCTGGCGGCAGTTTGGTCATGGACGCATCACGCTTCAAGAAGCTATTTACAGTTCATGCAACTTGGCAATGATTGATATTATGAATATGCTTGGTCGTGACAATTTCTATCGTTATCGCGGCTATTTTGGCTTTGGCGAACGCACAGGTATTGATTTCCCTTATGAATTAGCGGTTTCAAGCCCAGCGGTTATGTATCAATTTTCGCAGTTAGGGACAGTGCAGTTGGCAACCAGTTCGATGGGGCAGGGCTTTAACGCCACAAGCTTGCAGAACATTAATGCTTTTGCCACACTTATCAATGGCGGTAATGTCATGGAACCCACGTTGGTTAGCCAAATTGTAGATGATTCAGGCAATGTTGTTCACAATAATACACCGCAGGTCGTACGCCGTGCAATTTCGCCCCAAACTTCTGATTTTATGCGCCGCGAACTACAGCATGTTGTCACCGCGGAACGCGGAACGGGACGGTCTTCCGCTATTCCCGGTCATACGATTGCAGGCAAAACAGGAACAGGGCAGCAAGTCCGCGACCCCGATAACCCCATCAACAGTTTGACCTACATCGCTTACACGCCTGTAGAAAATCCAGAATTCTTAGTGCTTATGGTCATCGACCAAATTCATGACCAAAATGAAGTGTTCTCTGCCGGTGGATTAGTTGCACCCGTTGTGCGTCAATTTTTTGAAGAATTAATCCGTATGCGCGGGCTTCAATCTACTGATGGCAACTATGCGTTGGGCGATTGGGAAATTGCCATGGGCGCAGAAATTATGCCAGACTTTGAAGGTCAGCATCTATTAGATGTTGTGCGCAGCTTACCGGCAGACAATGGTGGCTTTCAAGTGGTGGGCAGCGGAACTCGAATATCTCATACAATCCCCGCGGCAGGGCGGCTTAAACCCCAAAATGCGCCAATATTTTTCCATATGGACGCAGACTCCCGCATAGATGGGCAAATGACGATTGTGCCTGATGTCGTTGGGCAAACAGCAGAACATGCGAGTACGTTAATTAACGCCGCTGGGCTAACCGTTGCGCTGGCAACAACAACGCCCAACATATCTGACCCTAATCAAAGCCCGTTGGGTGCGCGAACGTTTAACCCACCACCACAAGCTATAAACGGTGAAGACACAGAGCCAGAGCCCATCACCCAAGCGTCACCTCCGGAAGAATTATCCTATACTGTGTATACGCAATTCCCAATGCCAGGTACAGAAGTTGAAAGAGGAATGCAAATTATTATACGTGCAAGATAAATGCCGTGCCAAGGCACATTACTTTTGATGAAATTGTGTAACATGTGGGGGGATCCACCTTAATAAAAATAATGGAGAGTGTTTGCAGTGTTTCAATTCAAATCGATAAGGACGAAGTTTGTAATCAGTGTAATCGTTATAGCCATTGTCATGATAGTTTGGTTGCTTGGCTTCACATTTTTTGTACTTGGTGATTTGCTTACCGGCCAAACCTTGAGCGAGTTTTCGGAATCAACAGGCCGTTCGGCGGTGCATATTGAAGGTTGGTTTAACGAGAAAGAAGCAGTACTTGATTCAATATCAAGGGTGATGCCGTTGTTAGAAGATGACTATTCTATTTACCAAATGTTGAGGACACAAGAGGCCATCGACCCAGGAATATTTTATACAGGCGTTGGTTTCGACAGTGGTTTTGCGATATTTAGCGACGGTTGGGTGCCTGGCCCAGAGTGGGACGCCAACACATTTACATGGTTTTACACATCTTTAGCAAACCGTGGTGATATGTATGTTGCCCCTCCAGACATAGATACTGTCACAGGCAATTTAATCATAACGGTTTCAATGTATTCTGGGGAAGTCATGGGTATGAACTCTGTTTATACCGTGGCAAGGTCAATGGACGCCATTGTAAACTTCATGGATAATTTAAATGTACCCGCTGGCGGCTATGCCTTTTTGGCAGACGCCAACGGCAATATAGTCATTCATCCAGACCCAGCCTTTTTGCCTGCTTGGAATGAAGCCGACCGCGCCGTAGAGCGCGTAAGCCTTGATTCAATTTCACATTATTCTCCACTGATAGCGCAGGGGCATATTACTGCTTTAGATGCGCCGGCAGGAACGTACTATTTTGCGCGTCACGATTTAGGCAATGCGGGATGGACATTGTATGTGGGTGTTCCTTCAAATTATGTATTTGCAGATGTAAATAACATGCTGTTTTGGTATACGCTCATTACGGTGCTTACCACGCTGGGAATGGTTGCGGCCATTTGGACTGTAACCACCGTCACTTTAGGCAAGCCAATCACCAGACTTACTGATGCGGCAAAAAGCTTAGCAGACGGCAAGTTAGATATTCAACTGGACACAAGAAGTATAGATGAAATCGGTCAGCTTAGCCGTTCTTTCTTGGAAGTTTCAAGAGAAGTGAGTGATTTAACAGACGGCATTTACAAAATGACCACCAACCATAAAGAAGGTAACACCGACTACATGTTAGATGCGGATCGCTATAAGGGCGCGTACAAAGACGTCGTGCAAGGTGTAAACGAGATGACCGGCACCTTCGAAGAAATTGTTGGCGATGTAAGAACGGTACTGGGCAACTTTGGCAAAGGTAATTTTGATACCCCAATGAGAAAATTGCCTGGCGGGCAAGCCCTTTTAAGTGACAGTATTGAAGAAATGCGCCGCAATATTAAAAAAATGGCTGGTGAAATGCGCAATATTCTCAGTGCGGTTGTAGACAAAGGCGACCTAACAGCCCATGTCAACACCGACGGCGTAGAAGGCGAATGGAAAGCCATACTTGAAAATTGTAATGCGCTAATGGATGCCATTGACAACCCGATTGAAGAAGTAATAGTGACACTGAAAGCATTGTCAAAAGGCGACTTCTCTCACAAAATGAACGGAAAATATCAGGGTATGTTTAACGAAATTGCAATGACATGCAACGCTACAATAACAGAGCTTGAAAGCTATGTTGTAGAAATTAGAAACGCATTGTCGGCGCTTGCGGAGGGCGACTTAGAAACCCAAATTAACCGCCCATATGTAGGTTCGTTCCAGCTTATTAAAGATTCTATTAACGTTATTTCTGCCCAGTTAAATAAAACGATGACTGATATCGCACAGGTGGCAGAGGGTGTATCTCATGGTTCGCATTTGTTGACCAATAGTTCGGCAGCACTTTCTGAAGGGGTACACGAGCAACTGGTATCACTTGAAGAGCTTAACGCAAGCATTGCTGATGTAGACCAACAGTCTAAGAACAACGCGGAAAATTCTCAAAAAGCGTCAGAGCTTGCCAAAACATCCCGTGCCAATGCGGAAACAGGCAACAATGAGATGGCGCAGTTGCTTGACGCGATGCAAAGGATTACAACTTCTTCCGACAAAATTGCGGAAATTATTAAGACTATCGAAAGTATTGCGTTTCAAACTAATTTGCTTGCGCTCAATGCTTCTGTTGAAGCGGCGAGGGCGGGCGAACAAGGCAAGGGCTTCAGTGTTGTGGCAGAGGAAGTGCGCAGCTTGGCTGCCAGAAGTGGTGAGGCCGCAAAGCAAAGTGAAGCACTTATACAGGAATCGTTGGAAAGTGTACGCGAAGGCATGGGGCGCGCCAACGATACCGCGTCAAGCTTGAAGAAGATTGTAAACAATGTGGTGGATGTTGAAGAAGTCATTGACAAGATTTATGATGCGTCGGTGATGCAAACCCAGGCGATTCATTCTATTTACGATGGGGTGGGGCAAATTAATAATGTCGTGCAGAATGAGGCTACAACTAGTGAGGAAACGGCTTCTGCTGCTGAAGAGCTTAATGCGCAAATGGAGATTCTTAAAGAGAAAATTGAGTTTTTTAAGGTTAAATAGTTGCTTTAGTGGGGAGACCGCCCGAGGGGTGATATTGCTTTGCGCGCTTTATCGATCATCATTCAGGAAAACCGTCTGAATGATGATCGATAAAGCGCGCAAAGCAATATCACCCCTCGGGCTTGCGTACGGCTAGTGTCTATTCTTTTTCTGTGATAGGCGTTAGGGTTAGTGCTGCTTCGCGGCGCAAGACTAGTGAGTTGTCTTGGGTTTTGTAGAAGTATATTTTGTCTCCTGCGTTCCAGCCCACTTCTTTTTGTACTACATGCGGTACTATAATACGGTTGAGTCCATCCATATTTGATGAAACTACGATGGCTATGGGTTGTTGTTCCATGATTTTCACCTCCTTTTGTTGTTTATTTTTGAAAAGGTTGAAGCAAAACAAAAGCGCATAGGGAGATGTTTTGCTTGCTGGTTGCAAACAATCCATCATCGACCTATGCGCTGTTATGTAGTAAGAAAGCTTACATATTAGCGTAAACACGGAATAGTCGCTGTTGCCGCGATGCAAACACGAGCATAGCAACATCTACTTGTACTCAAACAGGCGATGCAAAATGTCACGGAGGCAACACGCATGTCTTGAATGAGGGGGTAAAATGTTGTATACTTTGCCTGCTGCGGTGGCAGGTGAAAATCCTGTGTTCATAGGCGATGCCTTTACATCCCTATGGGCGTCGGCGAAGGTCTGCAGCCTTCTCCGATTCCGCAGTGGTTTTATTTTATTGGTTAGTGCTTGGGTGAAATGGAATTCTGTTTTGCTTCAATGACAATATACCACAAGTTTTTACATATTACAAACATAATTTTCAACTTCTTGCATTTTGCAAGAAGTTGAAAATTATATTTCACTATCTGTATCTATAATAATGTGGATAACGTGCATATCTAGCGTGAAGCATACGACGCATACGTCGTTTGCGGCGTGTGAGATAAATCACCAGCGAAATGGCAAGTGTAACTGCCGACAAGCCCAGTGGTACGGCAAATGTTAAAACATAATTGTCTAACATATAATCCAGTGTGGATGTGTAATATTCCGACGCATATTCATAGGCATCGGTTAAATAGCCATGATATGCCGTATATGCAGGTGTTTGTGGCACTGGTGTTTCATCTGCCGGGCGTGGTGAATACGCAAGCACCTCTTCCTGTGCAAGCAGCATGACTTCGCCCACGCGGATGTTTTGTACATAAACGGCAACGCCGCCTACTTCGGCATCTTTTCTGATAGGTGGGGTTAGTGTTTCGGGGATGGACAGCTCGTATCTTAGCCAGCTTGGGTCAAACCCGAGTGGCAGTTCAAAAATTAAGTCGCGTGTTGCCAAAATGGGTACGCGTCCTATTTCTGTTGAATTTCCGTTGATATCTTGGTATACGGGGATGGTTAGTGCGTAATCCGCCGCGTCAAATACGGTCACTTCTTCAAATGGTAACTCAAACCCGAACGCGAAAAGCGCATCTGTGTCTGCAAAAGTGCCTGCGGATTCCGCATCCAGTATCGTTGCGATAAGCCCACGGTCATTTTGTGCGGCGTAGGATACCAGTGTATGTCCCGCATCATTTGTCCACCCTGTTTTGCCGCCCACTACATATTCATTAAAAAACGCGCCGGGTTGAATCATGCGGTTGGTGTTTAGTAGTTCGCGTACTTGGGATTGACGTTCTGTTGGAGGGATGTCAAACCGCCGTGCGGAAATAATGCGCGTAAATTCGGGATGCTGAACCGCCGCGCGCATGATTAACGCCATGTCGTAAGCCGTGGTCACATGCCCGGGTGCGGGCAGTCCACTGGGGTTTGCAAAATAGGTGTGCGTCGCACCCAGTGACATGGCGCGGCGGTTCATTAAATCAACAAAGCCTTCTACACTGCCTGCCACATGTTCTGCAAGCGCAAGGGAGACTTCGTTGGCAGAGGCTAGCATTAGCCCATACAATGCCTGTTCGACCGTAAGCGTCTCCCCTACATCCATCGCAATATGGCTGGAATTGCGCGGAATGGAAAAAACCGCGTGGTCGGAAAATTGAACGCGTTCTTGCAAATTATAAGTATGCTCGATAACCACCAGCGCGGTCATTACCTTGGTAATGCTGGCTGGATATTTAGGCTCACGTGCGTTGTGTTCATACAAAACCAGCCCCGTGGCGGCATCCATCAGCACCACAGCCCCCGAATTGTACACAGGCGACGATGGCATTTGCGCTATTTCTGTATCATATTCCATACCATTTTCTAATTCGTAAGCATAAACACTGGTAATTTGCGTGATTGATAGATATAATACTAGGAAAATGACCTTGAACTTGAACATAAGAGTCATCCTTTCGGAGGTATTTATGGCGTATATCTTAGTAGTTGATGATGAAAAAAACATTGTAAAGGGCATAAAATTTAGCCTGGAACAAGATGGTATGAAAGTGGATGCCGCATACGATGGTGAGGAAGCGGTTGAACTTGCGCGGAAAAACAGCTATGACCTGATTATATTGGACGTGATGCTTCCTAAAATTGAAGGTACGGAAGTATGCCAAATGATTAGAGAGTTTAGTGCGGTACCTGTAGTTATGTGTACTGCCAAAGGCGATGACATGGATAAAATCATGGGGCTGGAATACGGTGCGGATGACTATATAACCAAGCCATTTAATATACTAGAGCTTAAAGCCCGCATCAAAGCCATTCTACGCAGGGCGAAGAAGGCAACCCCGGCACCCGCACCCAAAATTCATACGCTAAAGTCGGAAGGCGTTACGGTAGATATTCAAAGTCGCCGTGTTTTTGTGCGCGATATTGAAATTTCACTGACAGCCAAAGAATACGACTTGTTAGAATTCTTCATGAACAACGCAGGGCGGGTCTATACCCGTGAAGCATTGCTTGCACAACTTTGGGGGCCTGATAACACAGGTGATGTACGCACGGTAGACGTTCATGTACGCCGCCTCAGGGAAAAAATAGAAGAAAACCCCAGCGAGCCAAAATATATTTATACAAAATGGGGAGTTGGTTACTATTTCAGGTAACTTACTGTGGTATAGAAGCATTAGATGGCGGCTGGCGTTAAGCTATATGGCATTAAGTATTTTACCGTTGCTTATTTTCAACTTTACAGTAACGACGTTTATCGAAGGCTACTACATGGGCAACCGCAGAAGAGAAGTCAATGAATATGCCGCCAGAATGAGTGGTGTTGTTGCCAACCGCGGGCTGGACAGCCTAGAACAAGGGCAGCCGCTGCGTCTTTTGCGTAGCGATGTCACCCGCCGAAGCGGCGAATGGGGTGTACGCATTCTGGTGATTGACGATGCCGCCAGGGTTATTGTAGATTCCCACCGCGATACGCTACTTTCCCAGGAAGGGCATATTTTATTGACCCGCGAAGTACTTAGCGCGTTAAATGGTTCGGACAGCACGGCACTGCGCCGTGGCGACGAATATGTTTTGCATGTGGCACTTAGTGTGCAAGATGAAGCCAGTGGTAGAGTGGGGGCGGTTTTGCTTGTCGCGCCGGTGATTGATATTTTTGATTCTTTGGCAGACATTCGTGCGACATTGCTGCTTTACAGTTTGGCTGTTGGGTTATTGGTGGTTGTGGTTGCTTTTTTTGTAAGCCATAAACTGATTAGCCCGCTCCGCAGGATTCTTACGGTGGTGCAGCGCATGACAACAGGGCAGTTGAATGTGCGCATTCCTGTCATTGGCAAAAGCGAGTACGCTATTTTGGCAAAGGCATTCAACGACATGACCGACAAGCTGGATCAGGTAGAAAAAACCCGTGAAGAGTTTGTGTCCAATGTGTCACATGAAATGAAAACACCACTGACTGCCATTAAAGTACTGAGCGAATCCATTTTGCAGCAAGACCATGTGCCCGAAGCCATGTACCGCGAATTTTTGCAAGACATCAACAACGAAGTAGAGCGCATGACCAACATCAACAATGATTTGCTTGCCTTAGTAAAAATTGACCAAAGGGAACAGGGGCTAAACATCTTGCCCACAGACATCAACGAGTTGGTAGAAAACATATTAAAACGGCTGTCCCCTTTGGCAGAGAAGAAGAAGGTCGTGCTGCTTTATGAACAGTTGCGGCCTGTAAAGATGGATGCCGATGAGATTAAACTCACTTTGGCCATCTCCAATATCGTCGAAAATGGCATAAAATATACCCCTCGCGGGGGCACAGTCAAAGTTATTGTAGATTCCGACCATCAATATATGTCCATAACCATTCAAGACACAGGCATTGGCATTCCACCCGAAGAGCTTGATAAAATTTTCAACAGATTTTATAGAGTGGACAAAACACGCGATAGAGAAACAGGTGGAACAGGGCTTGGGCTTGCCATTGCAAGGTCAACCGTGCTGTTGCACAACGGTCATATTCACGTGACATCCAACCCTGATGAGGGGTCGGTGTTTGTGTTGCGTATTCCGATGAGGAGGTGATTTTTTGCAACCTGTAAAAAAATGGCATTGGATTATTGGATTTTTTGTGATTTTTATTTTGGTTGGCTCGGGCATCGCGTTTTTTGTGTTTAGTGATTGGGGGCAAGAGATTGTTTCGCCGCATCGTATGCATGTTTACTTTTTCAACCCCAGCCAAGGGCGGTTAGAGCCAGAGGTCAGGCCATGGCCAGAGGGAGATGTGCGCGATTGGCTTTATGCTTTGGCTTGGCATTTGGAATCAACCCCAGTCACCGCAGGTTTAAACAGCACTTGGCCTCAGACGGAAAACGGCGGACTTATAGTAGATATGCTCATGAGTGGTGATGATAGCGACGTACTGGTCGTTTACCTAACCGATGATTATTTTAATATGCCCCCGCTAGAAGAATCATTGTTTCGCTCGGCATTTACCCTAACCATGGTTGGGATGGCGTTTATTGACAGTGTGAAATTTGTAGTAAACACCGAAGATGGCGTGTACACAGAATGGGTGGAGTCTGCCGCCACTATTGCAAACAATCCATCCATTACCCCGGCGCGTTTGTCTAATGTGCAGTTTACCTTGTATTTTATTGATGAATCCATGGAGGGTTTAGTCACAGAAATTTACGACGCAACAAATGTGGATATCCAACAGCGCGGATTGTTCGCGTTGCAGCAACTCATTGAAGGCCCGCAAATGGCTGGGTCTTTCACCGCAATCCCCAGCGAAACGCGTATTCGCGATGTGACCCCCGATGTGGATGCCGGAGGCATTTATGTAAACCTCAGCAGTGAGTTTGTCACCAATTTCTCTGGTACGCCTGCCCAGGCACGGTTGATGATTTATTCTATTGTAAATACCGTGGTGTATAATACGCCAGGCTCGTTTAGGCGTGTGTTCTTTCTTGTGGATTCTGAACGGTTGGAACAGTTTCATGGGGTGGGGGATTTTAAAATGGCGTTTAATTTTAATGAGCGTATCATGATGGGATTTGTTGAGGAAGAGGAAGTGGTGGACGTAGAAGTTTAGGACAAGGTTCTATGACAAAGCAACCGATTAATGAACTAGAGGCCATTTATCTGCCTTTGTTCTATAGTAAAAATCTAACCCCAACAGAGCTATTTACTGAAAGTGTTGAAATTATAAAAAACATGCAAGCAGACGATAATCACAAAAGGAAAGTATTAACTTTATTGGCCACTCTTTGTGGTAAAGTCGTTGACCGTGCCCAATTAGTGGCAGCGATAGAGGAGGTTATGAAAATGGGTAATGTAATATTTGAATATCTTGAGGAGCGTGGCGAGAAACGCAAGCAAGTAGAAATCGCAAAAAAAATGCTATCAATGCATATGGATGTGCTGGACGTTATTGAAGCTACTGGGCTTAGCACAGAGGAAGTACGTAAAATGCGTGATTCTATGCGTGATGAAGTGGCTACGGCATAGTAGCGGAAATTTCAAAATAAAAAAATAAACGCCCTGGTATCTAATATTAAAATCCAGGGCGTTGTATTATCCGATAAATTTCGCACAGGTGCGTTTATTGAACAATTGCTACAAATTTCTACAGTCGTTAACGCTGGAGGAAGCAACGGCACGTTGATGGCTAATGTATTTCAAATGATGCCAAATGTGGATTGCCTGTGCCACAATACGTAAAATATAGCGCGTGAACGCCTTTGGGAATGTTCACGTCGGCAGAGAATGCGGTCCAAATATTTGCGCTGGATATGGGTATGCTCCCGAGTACATCCCCGTCCAGCGATGTGCGTACTTCAAAAATACCTCGCCCGTAAGCCCTTGTGGTTAGGGCGATTTTTTTTGTGCTGCCTTTTTCGCTACCTTTTTCGCTATCGGTGAATGAAAAATATTTAAAGCCAATGACTGTACCGTCGGTGATGTCAATGATATAGCTGGTTTCGTCCATGGTTTCTGGGTGGTCTGTGTCGCGCATATCTTGCGTGATTTTTGGAAATTTGCCCTCTTTGTTAATGCCGTTGTCATTGAATAAATTGCAGGCAATGGTTGCTGGATATTTAACGCCCTGCCCGTTAAGCGGTTTGCCATTTGCCCCTTGAGAAGTCATTTCTACTTGTGGGATTGTGCCGTCTGGTTTTATTTCAATGACTTCCACACAGGCTTGGCGCGAAAACCATGTGCCATTGGTCATTCTATGATAGAAGATGTACCATTTGCCGTTTATATTTTCGATGCTGCCATGGTTGTTGCCGTATGGGTATACACGTTTTTCTGCTGGCTTGTAGCTGGAAATATTTAAATCACAGTTGCTTACAATCACACCACCGTATGTGAAGTCTTTTGTGGGGTGCATACTGGTTGCATAACATAATTCTGTCATTAAAACGGAAGAGTACACGAAATAATACGTATCACCGACTTTGCGCATAGACGATGCCTCAAAAAACTCATGTCCTTCGAAGCTAGTGCCTTTGCCGCAACAGCCGCTGGGTACAATATATACTGGGGGTTCTATAATGGTTAACATGTCTGGCGCAAGCACCGTAACTGTCGCACCTTTGCGCGATTCATCACCAATGATGCCTAAACCTGTATATAGGTAAACCTTGTCACCCTCAGTAAATAGCCCTGGGTCAAATTGTGGCTCGTCACCTTCTTTTTCGCCGAGTAGGGTACCGTCAGTGTATTTTACATAGCCTAGAAATGCGTATTGCCCCGCAGGGGTGTCACATACGGCAACAGATACAACGTTTGCCTTATCCAATACATAATAAAGGTAATACCTCCCATCAGGTCCGCAGGTTACATCAGGGGCGTATAGCACCATATGTCCGTCTTTGTTCAGCGGGTCTTGCGTCTTTTTGTATATCACGCCCTCATAACGCCAGTCACTTAAATCATTGATAGGTGCAGACCAGCATACATAGTCATTTTGGCAAAAAACAAATCCGTGCGCACGGTCATGAGAGCCGTAAATGTATACGCGGTCGCCAAAAACATGCGGCTCGGCGTCGGGGACGTATTCCCATGAGGGGAGGTAGGGGTTTAGGCAAGTTTTCATAATAAACAACCTTTCTAAATCATTTATTTGCTAACTGTTTTGCATGTCAGTATAATAATGCAGTATCAACATTCTGTATAGTAGGTATCTAAAATACTACAGTCGCTTTTAAGAAACTATTGGAGGAATGCAGAGAATGCTAAAAAAGCAGGAGTTGCCGCCATGCCCTGTTGAATTGTCACTGATGATGATGGGCGACAGATGGAAAATGTTAATCGTACGGGATTTACTTACAGGCACGAAACGTTTCGGCGAATTGCGAAAGTCCCTTACAGGCATATCACAAAAAGTACTGACACAGCACCTGCGTATCATGGAAGCCAATGGCCTTGTCAGTCGCGCCGTTTTTGCGGAAGTGCCGCCAAGGGTAGAATATTCATTGACGGAAGTCGGGCGCAGCCTCCAGTCAATTCTGGATGCGATGTGGCAATGGGGCGAGGAATACAAAGCTAAAATGATAGAATAAATGGCGTATTTACTGAATAGTTTCACAGTGGTAACTATGCCACTTTCAAGTGCCTACTTTGCAAAAGGGTGGTACTCCGTTATGATATTGCAAAAAGGAGGCGTTTTTATTATGAAAGATTTAATCATCAAAAACGTAGCAGACATTGAAGGCAATCAAATCGACCGAGGCAACAAAAATGTATTCACCATTAAACCTGTAGTGGCTGGTGACGATGCGGACAAATGCGCGGCATCCTTTATAGAAGTGCCACCAGGATGCTTCGCCTTTGGCTATCATTATCACGACCAAAACGAAGAGATATTTTATGTAGTCAGCGGTATAGGCAATCTGCGTACTTATCAAGGTGACAAGCCTGTGAAAGCAGGCGATATGCTTTGCTTCCCTGCGAACGAAAAAGGTGCGCATGTACTTTCCAACTCGTCAGAAAAAGAAACGCTCGTTTTTATCGACTTTGCGGCAAAGACAAGTAAGGCGGAAATTGTGACATTACCCGATGCAAACAAATGGATGATTATGGGCAGCGATGTGCCTTTAACTATTGTGGATATCCCTGCGAAGTAGTTCGTTTGTGAATGTAAAATGAAATAAATTAAAAAGGAGATGTCTCGTTATTCATTGAATATGATTAACGAGACATCTCTTTTTTGAAGTCAAAACTTATGATTTATTCCAGCCTGTTTTAGTATTCCATTCGCGGTATGCTTATCCGTTGTACCAAAATCTAAGGTGACTTGCCTATTAGAACTAGGGCTATACCAAATTTGATGGTCGCCTTTTCCGTTACGGACAAATTTACAACCATTTTTACGAAACAACCGTACTAAATCTTTACCATATCCCGAACCCACTATGAAATTTCCTGCATATCCACAGCACGGATTGTTTTGGTATGATTGGTGGTAAACGTAAAATGAACAGGGCCAACATAATTGCAATTTGCTTCAAGCATATCTGGGGCAATCAGTTGGACTTTTTCCATTAACGCGTCGAAAGAGTTTGATTCAAGAACCATTCCAGGTATATCATCTGTTTCAGTGTACCATTTGTTGGAATCATCGCTCCAGATTAATTTCACAATGCAATCCATACTTTTCCTCCTACAACCGTATCAACTCCGCAATACTCATGGCGATATTATCTAAAATATCAAAGAATTTATCATTCAGGTCATAATATTTACCGTTTGGTTTTGTCACGGGGTCGTATGCGTCAATAGATTCTCTATCTTTACGCGCCACTACATAGGTCGTCACTGCGCGAGATTCAAGCATTTCAGAAATTTGCGCAACCGATTTGCCTGTGTAGGTGGGTACATGCGGTGGCGCGTCGGTGATTAATATGAATATATTGCGTGCCGTGCCGTCATCACGGTGGGAGTTTAGCAACTCTATGCCTGTTTCCAGTGCGTCCAGTGAAGACTCAGGAATATCGCCGCCATACGTGCGTGGGATGTTTTTCACTTGCTTTTGGAATTTTGGCACATCGTCGGTGAAATTGTACACGCTTGGTTTTTCTTTCTCATATAAATCGCCAAAGCCAATTAATCCCAGCTTATATGACGCACCCTTAGATGCTAAAATGCTGGAAAACTCAATGGCACGGTCTTTGACGCCATTGATATAGGTGTCCATTGACCCTGTGGTGTCAATTAAGAACACGACATTCACTTTGTCTGTGCCAGAAGATTTGACTTCGCGCTTTGGCGGTGCGGCGGTTTGCGTACGGTCAAATTCAGCCTTTTCGCTGCGCCCCGTGGTTAAATCTTTGACAAATACTTCAAAAATATTATTTTCGTCAATGGCATAGGTGATTTCTAGCTGCGTAGTGCCTGTCAGGCCCGACAGTCCAACTGTGCCAATATATTTACGCGCCTCTTCCTGCCCTTGCTCCCACTGGAATACGTCCACATTGACGCGGCTTGCCCCAGACATGCTGGCAAAGTTGCTGTCTGAATAACTGCTGGGAATGGGGCTACCCATTGGGATGATTGGAATCGCACCCCGTTCCATTGTCGCAATATTAGTCACCGCTTCGGTACCAAATACCTGACGGGTAATTTGCCCTACTTTTACATTGCGGTTTGGCAAGTGAATCAAATAATTGTAAATGCTTGCGCCCATCGCAACACTTTTGGCTGGGTCGGTTGCGCGGTAAGGCTCTTTGATAAACCCTGCAACCATGCGCCGTACCATGGGAATCAGTGTTGACCCGCCAACCAGCACCACCTTAGAAATTTCATCGGCCTGCTTGCCAGCGCGTTTCAGTGCTTCTTCTATAATATCGCGGCTGCGGTCTACATATTTGCGAATCATTGCTTCAAATTCTTCGCGGGTGATTTCAGCATTTAAATTTTTGGGTACGCCGTCAATGATAACCAATGGGTTGATGCGTACGGCGACTTTGTTTGTGCCAGATAGCTTCTTTTTGGTTTGCTCTGCTTCTTGTTTGAGCTTTTGTGTGACGCGTTTGCGCTCGGCGGTTTCTAATGTATCTAAATCAACGCCGCTTTCTTCGGCAAATTTTGCCTTCATCCAGCGCACCAGCTCGGAATCAAAGTCGTCGCCGCCCAGGTTCATGTCGCCCACGTCGGATAGTTCTTGGAAAATTTCCTGCCCGTCGGCGTCGATGTCTACCTTGAGTACACAGGCATCAAAAGTGCCGCCGCCTAGGTCATAAACCAGCAATGTTTGCGCATAGCTTTGGCGATAGCCGTATTCGATGGCTGCCGCTAAAGGCTCGCTTAACAAATAAACCGTTTTAAAGCCAGCCGCAAGTCCAGCTTGTTTGGTTGCAAAAATTTGCCTGTCATTGAAATATGCAGGATGAGTGATGACTACTTCGTCGAATTTTTCCCCTGATTGGTCTTCAGCGGATTTTTTTAGCTTTTTCAAAATTTCCGCGCTTACGTCTTCGGGGGATTTTTCCATGCCGCTGATGTTGATTTTTTCGCCGCCGCCCATCATACGCTTGACGGAAATGACTGTGTTTTCTGGATAAATGACCGCGCCTGATTTTGCTTCATCGCCAACGATGATGCCGTCCTCGTGATAGCAAACCACCGATGGCAGAATTTCATCAGAACCGTCTATTTTTACTACATCTATGCTGTCGGTTTTATCGTTATAAATAATTGCTGCTGAATTGGTTGTGCCTAAGTCAATGCCTAAGTAACCCATTTTATGTCCTCCTTTTAAATGGGGGCTCCGCCCCCAAACCCCCTCGCTACAGCGGACTAAGCCCGCTTCCGCTCCGCCATGCCGGCTTTGCCGGCACGATCCATGCGGCGTGACGCACTTTGTGCGTCAGGGCTTTAGCCCAACTCTGTCCGCTTAAACCTATCAGGGTCAAAAGTCTCCCTAAACCCGCTAGACGGGAAATCGTCCCCAAATCCAGCATCTTCAACCATGCCGCGCACCAGCCCGCCTTCTTCCTCTACCATTAACGTAATACGCAATTTGGTTTTTCCGCTGGGCCGCTCTGGCAGACCTTTGATGCTGACTTCGCCAATGGGCTTGCAAGCCTCGAAAGGGTCGTCTTGCTGAATGCGTTCTAAAATGCGCAGTTCAAATTCGGTCATCTCTTCTGGTGTTTGCCCTGACAGCGTAAATACATGGCTTTTTTTCGCCAATGCATAGCTAGTCCCACGCCGAATCATGGGAAAAAACGTTTTCTTCACGCCATTGTCAAGCTCTAGCCCAATGTCGTGCGAAACAGTCACTTCAAACTCTACAGAAATTTTTTCAGATTCTACATCGGGGTGTGCCAGTAGTCCCATTTTCATTGCCGCATAATATGTTGCACCAAGGGATATGTCCAGCGCGGGACGTTCTGACGAATAAATTTTTGACTCGTCGCTAAAAATATCCAAAAGCATTTCACGTACCCAAGGCATTTGCGAACTGCCGCCTTCCAGAAGCACCCTGGATATATCTTCGGGTGTTAGACTGCCTGTATACGTTTCGCGCAGTGATTTCATGACCAATTTTCGGGTGCGGTCAATGAAAGGGGTGATTAATTGATGAAAATCTTCACGGGTAATTTGTTCAACAAAGGGCGGGATGCAGAAAGTAAAGGGGATTCTAAACCGCTGAACACCACTGAGCCTTTCCTTCGCTTCACGGGCACGTGCAACGAGTTCGACTTGGTTTTCAATAGCCAATTCGCTGGCGGTTTGCCCAGTTTTGTTGTGGATGAAATTGCCACACGCTTCTATTAATGCCGCGTCTACGTCATCGCCGCCATGTTCGGCGTCGCCGCCCTGGCTGATGACTTGCAGTTTTATGCTGGATTCGTTGCGCTCTGCCACATGGAATAATGTGATATCCAGTGTGCCGCCGCCAAAATCGAAAACCATGATTTTTTCGCCTTGGTTGAGTTGATGGCGGAAATTGTATGCCAGTGCCGCGGCGTTTGGCTCTTTGATTAAACAAATCAGTTTATCTGCAAGCCCTGCCATTTCACAGGCGCGCATCGTGGCTTTTTGCGCCGCGTCATCAAAGTCGTATGGCACAGACACGACAAGTCCTGCAATTTCTGCTTTGGGGTTTAAGTTTTGCGCATGGTTTACAAGTTCTGTTAAAATTTTAGCGGAAATTTCTTCGGGCAAGTAATCCTTGCCGCCCAGCCGAACCGTTTTGTTTGTACCCATGTTGCGTTTAATCGAACGCACGGTGGTTTCAGGGTAAATTTTCATAGAGCGGTAGGCCTCTTCGCCAATCACCCATTCTTCTGAATTAATGTCACCATCATCGTCCAGCCGATATTGCACCACTGACGGCAACGGAATTTTGCCAAACCCGTTGGATACGTCAATGGCTTCGGGGCGGTTGTTTTGGTTGTCCCAATAGCTGATGACAGAATTGGTGGTGCCAAGGTCTATTCCTAAAATATACCAGTCTTCGCTGCAATGCCCTGTTTCTTCTATTTGTTTACGATATGCTTCCCAGTTCAAATGACGCACTCCTTTATTTTGCACTATCACTTCTACATGTACGATAGACAAAGTGATATGTATGAGTTCTTAGGACATTTTCCCAGAATATAATAACTGGTTTATTACAAAAAATCCATCCGTATTTTGTTCGTTTACACTAAATTTTCAAATTGATGCTGCCGCAACGCTTCATATAATACAATTCCGACAGAAACAGACAAATTAAGCGAGCGTTCTTCGCCTACCATGGGGATATGCACACGCTGCGTTGGGTATTTTTCTAAAATGGAATGGGGCAGTCCTGTAGTTTCGCTTCCAAATATTAAGAAATCATCTGTTTTGTATTCGACTTGCGTGTATAGTTTGCTGTCGCCTGTTTCTACCAGAAAAATATTGGCTGTCGGGTTTGCTTCTAAAAAATCGTTGAAGCTGTCATATTCCCGCACATTGATTTTTTTCCAGTAGTCAAGCCCCGAGCGTTTCAGCGATTTTTCATCTAAAAAGAACCCCAGCGGATGAATCAAATGCAGTTTTGCGCCGGTCATCAGACATGTGCGGCCGATAGCCCCTGTATTATGTGGAATTTCTGGGTTGTGTAGTACAATATTCATTAAAAATCTCCTTTCATTGTGTGGCAAGTTGTGTTATACTACCCGCCGAACGGCAAAAGTTCAACAAAAATCAACCAAGAAAGGATGGTGAATGATATGAAAGCGGCTATCCATCCGAAATATTATGATGCAAAAGTACGATGCAACTGCGGCAACGAGTTTGTAACAGGTTCTACAAAAGAAAGTATTACTGTAGAAGTCTGTTCAAAATGCCATCCTTTTTACACGGGAAGCCAAAAACTGCTTCTTGAAGCAGGTGGGCGCGTGGAACGGTTTAAAAAGAAATATAACCGCGATTAAGATATTTAAAATGACTCAAGGAGAGTTAGCTGAAGGGTTCAGCTGGCTTTCTTTTTTTGCTTTGATGAGGGAGACCGCTCAAGACTGCCATCATGTATTTTTGGAAATGTATTGATTTATTTGACAATTGGGCATAAGCTGAATATAATTATCGCATAATAAAAAAGGAACGCCGCTAACGCTGCGAACGTTAGCATTGTTCCCTTGGCACAACCGCTGTAAAGGCGGTGGACTTGCCCTATATTTTATAGTGATCGGTGATAGACTCGTCCCTACTGTAAGGGGTCTATCACTTTTTTGTTTTATCGATAATCACTATTATCAGTCCGATTAATGTAACCAGGAATATTCCAAAAGTCCACATAACCATCATGGATTCATATGACATCGCGGGTATCACCCCTTTCAGTCGAGTATTTCTACCCTCCCTTCAAGAAGCAAGCCCTAAAACGTAAAAGATTCGTACCGCCTTACGCAGTGTGTTGATGGCATTATAGTTTATTTTTGGCGCATGGACAAGATTAAAGTCGCTTTTTTGTACATATTGAAAATCTTATTTGTATTATGTCAAAACTTGTGATATATTACCCGTGTCGAAGTAAGGCAGAATTCCATTTGAACCAAATTTTCTTTACCATTCTCTCTTAAAATCAAATAAAAAAAGAACCACGGGATCGGGGAAGTGTTTACGAGACACCTCCACCGACGCTCATAGGGATAACCAACATCACCTACGAGCACAGGATTTTCACCTGCACCGCAGCAGGCAAAAGTATACACCATTTTACCCCCTCATTCAAGGCACGCATGTCTCCTCCGTGACATTTTGTGCATCTTGTTTGAGTACAAATAGATGTTGTTATACCTGCGTTTGTATTGCGTCAAAAGTGACCGTTTTGTGTTCTCGCCAATATGTAAGCTTCTAAATACATAAAAGCGCATAGGTGATGATGTGTTGTTTGCAACCAGCAAGCAGCACATCGCCCTATGCGCTTCTGCTTTCTTCGGCATACTCAAAAACCACAAAGGAGGTGAAACCATGAATCCACAACCAGTAACCATAAGACCCATAGACGAACTAGGCCGCATAAGCATCCCCAAAGAACTACGCGCAGAACTGGGCTGGAACGACAGAGACGAAATAGCCTTCTACAAAACCGAAGACAACGCCATCATCCTACGCCGCAAAGAAACCAACTAACGCACACGATTAGCAAATACAATATGCACTAGCCGTACGCAAGCCCGAGGGGGTGATATTGCTTTACGCGCTTTATCGATCATAATGCCGAGCGATTTTCTCGGCGTTATTAGCGATTTTGCGCGCAAAGCAATATCACCCCCTCGGGCGTTCTCCAACACTAGCATCAACGCAGCAAAATGAAAATGACATATCCCCTTCTTTTCCCGCATACATATAACTTGTCTACATCAAGATTTGAAGGGGAGATACTCATGAACAGTAATCTAAAAGGCTTAACCACGCAGCAAGCCCAAGCATCACAAGCCCAGCACGGTTCAAACACACTAACTAAAAAGGCTAAAGTGGGCTTCTTAGGGCGTTATCTATCTAGTTTTGGCGACCCTATCATTCGCATTTTGCTAGTAGCACTGGGCGTAAACGTGTTGCTGCTTGTGCGCGACGCAAACTGGTACGAATCTGTGGGCATTGCCGTTGCGGTGCTTTTGGCCACACTCATTTCTACACTATCTGAATACGGCAGCGAATCGGCGTTTGAAAAGCTGCAAGAAGAAGCCGCTAATATCAAATGCCGTGCCATGCGCGATGGGAAAATTGGTGAAATTCCAATTAATGATATTGTTGTCGGGGATATTATATATATTCAGGCAGGGGAAAGGATTCCAGCCGATGGCATTTTACTGTCAGGGGAAATTGATGTAGACCAATCCGCGTTGAATGGCGAAACAAGAGAAGCGCGGAAGGTCGCGGCTGGTTCGGACAAGCCTAAAAACCAGCACAAAGATTTCCTGTCTCCATCAGGTCTGTTCCGCGGGAGTGTGGCTTGCGCGGGTGAGGGTGTCATGGTTGTCACCCATGTTGGCGATGGTACATTTTATGGGCAGTTGGCAATGGATATTCAAGAAGCCACGATAGAAAGCCCGCTAAAATCGCGTCTTACCCAGCTTGCAAAAACAATCAGCCACTTTGGATATGGGGCGGCTATTGTGGTGGTGGCGGCTAATCTTTTCAATAATATGATTTTGGCAAACCAGTTTGATACGGTGTTAATCGCCGAATACTTCACCAATCGTACCCAAGTGTTTAGCGATATCATGATGGCAGTCACGCTAGGAATCACCGTCATTGTCATGGCAGTCCCCGAAGGCTTGCCAATGATGATTACCGTCGTGCTTAGCGCAAACATGCGGCGAATGCTAAAAGATAACGTACTCGTGCGCAAACTTGTTGGCATAGAAACATCGGGGAGCCTAAATATACTGTTCACCGACAAAACAGGCACACTAACCAAAGGGCTGCTTGAAGTGACCACCTTCATCACGGGTGAAGGACGGTTGGTAGACGCAAGCCAGCTTAAAGGCCTGGGGCTTTACAAGCGTGTAGCACTCAACTGCTTTTATAATAATGCGGCACAAATCAGCAACAAAAAAATGAAAGTGCTGGCCATTGGCGGAAATTCAACCGACCGCGCATTATTGGAATATGTAATGCCCGACGCGCCTGGTCTTCCGCTGTGTCACAAAGGCTTTGTTAAACCATTTAATTCGAAAGACAAACTATCCATTGCCGCAATCAGCGGTGAAGCAAATGGTGTACTCATCAAAGGCGCACCAGAAAATTTATTGCCCAACTGCCGCTATGTACTGGGCGAAGACGGCGAAAAAAGAGAATTCGGCCATCCCGCATACATCAAAGAAATACTCGCGTCCCAAGCCCGCGACGGTGTACGGCTGTTGGCATTGTGCGAATCTGCTTCCCATGAAACCCTCAATGATTTAACCTTGGTGGGCTTTGTAGGCATCAGAGATGAAATTCGCCTTGAGGCAAGAAAAGCCATCAGCGAAGTGCTGGGTGCAGGTGTACAAGTCGTTATGGTCACAGGTGACAACCGCGATACCGCCGTGAATGTGGCAACGAAGCTGGGACTTATTTCTGCCGCCGATGGGCGGTATGGGTCAAAAGATGACTTCGATGGCGTATTAACCAGCCAGCAGCTCAATAAAATATCTAACGACGAGTTAAAAGAGCTGCTGCCAAAAATACGCGTAATCGCTCGCGCCCTACCTTCGGACAAAGGGAGGCTGGTGCGTGTCGCCCAAGAAATAGGACTGGTTGCAGGCATGACAGGTGACGGTGTAAACGACGCCCCTGCATTAAAAAAAGCCGACGTGGGTTTCGCAATGGGCGACGGCACAGAAATCGCAAAAGAAGCAAGCGACATTGTTATTTTAGACAACAACTTTGTTTCCATTGTCAAATCCATTTTGTATGGCCGCACTATTTTCAAAAGTATTCGTAAATTTTTAATTTTCCAGCTGACAATAAATTTATGCGCTGTGGGTGTATCTGTAATTGGGCCATTTATTGGCGTGCCCGTGCCTGTCACCGTGATTCAAATGTTGTGGATTAATATGATTATGGACACACTGGCGGGGCTTGCCTATGCCGGTGAAACACCGCTTCCCGAATACATGAAAGAAGCACCCAAGAAACGCACCGAGCCGATTATCAACCGTTACATGTTTAACCAAATTTTGTCTACCGGGCTTTACACTACGGTGTTGAGTTTGGCATTTTTCAAACTGCCGTTTTTCAGCAACTACTTCCGTGGGGACGAACGATATCTGCTGACTGCATTCTTCGCGTTATTCATTTTTGCAGGCGTGTTTAATAGCTTGAATGCACGCACTTACAGGCTAAACTTGCTGGCGTATATTGAGCGCAACAAAATGTTTATTGGCATCATGCTGGCGGTTTCTGTGATGCAAATCTTGCTGATATACTTTGGCGGCGCGGTGTTCCGTACTACTGGGCTTAGCTTTAGTGAGTTGGCACTGGTGATTGTGCTTGCGTCAACGGTTGTGGCGTTTGATTTTGGCAGAAAAGTATTTTTGCGTATGTATAATAGAAAAGGGTTTATTTAGGAGAGGGTACTTAGAAGGGTTGCTCAGAAAAAATGGATTCAACTTCTTGCATTTTGCAAGAAGTTGAATCCATTTTCATCTGCCCTATCTACCCCAGCATTCCATAAACAATCACAGCCACGATAGCAACACATGCCATCAACATCAAAAAATTCAACACAAAATCAACTTTGTTCCCTTTTTTCTTTGCGGGTTTTACCATCGCTTTTGCTGGCTTTGGCAGTGCAGCAACCGACACCGGCGCAGTAGCTAAACTGCCGCCGCTGAGGCTCACATTTGATTTATCTCTTGCCATGTAGTTATTAATAATGCGCTCTGCTTCGGCAACAAAGTCCATCGGCATTTTATCTTTGGGTGTATCTTGATTTACTATAAAAATCGCTTGATTATACCATTTTGTGGCATCACCTTTGACTAATATCACACGCTCTGTTTTCCCTACCATAGTTATACCTCCTGTTTTCTCATACGGGAATTCTTGCCAATAAAAAGGAAGAACATACCAAGCCCCGTATTTAATTCTATTTTGTACAAGCGTACATTGACACTGGGGCATAACATTTGCCAGGCAAACCAGCCGATTGTATCCCTCACAAAAATCTGTTAAACTCCGTTGGACAAATTCATATATCCAAGGGAGTTTTTTGTATGATTCGCACAAGATACGCACCCAGCCCCACGGGCTTTATGCACATTGGCAACTTACGCACGGCATTGTTTGAATACTTAATAGCCAAGCGCGACAACGGCGTTTTTATTCTAAGAATTGAAGATACCGACCAGGAACGTTATGTAGAAGGCGCGTCAGACGCCATTTTTGAAACCCTTGAAATTGCAGGGTTAAAATATGACGAAGGCCCGAAAGTTGGCGGTGACTTTGGCCCATATATACAAAGTGAGCGCAAAGCAGATTATCTGCCCCACGCCAAAAATCTTGTGAGTTTAGGCAAAGCATATTACTGCTTTTGCGAAAAGGACAGGCTTGACGGCTTAGCCGACGATCGCGGCATAAAAAAATACGACCGTCACTGCCTTTCAATGTCTAGCGAAAGCGTTGAAGCACGTTTGCAAGGCGGCGCGCCATATGTTATTCGCCAGTTAATTCCTGACGGAAAAACCACGTTCCATGATGAAGTCTATGGCGACATCACGATTGACAATGCAGAAATGGAAGACCAAATTTTAATAAAATCTGACGGAATGCCCACCTACAATTTTGCCAACGTTGTAGACGACCACGCGATGGCAATCACCCATGTGGTGCGCGGCAGTGAATACCTGACATCTACGCCAAAGTATAAATTGCTTTACGAGGCATTGGGCTGGGATGTGCCTATTTTTGTGCATTTGCCATTGTTGCAAAATGCCAGCGGTCAAAAAATTTCTAAGCGCAATGGTGACGCGTCTATTGCCGAACTGTTGAAAATGGGATTCTTGCCCGAAGCCATTGTCAATTATGGTGCATTGCTGGGCTGGAGTCCGCCTGAAAACAAAGAAATTTACGCGCTAGATGAATTAGCAAAAATTTTCGATTCCAAAAATATTGGTAAATCCCCCTCTACTTTTGATATGGTCAAACTCACTTGGGTCAATGCCGAGCATATCAAGCAGCTTGCGCCCGAAAAATTTTTAGAGCTTGCATTACCCTATTTGAAAGAAACCGTTGCAAAAGCAGGCATCAACTATGCTGCACTGGCAAAAATGACGCAGTCAAGGGTTAGTTTTGTGAAAGATTGCGCCGAAATGGTGGATTTCATAGATGTTTTGCCTGAATATGATATCAAAATGTATACGCATAAGAAAATGAAGACGAACCCAGAAATTGCGGTGAAGGGTTTGAAGGTGGCAATTTCAACATTGAGCGCACTTGATGACTGGACGCATGATGCGTTATTTCAAGCATTGGCGGCGGCGGCTGAACAAAATGAGTTGAAAAACGGACAAGTGCTTTGGCCTATTCGTACCGCGTTGTCTGGTAAGGCGTCCACGCCGTGTGGTGCTACAGAAATTTGTGAGTTGCTTGGAAAAGATGAGTCATTAAGGCGGTTGGACATTGGGTTGAGTAAGTTGAGTTAATTTGTATTTCCTATGACATAAAAAAAGAATTCAACCTGTTGCATTTTGCAACAGGTTGAATTCTTTATATGGCTAGTCAACAATCTTTTTCGCTTCGTCAACAAACACAGTAACAGGTTTACCGCTTACGAGGTTTACATCCATCCCATTTTCGTCAACAAAAACCTCCAACAAACTACCACGATACTGCAACCTAAACGCATAGCTCTCCCACGCACCAGGCAGCGTTGGTCTAAAATGCAGTCCATCCTTGTGAAGCCGTAGCCCCGCAAAGCCGCAAACGACCGCAAGCCAAGAACCGCCTAAGTTTGCAACATGCAACCCATCCTTGGTGTTTCCATGCAAATTATCCAAATCACCGCGCACGGTATCTTTGAAATACGCATATGCCTTTTCGTTAAGCCCCAGCCGTGATGCCATGATGCCAAATACGCAGCTGGAAAGTGACGAATCATGGGTGGTGATTTTATCATAATACATATAGCTGTTGCGCAGCACATCTTCCGAAACGCCATCTTCAAACAGGAAATGCGCAAGCACTGTATCCGCTTGCTTACATACTTGATAGCGATACAAATACAATGGGTGGTAATGTAGCAATAGCGGAAAGTTTTCTTTGGGTGTTGCGGCTAAATCCCAAATAGGCTTTTGAAGAAAACTGCTGTCTTGGGCGTTTATGCCAAGATTTTCGTCGTATGGTAAAACCATTGCGTTTGCAGCAGCGGTAAATGCTTCAAGCTCTGCTTCGTCAAATTGTATTTTTTCTGCGGCTTTTTTATGCAACCCTGATGCCTTCAACTGGTTGTACACCTCTACCGCGCCAAGCAAGTTATATTGGGCGGTGCGGTTTGTATAGTAATTATCACTGACGCAACAGGTGTATTCATCTGGCCCTGTAACGCTATGGATATGAAATTTTCCGTCGTTGCCATAATTCCCTGTGTCTATCCATAGCCGCGCGGTTTCCAGCAACACTTCTAAACCGCTGTCTGCCATATATTGCACATCGTCGGTGGCGTAAAAAAATTGCATAAACGCGTGAGCAACGTCCCCTGTCAAATGATATTGCGCCGACCCAGCGGGGAAAAACGATGAACATTCGCTGCCTGAAATCGTACGCCAGGGGTACAACGCGCCTTTTGTATGCCCCATTATTTTTGCGTGATTTCTTGCGCCATCTAGCGTGTTGTAGCGGAACTGCAACAGGTTTTTTGCAATGTCGGGATATACATATAGAAAGAAAGGAAATATATAAATTTCTGTGTCCCAGAAATAATGCCCTTCATACCCTTCGCCGGAAATACCCTTCGACGCCACGTTGGAAATGTCATCATGTCCTGCGCTCTGCAAAAGCTGGTACATATTAAATTCCATGCCGTCTTGCAATGCTGGGCAGCCGTTTATCTTTATTTTTGCCGATTTCCAAAAATTTGTTAGGAAGTCCAATTGCTCTTTCAGTAAATCATCCGCACCTTTGGATACGCAATCATTTAAAACCATGCTGGCATGAGTCAGCGGATTTTCCGCGCGTCGTGAATCGCAAAGCACCGTGAATTTATCCACGGCATAGCATTCGCCAGGCTTTAGTTTTGCAATAATATTTGTTTGTACATGGTTTTCTGTGGTGCTTGTTACGACATTGCTTGCCTTAGACGTGACATGTTGCTGGCATATGGCAAGTTTCAACCCCGAAACACCTGTGAAACACTCCACCTTTGCAATATCGCCAGAACATTCTATGTTGTCGGGGAAAATATGCTGAATCCCTTCGGATGCCACGCGTGGGTCGTTTTCATCTACAAAGTTTGATACCTTACAGTCTATCGCGCTAGAGATTTCAATTTCACCAGAAAAATCTATACTGGTGACTTTGTAGGTGGTTAAAAACAGCCATGGGCGCACAAAGCTTGTCATGCGTGTGATTTCTATCTCGAATGTGTTTTCTTTACCGCTCTTCCAGCGAATCTTTCGGCGCGTTACGCCTTCGTCTGTATCCAAAATGCGTTCGTATGCCAAAATAGTGCCGTTGGTCATGGAAAATACTTCGCCGTTTACGCACAAATTCATTGTTTGAATGTCAGGCAAGTTGACCAACCGTTGAGCCTCTTCTGGAAAGCCGTAAAGCCGTTCGGGGTAGTTTAGCGGAACAGTGTCATAAAAACCATTGATATAACATCCACGGATGCTTTGTGTTCCGCTTGGAATGCCTTCTTCAAAGCTACCCCGCACACCCAAATAGCCATTTGCCGTGTGAAAAAGTGTTTCTTCCAATGCAAACTCATTTGGATTAAATTCTGTTTTGATTAATTTCATATGTCTACTCCTTCACCGCACCGCTAATGATTCCCGATATAATCTGCTTTTGAAATAACAACACAATGGCCAATGTTGGAATAATAACCACCACAGTCGCGGCAGTGGTTTCACCCCAAAGAATAGAAAACTGCGTACGCAGCGAATTAATAGCCACAGGTACTGTATGAAAACGCACATTCACATTCAGCGTTGACGCCAGCAAAAATTCATTCCACGCCGCAATAAATGTCATAATTGCCGTGGTAAAAACCCCAGGCGCGGCCAGTGGAAAAATAATTTGCCAAAGGGTACGCCATGCCGAGCAACCGTCGATTTGTGCCGCTTCTTCTACTGAAAGCGGAATGCGTTTGAAATGTGTAACCATAATCCAAACAGCAATAGGCAAAGTAATGGTGGCATAAGGAAGCACCACCCAGTAGCTGTTGAGCATGTCAAACTGGTGGAACATATTAAACACAGGCCCTACAACAATCATTTGCGGAAACATAGACACGCTGAGGATGAAACCCATCAAAAGCGACTTTCCTCTAAAACTAAACCGCGAAATAATATAAGCCGACATGGACGCAATGCCCACCACGTACAACATCGTAATCGTGGAAACAATCATGCTGTTGCCAATGGCGCGCATGATATTGTGGTCAAAAATAACCGTGTAATAATTGCCAAGGGTCGGGTTTTCGGCAATAATGCGAAAGGCGTTTGCGCCAAAGATTTCATGGCTGGGTTTGACTGACGTCACCACCATCCAAAAAAATGGAAAAACACTAATGCCCAAAAATGCGATAATGACAAAATATCCAATGATTGAACCTAATTTTTTCATGGTCGTGACCTCCTATTCATTTTTAAAAATTTCCGCGCCAAGGATTTTGACAAAGAAAAACGCAATGATGGCAACACATACAAACATGGCAACCACCACAGTAGAGCCGTATCCAAAATTCATCATGCCAATCATTAGTCGGTGCGCATAAATAGAAAGTGTCTCTGTCGCGCCGCCTGGACCGCCGCCTGTAAGCACCGCAATTAAATCATACACGCGGAACGCGTCCAGCATTCTAAACAACAACGCAACCAGAATGGATGACTTCATCAACGGCAATGTGATTTTTACAAAAGTCCCTACACGCCCCGAGCCATCAATCGCGGCACTTTCATACAGCCCGCTGTCGATAATTTGCAACCCAGACAAAAGCAGCAACGCCATATAGGGTGTCGTTTTCCAAACGTCTGCCAAAATAGCCGAAGACATTGCCCCACCAGCCGAAAGCAGCATCAATTGCGGCGACTCAATCAACCCAATTTCTGAAAAAATATGCGCGACAATACCACTGCTGCCGTCATACAAATAGCTCCACATCAGAGCCGCAACCGCAGTAGGAATCGCCCAAGGAATTAACGCAACCGTACGCACTGCACCAATCCCCTTAATTGCTCTGTTCATAATCAAAGCCAGTGCCATACCCAGCACCAGTTCAAAAAATACCGACACCACAGTAAATGTCAAAGTAATACGCAACGCCGACCAAAAACGCGAATCACCCATCAGTTCACGATAATTGGCAAGCCCTACAAAGTTGGGTTCAATAAACCGCCGCCGCATACTTTCAACCAAGGTAAAGCTATCCTCTTGGCGAAAGAAATCCACATCAGGATGCCCCGCATAAAAAGCGGTAAGCCGTGCTTCCAGTTCATCAATAAACCCATGAATCTGCGCATACTCCGCCGAACTAATCCCCCTTACTTCACCATCCTCAAATGGTGCGATAAAATCTGCAATAAAATCCTGAATAGCTAAAATCTCCGCGGTACTTTCATCAGTCGTCACCGCAAACAATTCATCCCCCAAAAAGAAATTGATAAAAAAACCATCATCATAAAAACTACTGGGAATAAAAGACTCTGACAAAAACAAGCTCGCCCGCTGTGGGTCAGTAGGCCGATAGTCAAAGGCGGTATAAACAAACGAACTGGCAATAGGAAAAACCGAAAAAACAGCCAAGATAGCCAAAAGCGGAAAAATAAACAAGAATTGCTTAAAAGTAAGCCGCTTAATCATAGAAATGCCTCCAATCTTTAAAGAATTTTGACAAAAACTTTAACAAAAACCGCGCAATTGCGCGGTTTAAGATTTGCACTTGATATCCCCCACGTCAAATGTTAAAGTTTTTTGCTTCTTTTTTTCAAAAAAGAAGTGGGGTGGGCGGGGCGAAGCCCCGTCGGTCTTTATTTTCTATTCTGCCAAAACTGCCTCAATTGCCGCCGCTGCCGCGTCTAAATCTACACTGCCCGCTAAAAATCCGTGGGTTGCTCTTTGGATTTCGTCCGATACGCGGGCATATTCTGCGGATACTGGGCGGGCTATTGTGGTGAGTAGGGCGTTTTGGAAACCTTCCATTGTGAGTAGTTCGTTTGTGGCGATGACTGTTGCATCGTTTAATGTGGCGTTAAAGCCTGGCAGGTATCCGCCAACTGTGCTGAAAATTTGTTGACCTTGATGTGTTGAGATGAATTCCATGAGTGCCCATGCGGCATCTTTGTTTTCGCTGTTGGCATTCATGGCTAACAGCCAACCGCCAACAGTCCCACCGCCTGGTAGTGGTGCAACAGATACTTGGCTTTGGTCGATGCTGCCTTCAGATGCAATCATACCCCACTGGTATGGCCAGTTGCGTGCAAATACGGTTTGGCCGTGGATGAACGCGTTGTGTGTTTCGCCTTCGGTAAAGTTTAATATATTAGCAGGTGTAATGTCTGAATCTGTAAAGCGTCTCATCATTTCCAAACCGCCGCGTACATCTGTCCAGTTTGCTGTAAACTCGTTGATGTTACATGTTAAACCTTCGTATAACGCGCTTTGGTAAACGATACCGTATGTGGTGTCCATTTCGCCCATGTAGCGGTTGGCCATTTCGTATAAATCGTCAAATGTGTAATTGCCTGATACTAGCATGGCATAGCTTTCTGGTGAAACAATATCACTGCGGAAATACAGGAAGCCCAAGTCTGGGAAGAAAGGCACAACAAACTGCAACGCGTTGTATCTTCCAGAAGCCATGGAACCAGAATTAAACTCTGGCACACGCAGTCCGCTGTTTTGCATGAAAACGTCAAGCGGCTCAATGAAACCAGCAGCGGCAAATTCGCCCGCCCATACAACGTCTAGGGAAACCACATCGTATTCACTGCTGCCAGCGCGAAGTGATGCAAGCAATTGCTCGCGCATGACCATGGAGTCGTTTGTCATTTCAACCCATTCTACATAGAATTCATCTTGAGATGCGTTGAATGCGTCCAGAACGGCGCGGGTACCTGGTGTGCTGTCGCCTTGTGCGGCAAATCTGACAACGGTACGTTCAGCAGATTCGTCTGCGGGTGCAGGTGCTTCGGTTGCCGCAGGTGCAGGTGCGGCTGTTGCTGCCTCGGTTGGTGCGGGTGCAGGTGGTGCCGGCGGTGCGGGTTCATTGCTTGAACATGCGCCCAGCGCAAACACTGCCACAAGCAATAGTGCGATTGCAAATAATTTCTTCATTTAAAAACACTCCTTCTTTTTAATCCATGTCGCCTTTGGCGGCGATACAATTGTAAAATTACACACTCATTTTTGCGAGCCATTGTATGAATGCCTACATTTGACGGTAGTATCCCAAATTTCATTGTTAGAATATATCATTTACTTTTGAATTTATGTTATAATTTTCACATCTTACATATTCGTTACTGTGCAAACAAACAAGGAGAATTACCATGGACAAAATAAAAGCCATTGCGTCAGCCAATGTCATGTCAACCCACCCGCCATATTTTTTAGAACTTGAAATGACACGCTTTGTAGCAAACGGTGAGATTGACCACGCGCTTGCCGTCATGAGCCACATCAATACATTCAAACGCGCAACCCTTGCCGATGACCCGATGCGGTCGTTAAAAAATTCGCTAATATGCAATTGTACCTTGCTTGCGCGGGCGGCCATATCGGGGGGCGTGCCACCAGAAATCGCGTTTGCAAAAAGCGACGAACTGATACTGATTATAGAAGCCGCAGACGCAACTCGCGACCTAGAGGGGCTGGAACGTGAGCATTTAGTGGAGTTTGTATCCATTGTACAAAACCATAATACCGCGCAATTTTCAAAATCCGTATACGACGTGATAGCATATATCAACGGAAACCTCAGCGGGGAGTTAAACTTAACAGTGCTGGCGGCGGTATCTGGGCATAACGCCAATTATTTAAGCTCGCTTTTCCGCAAAGAAACAGATGTGTATCTTTCCGACTATATAATGAATAGGCGCATGGAAGACGCAAAGTTTTTGCTTTGCCACACCAGTACGCCTATTTCTGAAATTGCCAATTATTATCAGTTTTCATCTCAGAGTCATTTTACCCAGCGTTTTGCCAAGTTTGCAGGAATGACACCGCTTGTGTACCGCAAAAGCCTTGGCGGTGTTAGGCAGTAGCTGCTTTTTCTGTGACTTTGGTTGCGCCGCGGCCGAGCAGCCCTTCCATTTGGTATGTCAGGTCATCGCTTAACGTGACCCAAAAGCTTGGATTGGCTAGAAATTTTTGGTTTTGGGCTTCGTTGTAAATCATGACTTGGGTACTGCCATGGTGGGCTGTGAGTATGTCTGTGATGTTTTTTAGGGGGGTAGTGCTGGTTTTGGGAACTTTTATCCAGAAGGTTTTTTTAGTGGAAGCCGCCGACACAGGGGCAGATTTTTCAACACTTTTTTCTTCATGTACCTGTTCTGCTTTCCGTGCCCGTCCCTCTTGACCTTTTAGCTCTCGCTCGCTTTCGGAAATATCATCATAGAATAATACTTCCTGTGCTACAATTTTTGTGGCTTCATCTTCTCTTGCATTGACTCTGCCTTGGATAATCAGCACCTGTTCAACTTGTAAACGCGAACCGATTTTCTCGTACATTTTTGAGAATACGATGACCTCTATCGCGCCATACATATCTTCAACGGTCAAAAAACAAAATGCTTTATTGTCTGCTTTGGTGAACTTTACGCTTTTGGCGGTAATCATTCCGCCATAGGTGATTCTGTCGCCGTCTTTCATCGCTGCTTGCTTGGTTCCGTCTTCGCCATCTTCATCAATGGATTCATCGGCAACAAAATCTAAACTGGTGGTGCTGGTGTAACCACGCAAAACATTTTCATAATCTGCCAGCGGGTGCCCGCTTACATAGACACTCAGCAATTCTTTTTCGTCATGCAGCATCTGCCGTTTGGGGAATTCTGCAATATTGGGTAGGTCGTCATTTTGGAAGTCATTTGCTTCTTCTTCTGGCGCGACATCAAATAGCGACAATTGCCCAACAACGGTGCTTTTTTTTGTTTGCGCCAAGCCGTCAACGATATTGCTAAACACCGCCGCATATTGCGAACGCTTACCCCCCAGCGAATCAAACGCGCCGGATCGAATCAGGCTTTCTAGTGCGCGCTTGTTTAAGTCATGGCCACTCACCCGCCGTATAAAATCTGATATGCCGGTAAATTTTCCGTTCGCTTCACGCTCTACAACCAGCGCGTCAATGGCTCCGCGCCCAACACCCTTGATGCTGGACAGTCCAAAACGAATGCTGTCGCCGGATACACTAAACGCCGCATAACCCTCATTGACATCCGGCGGTAGTAGTGGAATCCCCATTTTTTTGCATTCGCGAATATACCCTGCTACTTTGTCGCTGGAGTCCATGACCGAAGTCATAATTGCTGCCATAAATTCTACGGGGTAGTAGCATTTCATCCAGGCGGTTTGATAGCCAATGACTGCATAACACGCCGCGTGGGATTTATTAAACGCGTATGCGGCAAAGTCCATCATGGCGTCAAAAATTTGCATGGCGGCTTTTTCAGGGATTCCGTTTTTTATGCAGCCTGGTACATTTTCTTGCTCTAGGCCGTAAACGAAGTTTTTGCGCTCTTCGTCCATCACGTCGGCTTTCTTTTTACTCATCGCACGACGGATTAAGTCGCTTCGACCCAAACTGTATCCTGCTAGGTCACGCACAATTTGCATGACTTGTTCTTGGTAGACGATGCAGCCGTATGTGGCTTCAAGTATGGGCTTGAGCTTTTCGTGCATGTATGTGACTTTTTTAGGGTTGCGTTTGCCTTTGACGTATTTGGGAATAAAATCCATTGGCCCCGGGCGGTATAGGGAAATGCCTGCGGTTAAGTCCTCTAGGCTTTCTGGCTGTAAGTCTTTCATGAAGGATGTCATACCCGAGCTTTCCAACTGGAATACACCGCTTGTTTTGGCTTGGGATATCATTTCATATACCTTTGGGTCGTCGTACTTCCAGTGGTCTAGGTCAATTTCAATGCCTTTATTGCGCTCGACTTCCTCTGCGGCTATGCGAATGACAGTTAGCGTACGCAAGCCTAAAAAGTCCATTTTCAGCAGCCCAAGCTCTTCCACCGTACCCATTGGAAATTGGGTGGTGATGACCCCATCGTTGGTGTTTAGCGGAATATATTCGCTGACGGGCTTATCGCAAATTACAACCCCCGCCGCATGGGTGGATGAATGCCGTGGCAAGCCTTCCAGTCGCATACTCATGTCCAGCAGATTGCGGGTGTCGTCTTCCTCGTCGTATGCGGCTTTTAAATCAGGACTCATTTTTAGGGCTTTTTCAAGGGTCATGCCCAAGTCGGTTGGAATCATTTTTGCCACGCGGTCAACATCGGCGTATGGCATGGCAAGCGCGCGCCCAACGTCACGCGTTGCGGCACGTGCTTTCATCGTTCCAAACGTGATGATTTGCGCCACATGGTCCACACTGTATTTACGTATCACATAGTCAATGACTTCCTGGCGGCGTTCGTAACAAAAGTCTATATCGAAGTCGGGCATGGATACGCGCTCGGGGTTTAGAAAACGCTCGAACAGCAGATTATACGGAATGGTGTCAACGTCAGTGATTTTTAATGCATAGGCCACAATACTGCCCGCGCCCGAGCCGCGCCCCGGGCCAACCATGATTTTGTTGTCGCGGGCATATTTAATAAAGTCCGCCACAATAAGGAAGTAATCATCAAAACCCATCGTGCTGATGATGTTTAGTTCATAGTCTAGCCGTTCTTGGTTTTTTTCCGCGTCTTCGCCATAACGCTGGGTTAGCCCTGCCTGGCAAATTTCTTTGAGATGCTGCGACGCGGTTTTTCCTGCGGGTACATCAAATTTGGGCAGCTTGTAATTGTTGAATTCGATATGCAGGTTGCAGCGGTCGGCAATTTTTTGGGTGTTTTCTAACGCTTCTTTTGCGTATGGGAACAGTGCGTACATCTCTTCCGGCGATTTTAAGTAGAATTGGTCGGAGTCATAGCTCATTCTGTTTTCGTCCAGGATTGTTTTTTGGGTTTGGATGCATAGTAGTATATCGTGGGCTTTGGTGTCGCTTGCTTCAATATAATGTACGTCGTTTGTTGCCACCAGCGGGATGTTTGTTTCTTGAGACATGCGAATGAGTTGTGGGTTTAACTGTTGTTGGTCGTTTAGTCCATGGTCTTGTAACTCTAAAAAGAAATTGTTTTCGCCAAAGATTTCATTGTATAGCAGTGCGCGTGCTTTGCCTGCATCGTATCCTTGTTGTAGCAAAATTTTTGACACAACGCCTGATTGACACGCGCTTAGCGCAATGAGTCCTTCATTATGTTCGCGCAGGATTTCAATATCCACACGGGGTTTGTAATAAAATCCTTCGGTAAATCCGATGGATACCAGTTTGATGAGATTGCGATAGCCCGTCTCATTTTCTGCCAGCAAAACAAGATGGTGGTAGTTGCCTTCGTCCCGCCGTTCTTTTACATGCCGCGAGCCAGTGGCTACATATACTTCGCAACCCAAAATGGGTTTGATACCAACGGCAGTTGCCGCCTTGTAAAAGTCAATGACGCCATACATAACCCCATGGTCGGTTATGGCAAGGCTGTCCATGCCCATTTCTTTTGCGCGGGCGGTGAGTTCTTTTATTTTTGCACTGCCATCCAGCAGGCTGTATTCAGAGTGTACGTGCAGGTGGGCAAAGGGTTGCATGTTTTAGTTTCCTTTCATATACATTGTTCTTGTCTAATGTTTCATGTAAAATAAGTATACCAAAAAAGAAAGTCAATGCCCATGTTTAACTCAGGCGACCTAGCAAAAATTTCAAAGTAGATGACAAAACCCCTGCTAATCCTTTTTTCAGGGGTTTTTGACTGATGGGGCAAAATAGAATCAACTTCTTGCAAAATGCAAGAAGTTGAAAATCACAAAAAATATTTAAAAACCATGCAACCTTTTTAAAACAATATGGCTCATTATAAATATACGGGAGGAACATATATGGATTTTGCAACGCTTGCACGTCTGGTAGAACGCGCAAAGCAAGGCGACTGGGATGCCTTTACAGATTTATACCTGGCATTTACAAAGCGGGTGTATTATTTGGCGTTGCGTATCACCAAAAACGAAGAAGATGCCAATGACATTGTGCAAGAAACAATGATTGCGTTGTATGAAAACCTGCACGAGATAGAAAACCCACATGCTATTGGTGCCTACATTAGCAAATTAGCCTACACCCAATGCACTCGATTTATGCGAAAAAAGAAACTAGAAATGGTGGAAGCCGACTTCGATTTACTCACCCTCGAAGACCATAATGAAGAATTTATCCCCGAAAAATATTTAGATAAAAAAGAACGGCGGGAATATTTAATCAAACTTGTGGATGGTTTAAGTGACCCACTCAAAGTGGTCACACTGCTTTATTACTACAACGAATACACGGTAAGCCATATCGCAAAGCTTTTAGACGTCAGCGAAAACACCATTAAATCACGCATGTTGCGGGCAAGAGCAGCAATGAAAAAGAAAATAGAGTCAAGTAAAGACGATTTAACAATGCAGTCAATTGCGCCGATACCTGTACTCACCAGAATTTTGCAAGCCCATGCAGACGAAGTTTTTACAACAGAAATAAGCGTTTCAATTTGGCAGGGTATCGCCGCAAAACTTGGCTTGTCGGTAGAGGCCATTGCCCGTACTACAACCATTGTTGCCACTGCCGCAAATACCGCATCTTCGGCAGCGGCAGCATCAACCGCGGCAGCAGCTGTAACAGCCGCATCAAGCATGGCTACAAAAACGATGATTGCTATTGCCTGCGCGGCAGTGGTTGGCGGTGTGACAGCCATGTATCAACTGTCTGACGCGGATTGGTTTTCGCGCAACACTGTTGAAACGCATAATGATGCAGCCACTAGTATTTATTATCCAGATATTCTACCCAGCTACCATGCTGGCAGCAATATATTTGCAACACCAAATGAAGACATTTCATCCAACAACAGTCTAACGACGACGGAAAGCACCGAAGCATACGAGCAGTTCCTCCCACCTGTTATACAAGACTCTACCATCTTGTATAGCGAAAATGCTTTGGTGCTGCCGCCTGTTGGGTATGATTCACCAAATGTGAGTAGTCCAGAAACAAACACGATTTCCCACAATGAGGAGGGGTATTACCAAGAAAACATCTATGTACCAGAATTAGAACCATCGGAAGGTGTGGACGAGCCATCAATAATCATTGACTCACCAGAAATACCGACCGAACCATCAACCATCCCATATGAACCAGAAATCCCACATGAAAATCCCGAAGTGCCAGAACCACCAGAAATACCTGCAATGCCAGACCCTCCCATAACCACCACACCGCCTATTTCACCACCGCGTCCACAAACACCAAACACCCCGAATGAACCGCCACTTCTACCAGAGGCACCAGTCATTCAGGAAACGCCGCAAATCACAATCACCAACAACGAATTGCAAATCACACGCGGAACCAGACTGACAGCAGAGCAAATTTTGCAAGCCGCAGGTATATCGGCCGCAGATGCACAGGGGCGAAACATTCAATTGCAAGTGGTCTATCTGGATAATATTAATTTTAATACGCCAGGCAGACATGCAGTATATGTACAAATTGTATATGACGGACGCATTTTGGCACAGCGTGCCGTTGTAATAGAAATCACGGAATAGTGATAACCCTTTTTAAAAAAATCTAATGAAGATATTGGGGGACATGAAAAATGACAGATATTATTGCAACATTCAAAAAGCAAAGCGGTAAACTAAGCAAAGCGGTTGCCTTAACACTGGTGTTTGCGTTAGCTATTAACATGGTAGCTATGAATATTCCAGAGATTTTTGCGGCAGACAACAGCAGCGATTATTCTACAGTGTATTATTTACCTGATAATGAACCAACAGAGACAGATGAAGATGCCGCCAGTGATGACGGTACGCCCGACGATACCAATGATGATACACCCAGTGACAATAGCACAACAGGCGATGACGCAACAATACCCAGCGACAACAACACATCAACCGATGATGCAACAATAGGTGAAGAAGAGCCAACAGACGATGCAACGAATGACGATGCAACTGATGAGGAAGACCCGACCAACGCAGAAGAACCAACAGACGAACCATGCGACGAAGCATATTGCGAATGTGAAGATGAACCGACCGAAGAAGAGCCGACAGGCGAGGAACTGCATATACTCGCAAGGTCTGGGGTTTTGTCATCTGATATCGTAACAACAGAAGCTGAACTTAGATTACGCATTGCAAATGCACAACCCGGCCCCGTAGGGGGGCGCGGCCCTCCGGAAGTGATTGTAATAGATGGACCGATTCCGATTAGCTCAGAGATAAATCTCGTGAATTGGACAGAAGTCATTATCGCCGGAACGGGTACGATAAAAACAATGGGCAATTCTAATAGCTTCCATTTTGCATACTCCACATTAACCCTTACAGACCATGTCACTATAGAAGGGAGAAATGATGAGGGGATATCGGGTGGGATGGTTAGTGTTGGGGGCAATCACTCTTCTATAGGACAGGCTACTTTAAACATGTCTGGCAATGCATCCATCAGAAACATACGGAGCTTTCCTGCCGTGTTTGTTAATCGCCATTCCGTACTCAACATGTCTGACAATGCGTCAATTGAGGATAATCAAGGTTTATTGGCCGTCATGACCGACCGAGGCAGCAGGGTGCATATGACAGATTATGCGACCATCCGCAATAATACTGGTGGTGGTATGCAAGTTGGCAGCGACTCTCGCTTCTATGGCAAAGGTTATTTGACGATGTCTGGCAATGCACAAATCTATGGTAATACTAGTGGCGGCTTTGCACTTCATGATGCAGACGCAGTTCTTTCTGGCCATGTGCAAATCCGCGATAATGATATACTTGGGATAACCATCCAAGAAAATTCAACCCTGAATATATCAGGAAATGTTGTAATTAGAGACAATGACATCGGCGTGCATGTCAGCAACGGTGGATGGTTTCGCGTGCCGTCTGAAATCAATATTTTTGGTGATGCACAAATAACAGGTAATAATGGTGTTGGCGTCGATGTAGTAGCAAATGAATCCATCATAAATATTTATGGTAACGCACAAATAACCGATAATGTCGGAGGTATTGTCGTTCCGCCCACGAATACGACCGTCAATATATATGGCAATGCAACCGTCAGCGATAACCACACAAACGGTGATGGCGGCGGTGTGCATTTAAGCAATGGTTCAACAGGAACATCTGTACTAAACATTTTCGGCAATGCAACAATCCTTGACAATACCGCAGCTGGTGATGGCGGCGGCATCTGAACAGATGATTACGATGCCCTGAATATTGCATCAAGTATCGTATTTAACGGCAACGTGGCCGAAAATGGTCTGTTTGACCTGGGCATAGAAACGCGAAATGTTCTTCCGCATACTCAAATTCAATGGTATGAACACAACAGCGTACCAAGGACACATCTGCTGAATAATTATGATGTGAACTATAACAATAACGACGACCGTGTGTTTTTCATTACCTTTGCAGCAAACGGCGGCACAGGGACTATGGCGGCACAAATGGCAAGGGTCGGCCGCGATATCACACTGAATGCAAATGCGTTTACAAGAACTAGTTATGCATTTGTTGAATGGAATACCGCATCCGATGGCGCAGGAACGGACTTTTCCAATGCACATGTATTTGAGCCGTGGGTATTGAATGATGATATGACGCTATATGCACAATGGACACCAAGCCCAACAGCAACAGTAGGCACACAACAAAGCCCACTGACAGCAGGGCAAGCAGGAACCACAACTTTTCCGGTAACCACAACCAATATTCCAGATGGTACTTACGATATAACGGTATCAGGTTTGCCAAATGGAATAACAGCACAGGCACAAATTACAATTGACAATGGAAGCAGCATTCTTACACTTGCCGGCGATACGTCAATATTAGCAGGAGACAGTATACTAATATTAACCATTCACACTGTACCGCACGCCACAGTTTCCAACGATTTTAATTTAATAATTGATGCGCTGCCTGACCGTTTCCGTTTAGAAATCAACGATATTTTCCTTGACGTAAACGACATCTACAACTTACCAAACCGCTCAGCAATAGACAATACAAAAACCTTCACGCAAATTGAATATCTGCTGAACGCAACAGGCACAAATATTGACGCCGCACCGCCAAATGCAGTCAACAACTTCACACTATCCGCACCCACGTTCAGTGACATTGTATCCTTCGACAGCGTTACCGCCATACTCAACACCGATGGCAGTGTCACCGCGCTGACCGCGCCGTTTGAAGTGCCTGTACGCGCTGATTGGACTGCTACAGGTCAATACGACATTCAAACCCTGCGTGTACACATTGTTGACAGAGTCGCCCCAGTCATTACAGTAGGCCACCCAATCATCTACTTCTATACAAACAACGCACCAGATAGCATGGACGATATTTTAACCGCAGCAGGTGTAACCGTAACCGATAACTATGACAGTGCAGTGACACCGCAAAAAACTTTCTTAGGTACTAACGTTACATTCAACACGATAGACTGGACATTGCCATTTGAATGGGTGCTATACCTTGATACCGCCGACAGCAGCGGCAATGAAGCAGACCAAGAAATGGTAAGAATAAGAGTTCAACAAGCCCCACCAGAAGGTGGAACCAACCTACCAGAACCTCCGGGAGGTGGAGATAGTGACGAAGACACAACTGAAACCCCACCACCGCCAACACTACCCACTCAACCGACAAATCCAACCACGCCAACAAGCCCAACCACACCAGATGAAGACGACGAAGAGCCAATCGTTCAAGAACCACAGGAACCACAAGAACCCCCAACCCTCCCTGGCAATCCACCACCTCCTCCAACAGTTCCAGCAACACCAGAATCAACCCCAACACCAGGCGGCACAATCCCTGATATTCCACCGACCCCAACCGACCCAACCAACACATTAATGCAATATGGCGATATGTGGATAGAGCTTGACGAAAATGGTGTGCCTCTAGGCGCATGGATATGGGACGAACCGACAGATATGTGGATATTTGACGAAAACGTACCACTTGGTGCATTTGCGCCAGATGCTGCCGTATCCGTAGCAGGTCTTGCATCGCTGATGCCGCAAACAGGACTAAGTAGTTTTAGCACAATGTTTGGCTTGTTGTTTATATTTGTTGCGGTACTTGCAGCAGGCACATGGATGCTAATCAAGCGCGAATCCAAAAAACAGGCATAGCCCAGTGCGATATCAGTCGCATAGAAACAGGCAGTGCTTGCATCTTGCTAAACTTCGCAAGATACAAGCACTGCCCTTTTTTGCTGCACCCTACCAAAACAGAAAGCCAATGCCCATGTTTAGCCTGACGGCCTGACAAAAATATACCTCAACGACTATGTTGATCTAAACTTTGTCTGACAAACAGAAACGAATAAAGAATGTCAATATGCTCAAACTCTGCGTTTAAAAACTTCAAGCCATATTCATTTGGCATGTCGGCCTTTATCTTGCTTCGTACCACTTCACAAGGCACATTGAACAGATATTTTGATAGATTAAATTTTACACACATCATTGTGCCATGGGGAAAAGTATCTGTGGATTCTACCATCATGCCCGAAGCACTTATGTCACCTATGGTTGCTGCATGTGTATCATCCGCATAATGTATCAAAGCGTTTATCCGTGCCAGAACGCGGAAATGTTTGCGGTTCATTATTGTTTCAACAATACGCGCATTAAACATCTTTATATGTTTATCTGAGACAGCATATGCTTGAGCAATAAATGTCTGGCCTTCCTTATCATTGGATGAAGAAATTATTTGTAGGATATCACTCACGTTTACAGAAATTGGGACCGTATCCTTCATTGCCAAAACCACGTCGATTTTGCCAACAGTTTCAATAACCGCTTTTCCGATAGGATTGTTATCCATACTTAAAACAACGCAATCCATGCCGGCAAAGTGCCGACCTATATTGAAATGCATGTTTTTGCAAAAGCTGAAATAATAAAAGTCATGCCATGCTAAATGGGTACTTAGGGTATGAATACAGAAATCAATTACATCTTGTACTGTATCGGTTATCCTCCCGCTTGCAATCTGCGTTTTCAACTTGCATAAATTACTCAATGTTTCGTTGTGTAGCTCCACATGATACGCCGTCAATGGGTAATCGTCTTCATACATCATCGCTTCTTCTACGACAAAATGCTCCTTACAATACGCATGTATATCTCCGACATAATCCGCAATTATTTCATTTGGCATATTGTTGTTGAATTTTGATTCGAGTGCATTCACCATTTGGAAAAGTGTTTTGTGCTGAATATCCACATCCATAAATCCCGAAACATAGCTGTTTACCCATTCACCATCCGCATTTTTATGGTCTACCATCACTTGAAAAGCCGCGTCAAATAAAGTGGCATCAATATGACGCTTATCCACCATGTCTTTCATGATTGATTGTACTTTTTCTAGGCGCATGTTAGCGCGATATGGGCGTTCTTCCGTGAGTGCCTGAAAAATATCGCAAATGGCCATTAGCTTTTCAAGTTCGCTTAAATCGTCCCCGGTAATACCCATCGAATATCCTGTACCATCTATCTTTTCATGGTGATTTGCAGCCATGTTTACAATATCATCAAAGCCATCTATCTGTTCAAGTACTTTTCTTGTAAAATACGCATGTCTGTTCATTTCAAAGCGTTCGTCGGGGTTGAGCGGGCCGTTTTTGTGTAATATATCTGTTGAAATATCTAATTTCCCCACATCATGAAGTAGCCCCGCGATAAATACTTTTGACTGGGTAGCTTCGTCATACCCCAAATGCGCCGATACCTTTTTTGCAAGTTCTGCTATCTCTGTTGAATGATGAAATGTGAATTGGCTGCGCTGGTCGTTAAGCTCTGCAAAACAGTATGCGAACTTTGTTACATCTTCTGTATTGTAGCAAACATCATCTTCAATGCCTATTTGCCTGCCTAAGTTGTAGCGTGTCTCAACACTAAAGTAATCAAGCAAAAGAAGTGCTTTTTTAATGATGCGGTTGAATGCGTCAACAATTTCTTTTGAAAACCTCGGCTTAATATTCGCTACCCAGTTATCAATCTTTGACAGCACCGATAGGTTAAATTTTTCTGTCTGTGCAAACACATCATCAAACGCACTGGCAAAGCCAATGATTAATCCACCCAAGGGTATATCCTGCTCTAACAAACCAAAAGCACCTGAACCATCACTGTATTCGTGATGATATAAAATGTAATCTGAAATTTCTCTTTCTAGCGGAAGTTTCCTTACAATCTTGCTGCCTATTGAACAGTGCCGCTTCATACCATCCAAATAAACCTTCCCTTTAAAAAACTCCTCGCTGATACCTATATCATGCAACAGTGCGGCATAGTAAATGTTCTGCACAGTCTTTTCTTCAATTTTTAGCTCGCGGCATAACAGCACAGACAGGTATGCTACACTTTTTGAGTGCGAAACATTGTTCTTGCCAAGTATATCTAAAGCATACGATAATCCGTTAATCAGAGACTTTCTGCTTACATTCATTGTATTATCTCCCTTTCATCCAAAATGAGACAAGGTAATTGAGAAATTTTATTAGTTATATTACTATAACATGTTTTGTCCGACGATTTCAATGTGAAAGTGGGAAGTGACAGAAATATTATCCTTCTTGCGCTTCACATCATTATCATGTAGACTAACCCCAAATCATACGATAAGTGCCATTCCCAAGGTTAAAATAAAAACAAAAGCCCTTGGAGCGGAATAGGGTGAGATTCCCTGCGAACGGGTCACTGTGATGCGACGCGGCAACTCCCAGTTGTGGTCGATAAGTCAGATACGTTGTGGTACTTCATTGTTTCCCCGAACGGAGCAATGTGTTTAAGGGTTTGTACATACACCCCCTTATTTGAACACGTCCCGCTTGAGTTGTCGGATGTGTTTTTTTATTAGCAGTCGTATACAGTGGGGAGATGATAAAAACTGTACATGAGTCATGGGAGAATTTAAAATCAGAAAGGAATTTTATCTTGCAAAAAAGAAAAGCAAATTCGCGCGTATTGGCTGTTTTGTTGGCATTTATTATGGTTATGGGGGCTTTTCCCACAGCCGTTTTAGCCGCAGACAATATGTATGCCTCCCCTTACAATGGGTATGAGGGTATGGCCGCTGGGGAAGCAGACATTGCGGAAGACATGTCACTGTCTGTGGCCGCTACAACATTGACGGCATTGACAGCCGTACCTGCTCAAGCCTCTTTTCTAAGTAGCCGAGTACTTGTCACACGTACATTTCCCGCAAACACCCCTCATCAATTAACGGCAGATGAATGGTGGCGCATGGTTCAACTAGCCACGATAAATGAAAATGTGCCTGGTGCCCATTTTATTCCACCTACATTTTCGCTGTCTGAATCCATTACAGCAGACAATGCCGCCGGAAGCGCGACCACTATTTTGGGCATGATTGCCATGGGCGAAAACCCACGGAATTTTAACGGACGCAATCTGGTTCAGGAATTGGTGACGGTGGTGAACACAACCAACGTGATTTCAGATACCGCACCATGGTTAATGCCGCCTATTTTTTATGCCCTTACGGCGGCAAACGCCATTGATGACATTCAGCCACATGTTATTCATACGCTGTTGGCGCTGCAAGGCAGTGACGGCGGGTGGGATACATGGGGCGGTGGTGCAGGCATTGAAGAAACCGCACAATTTATCTTAATGCTTGAGCCATTCAGGCATAGGGACGCACGTATCCCTGCCGCATTGTCTACCGCCAGGGCGTTTATTTTGTCAACACAAATGGACACAGGCGGGTTTCCCGCAGGCACATGGGACTTAGACAACTTAGGTGCAGAAACCACCGCACGTGTAATGGAAGCCATTGCTGCCCTTGGCGAATGCCCGCTGGATTGGACTGTTGGCGGTGATGCGGCCCACACACCTGTTCACGCACTGATAGCGGATATGTCACCAGACGGTACGTTCTCCAGCGCGTTTTTTTCTGAACAAGTGCATATTGGCATTGCCACCGTTGGCTTACGCATAAACCCTTTTACCAATTTAAGAAACCCTGTGCCATTCCCTGATATGCAAATTCAATTGCCCTCAGGTGATACCAATGGCGACGGTAACGGCGGTAACAACGGCAATGATGGCGGAAATGGCGGTGGCGGCGGTGGTACTGCGCCCGGTTCGCAAACTGCCAGAATTACCGTTAGTGACCCAGGTGGCGTGGGTGAGATAGCGAATGAAACATTCACGCTGACAACCAGCGACACCGCATACAGTTTACTACGCAGAACAGGACTCATGGTGCAGTCCAGAAATACAGCGGCTGGCGCGTATGTCTATGGCATTGAAGGGCTGCGTGAGTTTGAACATGGGCCAATGTCTGGCTGGGTGTATAGAGTAAACGGAAGGTTCCCCAATGCAAGTGCCGACCATGCGGCAGTGAATGACGGCGACCATGTAGAATGGCTGTTTACACGCAACTTAGGCGGCGACGTTGGCGGCGATGTTTTTGATGATGCTGATGATGCAACATCACCGTCCGTCATGCCCGGCGCACCAGGAATGCCGGACGTACCATCGGTTAGCACAGACATTGAAGCCGATGTCAATGAAGGGGTAGCCGCGGTGGAAATACCTTTCACGTTAATTGCTTCAATGATTGATGAAGCACGTGAAGAAAATGCCGAAAATATAATCATTAGCATTGTAAGTACAGAAAATGCCACTGGTCTTGAAGTCAATTTATCTATAGAATCCCTTGCTGCTATTGTAGACAACGGGATGGCACTCACCATTTTATCTGAAATGGCAGTGGTCACGTTCGACGTCAACACGTTGGCGGGGCTGGTATATGGCATTGATTCTGACGCGGCGGTTAGCCTCATCATAGGGATGGACACAACGCTAAACCCAAGACAGCGTGAAGCCGTGGGCGACAATCATGTGTTTGCCTTATTCTTAATAGTTGATGGCGAGTATCATCGTGCATTTGATGGTGTGGTGACAGTGGCATTGCCGTATGCACCTCCAGCCGATTTTTATAATCACAATTTGCTTACCGTGTTCCATGTTGACGATGATGGCAATGTGAGTGAAATGGAAAATTCCATGTTCCGTGATGGATTTATCACATTCACAACCACCCACTTTTCGCTGTTTTTTGTAGGCGAGCGTGAACGTGTTGAAGCGGCTGATGACATCATTGACGAGAGCGAGACGAAGGTCGGAGCAGAGGATGCAACCACTCCAATTGAACGAGCTGAACCAATTGAACAAACGCATATACTTTTTACAAATTTCCGAAAAAGATTACTTGAAGGGAATTAATCATCATGCGTAAATTTCTTCTAACATTTATTATTTTCGCAATGTTTGCGGGCACAACTGTGCCCGCAAATGCTGCAACCCCACAAGACTTAAACACGCCAATCGCCCGCGCCGCTTCCTATTTACAACGCAATGTCCGCAACCCCCAAGTAGGCTCTGTCGGTGGAGAATGGACAATTATTGCCCTGGCGCGAAGCGGGCGTCCCGTACCAAACACATATTTTCAGCAATATTTCAGAAATGTTGAACGCTATGTCAGAGAAAATAACGGCGTACTGGACGAAAGACGCTTGACTGAATATTCCCGCGTTATTCTGGCACTGACCGCCACAGGATTTGACCCGCGCAATATTGCAGGGCATGACCTGACACTCCCTCTTGGCGATTTTGAAAGAACCACTTGGCAGGGCATTAACGGCGCGATTTTTGCGTTATTAGCCTTGGACAGCCTAGACTATGAAATACCCATCAACCGACATGCCGAAACCATGTCTACACGAGCATTGTTTGTTAATGATATTTTGCGACAACAAACGCCCGACGGTGGCTGGAACCTCCGTGGCGAAACAGGCGACCCTGATATCACAGGCATGGCATTACAAGCCTTGGCAAAATATCAGGATAACCCAGAGGTAGAAGCCGCAATAGATAGGGCCTTAGATTTTCTATCGGGCATACAAGATGAAAACGGCGGTTTTACAGGGCGCATTTCAGGAAGCGAGCCATCCATAGAAAGTGCTGTGCAGGTGCTTGTGGCGTTGACAGAACTGGGCATACCGCTTGACGACCCACGCTTTGTCAAAAACGGTCACACTGTTTTGGACAATGTGCTGAGCTTCCAACTTGCAGACGGCAGTTTTCGTCATACTACAGACAGCACCGAAAGCAACATCATGTCCACAGAAATAGGGCTGTACGGCCTGGTAGCCGCCCAGCGCAGCATAGACGGCAGAAACAGCCTGTACCGCATGAACGATAGGGTTGTCAGATGAACGCCGCAAATCGTGGAGGGACGCTTGCCGTAGTAGTCAGTTTAATTGCAGGGGCTATTATTTTAATGACTGCTTGCGGAAGTGGGTCGCAAACGCCAGAGGCATATTTTACAGTCACCCTTACCATAAGCGTGGAAACCCTGCTGGAAAACATGCATTTACTAGACCGCAACAAACATGAATTAGTCCCCGCAGACGGCATCATTTTTCCCGAAACCATTGTGGTTGCCCATGAGGGTGACAATGTATTTGATGTACTCAGCCGAGAAATGAGAAGCGCGGGTATACATTTAGTTTCGCGTCAAACACCTGCACTTAATTCTGTATATATTGAAGCGATTAACAATATTTTTGAATTTGACGCAGGGCCATTATCGGGCTGGAAGTATAAAGTCAATGGCGATTTTGTGGGGCAGGGCGCGTCCGCATATATTTTGCAGGATGGAGATTTTATAGAATGGCTTTATACGGTTGACCTTGGAAGGGATTTGGGGTATGAATAGCTTTCACCCATTGGTTAGCTTACTGTATTTTATTTTTGTCATTGGATTTGCTATGTTCTTGATGCATCCTGTGTGCCTTGCCATTTCTTTCATTTGTGCCGTTTGCTATGCAATATATTTAACAGGCAAAAAAACAGTGGTGTTTGGGCTAAAATATATGCTGCCTATGATGATATTTGCGGCGGCGGTCAACCCATTGTTCAACCATCAAGGCGTTACTATTTTGGCGTACCTTCCCAATGGAAACCCTTTAACATTAGAATCAACGCTTTTTGGCATTGCGGCGGCGGTCATGCTGGTGACTATAATCACTTGGTTTTCATGTTTTAATATCGTAATGACCAGCGATAAATTTGTATATTTGTTTGGGCGGGTGATGCCAGCCCTTTCATTAATATTGTCCATGTCTTTACGTTTAGTGCCGCGTTTTAAAGCGCAGATAAAAGTGATTTCAAATGCCCAAAAGGGAATAAAGCAAGATGTTTCCAGCGGCAGTTTTTTTCAAAAAGCACGAAACGGTATAAAAATAATAAACATCCTTGTGACATGGGTTTTAGAAAATGCAATTGAAACCGCTGACAGCATGAAAAGCCGAGGCTATGGTTTGCCAGGGCGTACGGCGTTTTCAATTTTCCGCTTTAGCCGCCGAGATTATTATGCTTTAGGGTATATGTCCATATGTGTTTTTATCGTGCTTTTTGGTGTGATTACAGGCGCGTATCATTTCCGTTATTTCCCCAGTATTCGTGGTTCGGTTAGTGTTTTTGTATTTATTGCGACTTTTTTTCTTGGGGCATTTCCGTTAATCGTTAACTTGAAAGAGGATTTCACGTGGAAACGTATAGAATCGAAAATTTAACATTTTCATATCCTAATCGAAAAAACCCTGTGTTGGATGATGTCAGCCTATCCGTTGCACAGGGCGATTTTATTATTTTATGCGGGGCTTCCGGCTGCGGGAAAACGACATTGCTTCGGCAGCTAAAGCCGCAAATTGCGCCGCACGGCACAAAGTCGGGTGCGATTGTCTTCGAGGGCGCAACGCTTGAAAATATGTCTCTACGGACGGCGGCAGCAAAAATTGGGTTTGTCATGCAGTCACCAGAAAATCAAATGGTCACAGATAAAGTGTGGCATGAATTAGCCTTTGGCCTGGAAAGCTTGGGACTCGGCACTGCAGAAATCCGACTGCGCGTGGCAGAAATGGCCAGCTTTTTTGGTATTGGCGCATGGTTTCATCAATCAGTTGCGGCATTGTCTGGCGGGCAAAAGCAGTTGCTTGCGCTGGCTTCTGTGATGGCAATGCAGCCGTCTGTACTGATATTAGACGAGCCAACCAGCCAGCTTGACCCGATAGCGGCGGGGGAATTTTTAAACATGATAGGCAGAATAAACCGCGAACTGGGCGTGACTGTAATCCTTACAGAGCATAGGCTGGAAGATGTCTTTCATTTATGTTCTTGTGCCTATGTCATGGATAATGGGCGCATCATCGCTAAAGGGTCGCCAGGCGAAGTGGGTTTGGCGTTAAAGGGCAATCACGGCATGTTTCTGGCGATGCCAACACCAATGCGCGTGTGGGCGGCGTGTGAAGCCGAAGCCACCACTGCCTGTCCAATCACAGTGAACGATGGGGCAAAATGGCTGAACGGGAAGCAAATTGACAAAGATAAACTACAGAAAAAAATACCTGAACGGACGTTAGACGCCGCTGTCACACTCACAGACGTATGGTTTAAATATGAAAAAAAACTGCCTGATGTCATAAAGGGTTTAAATTTTACAGGGCATTATGGTGAAATCACTGCTATTTTAGGGGGCAACGGTACAGGAAAGACCACAATGCTGTCGTTGATTGCAGGGCTTAATACCCCCTATCGCGGCAACGTATACGCCAATGCAAATGTGTATGTACTGCCGCAAAATCCGCAAGCCTTATTTGTTGGCAAAACAGTGTTGGAAGACTTGAATGAAATTTCACAGGACAAAATGCTGATTCAATCCATCGTTAATATATGCTGGCTTGACGGGTTTTTGGATAGCCATCCATATGATTTATCTGGTGGTGAACAGCAGCGCGCCGCCTTAGCCAAAGTATTATTACTGCAACCTAAAATTCTGCTTTTAGACGAACCAACAAAAGGACTTGATGCAGAATATAAACAAAGCTTTGCCGCGATTTTACACAACTTAAAGAAAATGGGCACAGCCATTATCATGGTCAGCCACGATATAGAATTTTGTGCAGAATATGCAGATAGATGCGCTTTATTTTTCGATGGCGATATCATTACTGAAAATACACCGCAGGATTTCTTTGGCGGAAACAGCTTTTACACCACCGGCGCAAACCGCATGGCACGTCATGTTTTGCCGAATGCAATAACGGCGGCGGATATCATTTTGGCAATCGGTGGACAGCCTCCTTCCCGACGCAATGAATTCACCCGAAAGTCTTCCAGTTTGAACGATGCCAAAGCTGAAAACGTCACGCGCCATGAGGTGGCAGAACCTATTTGCAAAGAAAAAACCAAATTATCCAAACGCACAATCACAGCGGCGGCAATGATTCTATTCACGATACCTGCCACTATCTATTGGGGTATACATTTTTTTGATGATCGTCAATTTTATTTTATTTCCTCGCTGATTATCCTACAAACGATGTTGCCATTTGCTTTAGTGTATGAAGGTCGTAAACCACAGGCCCGAGAATTAGTCATTATTGCAGTGCTATGCGCAATGGGTGTTGCGGGGCGAGCGGCATTTTTTATGTTGCCCCAATTCAAACCAGTGCTTGCAATCGTGATTATATCTGGGGTGGCGTTTGGTGGTGAAGTCGGCTTTTTAGTTGGCGCAATGACTGCTTTTGTAAGCAATATGTACTTTGGGCAAGGGCCATGGACACCGTGGCAGATGTTTGCCTTTGGTATTATCGGATTTCTTAGCGGTGTGTTGTTTCGCAAAGGGCGGTTAAGCCGCCGCCCCATACCGTTATCTATATTTGGCGGTTTTGCGACGTTTGTCATCTATGGCGGCATAATGAATCCCGCTGGAGTTTTGATACACCAGCCCAATCCCACGATTGAAATGGTTTTACTGGCTTATATGCATGGCATCCCATTTGATATTGTACATGCGGTGGCCACCGTAACGTTTCTTATGCTTATCTCGCGCCCGATGCTTGAAAAACTGGACAGAATTAAAGTTAAATTTGGTTTGATGCATTAAAATTTTCCGTCATTTTATCCCATGCGCATTGTTAATCCCCTACAACATTTCAGCACACTAAAAAACCCCTCGTCATTCGACAGGGGTTTTTAAAATATTTTGACTAGTGGGTTAAATTCTGAATATTTTATAAATTCATTGCCCGTCCATTTTTGATGCTATACTACCAAAAAATAACATTTCCTAAGGAAACCACAGAAAAGGACGTGACTTAAAATGACAAAAGAAGTAATGCAACTGAAACTAGACCAGGTGACACCAAACCCCTATCAGCCACGCCGCATTTTTGAACCAGCAGGGCTAAACGAGCTTGCTGCCTCAATAAAAGAATATGGCGTACTACAACCCATAACCGTACGGTTAATTAACAACTGCACCTATGAATTGGTCGCTGGCGAACGCCGCCTTCGTGCAAGCAAGCTGGCAGGTGTAGACACAGTGCCAGCCATATTAGTAGAAATAAACGACCGAGACAGTGCGATTCTAGCAATCGTTGAAAACCTACAGCGGCAAAACCTGCACTTTTTTGAAGAAGCCGAAGGTTTCAAAAACCTAATGGGTGATTATGCGTTTACTCAAGAAGCACTGGCGGTAAAAATAGGTAAGAATCAGTCTACAATAGCCAATAAATTGCGTCTGTTACGGCTTTCGCGCAACATGCAAAAGCAAATATTAGAAACAGAATTAACAGAACGCCACGCACGTGCCCTGCTTCGCCTTACCGAAGAAGACATGCAGCAAGAGGTGCTTCAAAAAATCATCAAGGGTGGACTTACGGTGCGCAAAACAGAAGAGTTGATTGACGCGATGCTTGCGAAGTTGAATCCGCCAGCCAAAAGCAACACCATTCCATTTAAAGCGTACATACGGGACATCCGTATTTTGACGAATTCTATTATGGAAAATTTGGATATCGTGCGCCGCTCGGGGATGGATACAGAGTTTGATATGAAGGAGACCGAGACAGGGTATAATATTAATATCACGTTGAGCTATGCGAAGGCGAAGCAGAAGCAGAAGCCTTCAATGTCTGCACGGGCTGTTTAATATTTTTAGGCAAAGAAGAGACAGCCTAAATCCCTGAATCAACATCTACTTCAAGTAGTTTTGGATAAGGTTCTTAATAATATTTTGCGCCTCATCAATGCCTGAAACCTCTATCAACTTGCAGTAATCCTCAATCTCATCACCAGTAAAAACAACTGATATAATCCGCTGTTGTTTCCCTGCAATATGCTCATAGTTTTCTGGATAAGCCCAGAAGCATTTGACGCAAAAGGCAGGGTCTTTTTGTTCCCAATTTTCACAGTTCTCACATGTCCAAGATTTTGCCCTATTTGCGGATGGGGAAAGCAACATATATGATTCTAAATTGTCTTGGTCAAATTGTTCCCCGGCAATTTCATAAGGTATGCGGTGGTCTACCTGTAATATAGATTCGTCCATAGTCTCGAAATATACGAAACATTTTGAACCATACTTTTCAACCAATGCCTGTTTAAGTGCTTTGGATAGTGCCGTTCTACCCGCAGATTTTGAAATTACATTTCTTACTTCGCCAGGGTCTCCGAATTTATAAGCAGCAATACGCTTTCCATCAGTTCCCTCAGTGCGGTATGTGATAAGGGGAATACCATGTTCTCTCACATCACGTACTGCCCGTGGCGGATGATTATATCCATACAAATCCTTTAGTTCTTGTGACGTGATATAGCCATGTTTCAGAATGTGTTGTATTACTGTGCGTGGACGTTTTGCTTCCACGGAGAGAAGCAAGTCCATAAATTCTTTAGGATATTTTGTGTTCATACAGTACTCTCCATCAAGGGCAATTTTTCTGGTATTGATTTTATTGCGTCTACAACATTTTTGCTAACATACAAAGATTCAAATGTCATATCTTTCTTACCAAGTAACGTAGATTGAGTTGAACGCCCGGCATTTAGAACGAACTTTGTACATTTCAGATTTTTTGGCAAGGCCAAGCCATATGATTTTCCTCCACACTCTCCATCATAACTAATAATGTAATCGACACCTTTTTTATCAAGGATAGAGATTGATTCAGAAAAATCATCATAACTTAGCCCAAGCAGATACCTGTTATCTCTCGAATTAGTTACACCTTGGTATGGCGGGTCTAAATATATCAAATCACCGCTCTGTGCTATATGAAAAATTTCACGATAGTCTAATGCTGAAAATACAGCTTTCCCTCTTAGCATAGATGAAATAGAATAAATATTTTCAGCCATATTTTTAGGGTTTGTGCCATGTCTACGCTTGTCTAGCGATTGATTGAAGTGTCCATCTTTATTATAACGCACTGCTCCCTTTACGCACCTTGCCAGGAGATAAAGCATGTTTTCCGCTGTTTGCTGACCACCGTTAAAATTTTTGCGTATTTCAAAAAAATGTTCAACGTGACCAGCGTTATAGCAAAACTGTTCGCTCCATATTTTTGTATAATTTTCAATTAACACAGTTGGATTATTAACGGCCATTTCAAGTATCTGCACAATAGGTTCGTTTATATCATTAATGTGGTATCGCTTGGCTCTGTTCTCTCTAGCTGTTGCAATAGTTATCGAAGCCATTCCAGAAAACGGCTCAATAAGTCTATTAAATGTATTAGGCATGTATTGAAGGATTTGTGGGGCAAGTAATCGCTTTGACCCTTGATATTGAACAATGTGTGGTGTTTTACCATTCACAACAAATTTCCCCTTTGTGTATAATTTATTAATCGTGTTTTCAATAATGTGCCTTTTGCTTAAAAGCGATAAGTCTATTTATGAGTATGCATTTTCATTGGCAGTAGGTCAAGAGTTTCATAAAATTATTAGCGATAGCAGACAATTTTATTTATAACCAAACTATGTACATAGAAAACGCAAAAGTCATGTTAAAATATCCAAAAGAAAGGGGTAAAAACATGACTGATGCAATAAGACATAAGTTAGCCGAAAAAAATAAAAACCTAATCAACATGGTAATCGCACGTGCAAAACGCGACTTCCCCGAGGACATTGCCCTCATTGGCTTATCAGGCTCGTTCAGCACAGATGACTATCACGAAAAAAGTGACCTAGACTTAATCATTGTCAACAACACTGCCCGTGGCTGGGAAATTGGTGCAGGGTTTATTTTCGATGACGTTGGGTACGACATTTATTGTACCCCGTGGGATAATCTTGAAAAGAAAGCGAATTTAAATTGTGTTGCTGTTTCAAGCCTAACCGACCTGCAAATTTTATATTGTGCCAAACCTGAATATTTAGAGCGATTCAATGGTCTAAAAGAAAAAGCACTCGAGAAATTGGCAGAAGGCATAAGCAAGGAAAGTATCGAACGGGCGGACAATCACATTGGTGAGGCCAAACAAAATCATGCCGATATGGTTCTATCTAATGAGATTGGTACAGTAAGGTATGCATCCAGTGGGCTGTTATACAATGTAATCAATGGCATAGTCAGCCTAAACAACACCTGCATAAAACGCGGCGTAAAACGATACTTAGAAGAATTATCAACCTATAGATACTTACCCAAAGACTTCAAAAGCCTATACATGTCCATCATTGACGCAAAAACCATCGACGACATACGAAAAGCTTCTGCCGCGCTGCTTTCCGCAACAATGACCCTGCGTGACACCTTGCATGAACAATATGTACAAAAGCCCACTCCAACTTATGAAAACCTAAAAGGTTGGTACGAAGAATGTTGGTGCAATCTCAGAAACAAAATGATAATGGCAGTGGCCCAAAAAGATAAGTCTTACACTTTTCTGGTCGCAAATAGTGCGCAAAGCTACTTTGATGAAATGACCGAGCGGCTAGGCACAAAAAAATACAATCTGATGCAACACTTTGATTCCGACAATTTAGAAAAAGTCCGCGACGCGTTTATGTTAATCATGGAAAAGTATCTGCTAGTATACAAAAACGCTGGCCGTACACCAGCGTTTTATGATACCTTTGAAGCATTGTATGATAGTTACATGTCAGACGCATCCATTTTGTGATGCACCTACCTATTCAATGATAAATGACTCATTTGGCAATCGCTCTACTACCGTGTCAATGTGTTCTTTCAGAAGATTCCATGAGTAGAAAGCTGCTTTCAAGAAAATCCCAATGGTTTGGCTCAAAATGCCCTATCATTTCTAAAAATTCTGCGGATGTTTCGGGGTTGTCGCTATGCTCTACTCCACTTGGGAAGCTTGCAAAATACGTAATGCCGTCTGTTTGTGCTAAAAATATTGAAGCACCGGCCATTATCGGGCGTTCACCTTCATATGTGTAATGGTCACGGGGACTGCGCCCGAATGTAACCAATCTGCCTTCGCCGCCGAGTTCATCTCTTGTGGCTATATGATAGACCTCTACGAAATGTCTTGTGCCGAAGTCAAACTCCACTTCAAATTCATATAAGCCAAATTTACCCTCCCAAGACATGGGCAATTCTATTGAGAAACCAAGGCTGTCAAAATAATGGCGAACACCAACGAAATTGTTTGAAGGTGGTTGTGTCATTGGTTCGGGCGTTGGTTGTACGGCGGGGCTTGGTTGTGGGGGTGGTTCTTCTGGGGTGTGGCTATTTGCCCCGCAAGCCGTTAAGGCAAGCAGAGCAGACAGCATCAACGCAATGATAAATATTTTTTTCATAAACAAAAATAACCTCCTGATGATTTTATTCACTTCTATTCATGATGATATTCACTACATCCGCACTTGCATTCATTATGAGATTAGCAACACCTGCAAACACAGTACTGAACTCGCCCCACTCAACGCCAAGCGCATCAGCAATGGGTTGCAAATCATTGCCAGCAGAAGCATACTCCACGAATTCAACGATGGTCATACCATGTTCGGTCGCCCATCCCTTAACAACAGCAACTTGCCTTGTAGCGGTATATGCATGATGCACGGTACTCATAAACTCGCCTGGAAAACTTTCGATTTGAGAAGCCCACTCGCTGACATCTATGCCCTCAAAATCACGTTCAAAACCATAATCTAAACTGCTTTGGGTGCGCACATGGTCTAAAATTTCATCTAATGTCACACCCAGTATTTCTATCCATTCATCTAATTCATAGGCCATCCAGCCGAAACCTGTATCCGCGCGAAGGATGAACAATGGGTCTGCTTGGTTGATGGGGTGTGCAGGGGTAGTCGTTGTCGCAGTCGGTGCGCCGCTGGTGATAATCACCGTACTTGTAGCCCCATCCCAATCCAATGCATAACCAACACTTTCAAGTATAGCACGAAGCGGCACCATTATACTACCGCCGATCATCTGTGCGGGAACATCAAGCGTGCGACTTTCAGCACCCACAAAGAATGTTGCGCTGTCTATGGTTATAACAAGCAAATCATTTCCTCTTGATAACACCGCTTGCCTATACGCTTGATTCCAGTCAACATCAAAGCCCATCGCCTCAAAAGCAGCACGAACGGGCACAAGTGTGCTGCCGTCTACTATAACGGGTTGCTGTCCTTCGATGGTTATGCGTTCGCCATTTACGGTAACGCTGATTGCGTTGGCGTAAACCGCCATCGCTGGAATGAATGTTAAGGCGAATAACAACGCCATTGTCCTAATAATTAATTTTTTCATTTTGAAAAACTCCTTTTTAGTCTTTTAATGATACGACATAAACCATTCCTGTCAAAACTTCATTGTCGCTGTGTTGTATTACCAAAATAAATCCTTCATTATTCCGTACACCTTCTATGTGCCTCCAGATTCCATTTTCGTCAAATAGCTGAAGGAACTCTTGAAAATACCTTGGCCTTATGAATACGATAGGCTCTGTGTAATCATCAATGGAAAATACGTATTCTCGTTCAATGGTCATAACGCTTTCTGAAATGAGCTGAAACGATTCCAATGGGGCATTCATCAAATACTGGGCTTGCTCATTGGTTGGCGCAAATCGCCAGTACCGCCAATCTGGTACGTCCATGGCTTCAAACCACCCTATACCTCCACCTTGGCGATTGTAAAAATCTAAAACAAGCTGTTGGTTGTGGGTTTCGCCATCTTTAAAAGTTACTTTTACATCTATTTCTATGACCATGCTACTTTGTAACCAATCGTTGTAGCTCATGTTGTGGCTACCCCAAAACAGCAGGATGTCATCGGGCATCGTATTATCAAATGTGATGGTGTCACCTATTTTGTCAAAATCGAAGCCGTACATCACTAGCCTGCTGGTAGTAAAGTATGGCGGGATGCCGGCATGAAAACTGGGGGTATTTGGAACGGCTCCACGGTTTCCGATATCCTGTGTGGCAAAAAAGCCATTATTTAATAATAGCTCTACGGTGCGGATATTTTCACCTTCAAACTCGAACCATAGCCCAAGCCCAATATATAAGACCTCGCCGTCGTAATATTCCCCCCAGCCGTCAAGCTGGGTAATATCTATCTCGCGCCATGCATATGTGCCGTCAGGTTGTAACTCCATAGCATAGGCTCTCATGACAAAAAGGTTATCCGAAAAGATGTCGCTAGTTTGGTTGAACCGATTAGCACCAAAAACTGCGAACAATACAACTGCCGCCGCCATAACTAATGCGATAGCTCTTTTGTAAATGGGATGCTTTCTATTTGGCTTCGCCGCTTGCTGCATAACCATAGCACGAATACGATTCTTCGCATCAGCATTTGGCTGAATCGCGTTATATGCATCTACGATTTTATCGTTCTTCATTTTCAAGCACCCCCTTCAAAAGAATCCTGGCTTCTCGCATATGACTACGGATAGTTGATTGAGGTTTATTCAAAATGTGTGCGACTTCTGCTGTAGAATATCCTTCATAATAGTAAAGATAAATGACATCCTTATATCGTTCGGGCAACCCTAAAACAGTTTTTAGCAATGCGTTGTCGGGAAATGTGTCTGTAGCTTCGAGGTTTTTGTAATCGTCTATGTTTTCAAGACTTCGCCGCCAACTTTTGAGAAAGTCCTTGCATTGGTTGATGGCGGTTCGCAACAGCCATGCCTTTTCATGTTCGATGTCTTTGAATGCTGTGCCATATTTCAATAGTTTTTCAAATACCTGCGAAACTGCATCTTCGGCATCAGCCGTATTTTTCAGATATGAGAAGCATACTCGATATATCATATCAAATCGACGCTCATAAACTTCTTCAAAGGTTGACAATGAGTTATTCTTGCCGCGCGCCAGCAAGAATTTAATCATGCTTCTCAACTCCTCTCATTGGTAATACGATGAAGGGTGGCAAAATTATCTCCATGTTACAGAGTTTTTTTATTTGCCCTTATCACTTGCTGCATGATTCTAGCACGAATACGCTTCTTCGCATCAGCCTCTGGCTGAATCGCTTTATAAGCGGCTATAATTTTTTCGCTTTTCATCTTCAAGCACCCCTTTCAGAAAATCCTCCCTTCGCTAGTAAAACGATTGAAGGCGGTGAAATGTTGGGTAAGACTATAATAAAATATAAAACGCAAAAAGTTGACGCTATACAAACAACTGACATATAATTAGCAAGAAAATCTGCGCCCAAAAAGGAAAGGAACCAATCCATGCTGCAATTTACCGCAAGCCAACAACTCAACACGTTGCCCTTCACATTCAAAACCACGGGTATACGCGTGTATTCTTTTGAAGAAGTACTCTACCACGTATATCATTATTGGCGTGAATCGGTAGATGACTTTCTTTCTGACGGCATGATTGCTTGGGTTACGGAAATTGGGCATTCGTATTTAGCGGCGCGTATGAAAGAAATTTCAAAGAAAGAGCCATTTACCCAGCGTATTTTAGACTTTTTGAAGCTGATAGAATACTTTAGCCAAAAAGAAATAAATACTTTAAAATCCAACCTGGAAGCGTGGGAAATGCGCCGCGAATGGGAAAAGTTGAAAGAACGTGCCGACTTTTTAGTACACCGAGGCGAGCCAAACAAGGCATTGCCGTTATACAAACGTGCATTGCAGTACGAAGAAAATGCCAACCTTTTAAACAATATGGGTGTCGTGTATATGCAGCTTTCCGAGCCAAAAGACGCATTGCGCCAACTTACACGCGCATTAACCCTTGACCCTAAAAATGTAAGCATCATGATGCATTACATTGAATCCGCTATTTTAAATGAAAATTATGACAGCGCGGCAAAAATACTGGCAAAAGCAAAAGAGTTAAAGCCCGATTGTGCCGATATCCCTTTTCTTAGTGGGTTAATGGCATACAGTCAAAAAAACTTTACTGAGGCATTAGACTTCATGGACGAAGCCATTAAACTTGACCCATCTGTGCCTTACTATGTATACAAAACAGTAGATATCCACATGGCCATTCGCCAATATGATAAGGCTACCCAGATACTGGAACAAGTAGAAAACAAAGATGTGCTTTACTACACAAAAGAAGCAGAACTTCATGAGCGCGCGGGTGATATTCCTGCCGCTATACGCGCAATGACCCAAGCTGCCCAGTCAACCGTTACTGCCGACAGTACCGCCAACGCCAACCTTTGGGCACGGCTTGCAGGCTACCACCGCCAAAACTATGATATGGAACAAGCCGAAGAAGCGATAAAAAAAGCGATAACCATAGCCCCACACAACGACCTGGTGCAGCTAGAAAACGCACGTATAAAAAAAGGACTTGGCCGCACACGCGAATACCAAGCCGCTTTAAATGATGTACTCAAAGGATTCAAAGATAAGTATCGCGCAGAGGCTTAAATGCTAAAATCTAGCCAGTGATTAGTTCTGCAATTGCCGCTTCTAAATCGGTCATTGCGCTGTCTAATGGTGCAGTCAAATGCGAGCAATCTTCGCTGGCCTTTGCCAGCAATTCAATTTCAGATGTAATATCATTTAAACGAGGAAAACTTAAATTAGCTGCTGTCCCACGAATTGCGTGGGCATGTTGGGCGACTGCACCGTGGTCGCCATTTTTTACGGCTTCAATTAAGTCACCCACCATTTGTCTCCCTTTAAATTTGTTCAACAATTTCATGTACAATGCCATGTTGTTCATTATTCTTGCTTTGCCTTCTTCAACATTTATATTGGGCAGAAATTTTCCATAGTCCATGCTAAGCCGTCTCTCCTCTTTATCGCGATATCTTATTTGAACATATGCGGTGTATTCTGTCAACTGAATTATTGATTCTAACTTCAATTCGGAAAGTGGAAATAAAAAAGAAAAAAGAGTAAACTATAGCCATGATACAAATAAGCCAAGAATCCAAGGAAAAAGTCCTAGAAGCGATAAAGCAAGGACGAATAGATGGGGC
>Ga0123352_10000285_pt1 | contig 60970 bp, 40 predicted proteins | sample TergutLab28metaG_FD_89700 | JGI IMG/M metagenome (GOLD analysis project Ga0123352, IMG submission 89700) | Labiotermes labralis P1 segment gut microbial communities from Petit-Saut dam, French Guiana - Lab288 P1 | ecosystem: Host-associated > Arthropoda: Insects > Digestive system > Gut ... | reverse complement strand
TTAATATTGGGTAGCGGCAGATTCGAACTGCCGACCCCTTGCGTGTCGGGCAAGTACTCTAACCAGCTGAGCTAGCCACCCAATTAAATGAGATTATATTAAAGGTTTTTCAATACAGATGTAATTCTTTCAAGAACCTTTACACGATCAAGCGGTTTCACAATATAGTTTTTTGCTCCTGCAAGTAAAGACTGCTTAACAAGCTCTTGTTTGCCCAATGCGCTAATCATAATTACTACTGCTTTTGGATCAAATTCAACTATATTCTTTAACGCTGTAACACCATCCATATTTGGCATTGTGATATCCATTGTAACAAGATCTACATTTGGATGCAGTTCTTTATACTTTTCAACACCTTCAAGACCATCTTTAGCTGTCCCAATAATTTCAAAACCTTCAGAATTTAATATCTGACTGATCTGCTTTGCTACAAACATTGAATCATCAACAATCAATACCCTAAATGGCGTACCTTCTGGTCTCATTCCATCTGGTTTTTTTGCATTAATATTGGGGAAATCAGATTTCGTTCTCATATAAAAACCTCCCTATGCCTTTTCTTTTATTGCAACATTGATTTCCACTTTACCTTGTGGAAGGTGAATAGGAACTATTAGGGCTTCCACACCACTATCAGATATTACCATATCCTTTCCAGTAACTATTGATGGTGGGGTAAGATCAAATCTAAATCCCAAATCATGCAACTTTGTTACTGCCTGACCTGTTATCATATTTGCAAGCTCTGTTATAGTGGCTTTTCCAAGCTCATCAAGCTCTTTTAATTCCTCCATATTCATTGCAGATGCAATTTTTAAAGCAGTATCAGGCGCCATATCAAGCAGAATTCTTCCTTCTACATCTCCAGCCAACCCTATTATAGTAGCAACACCTAAAACAGGCTTTGATGTAGACTTTAAATAAAGTTCTCCCCGTTTTATATCTGTATTGAGGACTTCCTTTAGCACATCAAATGCTGCCTCTACAAAAGGATTAATATACTCAACTCTCATAAAAAACTCCTCCTATTTAGACCCACCTTTTTTTCGATAAAAAATTATACCTTCTTCTTCATTTTCTTCAAACCCATCAAATTTTATTTTTTCATTATCTCCAACAATTAGAATACCGTTCTGTTTCAATTTATCATAAAATTCACTTATAATATTAAATTGTTCATTATAATCAAAGACAGGAAGTACGTCCCTGCAAAAAATCATATCTACTTCTGGATACGGATTATGATTTTTAATATCATGATATTCAAAATAAACAATACTTTTAAGTACCTGCGCTATTGCATCTCCTTTGGTCCCTTTTGTTATATATGGTTTAAGGAATTTAGGCGCTGCTGTCACATCAACGGGTAAACTTGGTGCTGTTGAAATACTCAAAAGATCTTTATCATTTGCCCAAATTTTTATTGCTGCATCTGGATTCTGGCTCTTAAGAATAGCAGCTACTGAATAAGTTTCATACCCATTGGCACATCCAATATTCCATACAAAATAATTACCCCTGATTCCGGAAGGCAATACTTTCTTTAACATATCTACATATGCATCACTAAAGAAAATGCCGGTAAATTTTGATTTAAAAGGTTCTACAAAAAGATAACCATCTTCAGCGCTTGCCAACTGGACATTCTCGTTCTTTCTACCTCTTTCTCTTACCCACTCAGTATAACGGCTCAAAAACCAGTCATTATTCATTTCTGTAATATTAAAGCCAATAAGTGTTTTTAAGGTTTCTTTTATAAAATCTTTATTTATATCTGTTTCTTTTTCAGGCGCTTTAAAAAGTTCTTTTCTTTCATCTTCGGGCTGCGCAGCAGCATCTGCAGAATCTGCGACATCTTCCTCAGAAGATTCTGCACCCAGTACTTTTTCAACATCAAGAATTACATAAATTTTTGCATCTTTTTCAACAATGCCACTTATATACTTAATGCTAATATTACTAAAAATGGGATGAGGAGGTTGGATTGTGGAAGATTCGATTCCTATAACTTTGCTTATAGAATCTACAATAACGCCAATCTTTTTTTCATGCATTGAAAGAACAATTACATCTTCAAAATCATCTTTCTTTTGCTCTTTTTTCACATGGAACATAACTCTTAAATCAATTATTGAGATTATATCCCCTCTAAGGTTATATACACCTCTGACATATGGCTCACTATTTGGAACATAGGTAAATTTATTTACTTTCAATATTTCTTTTACCTTCATTATATTGATGCCATAACCTTTACCGCCAAGCGAAAAAGAAACCATTTTGAAATCTATCTGATTAATATTTTCTGTTTTAACAGCCTGTCCGTTTATTTCCAATAAATCAGTACTCATTTAATTCCTCATACTAAATCAATAGTTTGAAATTTTACTTTTTTTTGCAGAATGTTCTTTCTTGAGACACAATTCCATTATCTGGTTGATATCAAGAATAAGCGATACTTGGCCATCCCCAAGTATTGTAGCGCCTGCAATACCCTGCACACCTGTATATTTATCTTTTAGTGGTTTAATAACAACATCTTCCTCACCTATAAGTTGATCAACCATTAAACCTATTTTTTTATCGGCATTTCCTACTACAACAACATAATTGGTAGTTTTGTCCTCATCTGTAGGTATTCCAAATAATCTGTTAAGCCTCATTAAAGAGACAACATCCTCTCTTAAATCAAATACCTCATAATTATCAAGAAATTTTATTTCAGAAGAGAGTATTCTCTGGCTCTCAATAACAGATGTAATTGGAATTGCATATATCTCTTTTCCAATCCTTACAAGAAAGCCCTGAATTATCGCAAGCGTTAATGGAAGCCTTATTGATGTTGTTGTTCCTACCCCTTTTTTCGACCATACATTTACAGAGCCATTTAATTTATCTATTGATTTTCTTACAACATCAAGACCCACACCGCGACCAGAAATATCTGTAATTTCCTTTGCAGTTGAAAATCCTGGTTCAAAAATCAAATTATAAGCTTCTACATCGGTTAAATTCTTTCCGGGATGGATAATTCCTCTACTTATTGCTTTTTCACGTACAATATCTACATCAATACCTTTTCCATCATCAACAATTTCAATGTGGATCATGTTTCCTTCATTTCTTGCCCTAAGAATAATTGTTCCTTCTTCTTTTTTATTGCTCTGTTTTCTTATTTCAGGCGTTTCAACTCCATGATCCATAGAATTTCTTACAAGATGTATTAAAGGATCAAGAAGCTGCTCAATTACTGATTTATCAAGCTCTGTCTCTTCACCTTCTATTACAAGTTGTATTTTTTTGTTAAGTTTTTTAGAAACATCTCTTACCAGCCTTGGAAATCTTGAAAAAATTTGCGCTATGGGAACCATTCTAATTTGCAAGACACCCTCATGGAGCTCATTTGCTATTCGTCCAAAATTTTGCGCTGCATTAACAAGTTTTGTAATTGTATTCTTTAATGAAGCTTCTATATTGTAGGTATCTGTTTTAATTTTTTCATATTCAACATATAGGTCTTTTTTTACATTTTTTTCATTGCCATCTTCTTTAAAGCTTTCCATACTATCATAAATACTGGAAACTACGTCATTAATCTTTATATATTTACTATGCATATCATTAAGAACGCCCAGGAATTGTGTGCTAATCTGGTTAAATGTTGCTTTATTTATTACAGTTTCACTTACAAGATTTAGAAGATTATCAATTCTTTTTGAATCAACTTTAAGGATAGTAGACTCTGATGTAACAGCTTTTTTAGTTTTCTGTTGTCTTAATTTATCATCCTTATCATCATCTTGTTCTTCAGAAAGGTCGACCTTGTCATCAGCAACTTTTTCATCATCCATTGCGTTGCCTGGAGCTTCTGCAACAACAGCAGCAGGTTTTTCAGAAACTTGCTTTTCCACAGGCATATCGCTGCCTTCAGGAGATTTAATCTCTGTAACAATTATATTATCTGTTACATCTGCAAGTTTTACCATATTTGGAAGTTCATCTTGGGAAATTGTTGTTGCAACAAAATAGTCAACAATAGGATAATAGTTATCTTCGTAAAGCATATCAAAATCAGGTTTTGTCATTAGTACGCTGGAGATTTCCTTAAGCTTTGCAAAAACCTGTACTCCGCCTATGGAATTCATGGGGTTATCTTTATTAAAGGCAACCTCAACATTATATAAGCGCTCACCTTTTTCTACAGAACTATATAGTTCAATTATTTCATTTTTACTAAGTTTTTTATTTTCACTGACTACAGCTGCTGCTTCCGAAGCTTGTTTAATAATAGCTTCTCCTTTTTTAAGCAGACCACCTTTGCCAGCTCCGGCCTGAGCACTCTGACCAGCTCCACTCTGACCTGCCATAAAAGATTTAAGCCGATCCTTTACCTTTTTATAATCTGCACTGTAAATCTCTCCAGCCATTCTGGACTCTATCATTTCCTTGACAATATCGATTGCTTCCAACATTGTGTCAATAATTTCGCCGTTTACAGAAACTTTTCCACCCCGAATTTCGTCAAGAAGATCTTCCATCTGATGTGTAAATTCTGCTATTTCAAACATCTCAACAGCTCCGGAATTCCCTTTAAGAGTGTGAGCTGCCCTAAATATCTCATCAATTGCTTCTCTGTTTTTAGGATCATCTTCAAGGACAAGAATGTTTCTTTCCAGAATCTCTATTTGAGCTTGCGCTTCCATAAAATAATCTTTCAACAGTTCTTCATTTGCCGGATCTAAATAATCACTCATATTTTCTCAATTTTAAAATAAGATTTAGCAGTATAATCTGCCAGTTTATTTACACTTACTATTCTACTATTATTTATCTATAATATAAATCACTATTTTACTTTTTAACAACCCTAAATTTTAAAAAAGCCCTCCAATTTTACCAAATGGAGAGCTTTTTAATTTGTATTAAGTTATCTTCACCAAATCTATTAGTTAATTGCCTGCTGCTTCAGTTTCTCTAAACATTCTCTGTGTTTCAAGATATCTTAACACTTGTATATGTCCGAGTCTTTCGAATTCCGCAGTTCTTCTTGCATCTTCCCTTTCGGTCATGATTCCCCATATTGCTTCTTCATCAATATCTCTTTCAAACTCATTAATAGCTCTGTCAAAAGTTATTGTAATATCTCTAATATAGGTAATTATATCTCCACCTTCCTGCATTGCATCCTTTCTGATATTGATGCCCGCAAGTTTTACATATGGTGTTGCATTTGGATAAAGTGGTATAGCGTGCAAAGTTCTATTTCTTACTTCCGCGATATAATTAGGATTTCTCCATGTAATAGTTCTCCAGCCTTCGAAATTCATATAATCCATAAAAATTACATGTTCTCTATTATTCTGATCTTTAAGAACTACTTCAATTCCATGAGGAAAGTTAGAACCGTACATATTCATTGATACTGTTCTTAGAACTCCAACATTCTTTACAACTCCAAAACCATCGGTAAATTTATTACCATGTCTGTCGCTCATATCTTCAATGACATTACCACTTTCATCTACAGAAGACATTCTTTGGAAAGCCGGGATTTCAAAAGGTGGTCTTATTGAAGCCCATGAATTAAATGGCTCGTTAGGGAAATTAACCCTTACACCCATTATTCTGTCACCAGCAAATCTTCTGGCTGTTGGCAATACAGGCACTTCTCTTGCCATTGTCAAACGTTGATTATTGATCCTTCTTGCAGAGGGAGCTAATCTTACTTCCCAGTTATCTATAGCAAGTGATGTTCTCATTGCTGCTCTGTCTGTGTCACTAAAGGACGTACCAGCTCTTGCAGAAAAATCCACCATTGTTCTTGCATTTTCTCTTGGATTATCAGGCGGAAAATCCGCGGCCAATCTTGAAAAATCAATTAATACAGCTTCATTAGCATATAAAGTTGCACCAAATACAAAAAATAATGTTGTTAAAAAGATGGAGAAACGTCTCATCTATTGCTCCTTTTGTTTATAAACCTTTATATAATTATAAAATAGGTACAGATTTTGTCAATAACTTTTATATTTTTTTAATATTTTACAATATTAAACACTATAACTTATTTTTATTGAAAAAAATATTTGCTACAAACCAATTTCAGGCACTTGTCCTAAAATCGTTATAATCACATTTTCAACAAACGGAAAATTAAATTTTATATTTTTCTCAACAAGCATAATGCTACTGCTAAAATCATGTACTGCTCTTTTATCGGGCAAAAGTGCCATAAAATTGAGGTCTAGGTAGACAATTTTATTTCTAAAAAGAATTTTTTCCAGCCTTGTTCCTGTAGAAAAAAGAGGGTCAAGATTTATACTCATAGGCCCCAAAAGGAGTTCTTTAACAAAGATTTCCATATTTTTTTCTCTATCAAACGGAGTTCTGGGTATTTTTCTGGCTTCCCCTATTGTATTACCGCTCCTGCTGTCCGGAAAAAAGAAAATTCTGTCTGTTCTGCGAAAATTTGATGTAAAATATAATGTTAGTGAAATAATCAATATTACTAATAATAACAGCGAAATAACTGTTCTTGGAGTTATTTCAAAATCCGAGGATCTGGCTTTTAAATTTTTTAATTTAATCATCGAGTTATCTTTCTCCACCAAAATTTATTGTTTCAAAATTATCAATAAATTTTACTATGCCATTATAAATCCCTTCTGTTATTTTCATCAAGTGGGCTCTATTTGCAAGTTGTTGCGCCTCTTCTGTATTTGTTACAAACCCTACTTCTACTAAAACACTAGGCATTTTCGCATTTCTGACAACAAACCAGGTTCGCTCCCTTAAACCTCTGTTTAGCTCTTTATCACCACCTCCTATCGAAGTATCAAGACCAGCAAGGATATTTTGAGCAAGAAGCAGACTTTGTATAGTGAATTCTTCCTCACGCATTTCATTAAGAATATGGAGGATATCTCTTCTGCTATTATCAATGGTTGTTGCATCGATTAAATTCCTTCGATACTCAGGAGGTAAATGCCAAACCTCAAAACCCCTTGCATTTCTATTAAGCGAAGCATTAGCATGTATTGATACCATAATAATTGCTTCATTTTCTTCAAGTTTAAAGCTATTTCCTATTTCTACCCTGTCTTCAAGAGAAATAAAAGTGTCATCCCTTCTGGACAAGATTATCCGTTTATCATTATATCTTGCTAAAAGCCTTCTATTAAGCTCAAGCGCAATATCAAGAACTATATCTTTTTCATTTATTACAAAAGGCTTTCCATTTACTGTATGGCGGCCTATTGCTCCAGGGTCTCTTCCGCCATGACCCGGATCAATTAAAATTGCTGCGACTCTATAGCCCGAAGGGTGTAAATTTCTATTATCTACTCTGGTATTTGCGACATTTGTTGTGGGAACATTAACTGGAGGCACATTAGCTGTGGGAACATTTGCCGCAGAAACTCTTGTTTTTCGCAATATTACATCTGCGGTTTTTGCATCGAGCATCAATGATCCATTTTTTCTTGATATATGACTGTTGCTTATAATCTCTCTATGATTATACACTATAAAGTCTTCTCCAACTTTAAAGCGGAAGCTGTTATTACCATGTCTTAGCTCGCCTGTATTAAGAAATGGTGACCATGTGTATACAAAATTATTTGCCCTTACAAATTCATCAAGAGCTATTTCCTGCGCAGATAAGTATGGAATTATTAAAAATAGTAAAAAAATAACAAAAACTTTTTTTATACCCATTTTATATTATTTAAATTCCTCCCATTTTTTATATAATCGGCAATTGTTTCAACAATCCATATACTTCCTTGAATACTTCCTCTTGTTACACTTTTCCAGAAAATTTTACCAAGCGCAAACTTGTTATTTTCCGGGATTTCTCTTATAAACCTAAGATTTGCAAAGTTTTCAATTGCCTCAATTGCTTTTTTAAGCGAGTTTCCATGCCAGTCTGTTCCAAAACTTTCGTTATTACTGTTAAAAATATCAGGCAAAAAAACATTGATTTTCTCTTTTAAGACTGATATTTCGGGGTTTCCATAAAAATCTGGCATGGAATCAAGTATATTGTTGTCAAAAGCAAAAGCATCGGGTATCCACTTTTCTTTTTCACCAAAAATAAAATTAAATGTTGTTTCATCACCGGGTTTTAGCTTAACAATAATGTTACGGCACGCTTCTTCTGCAGCATAAACAGCTTCGGAGCGCTCTTTATGCACAGCAATAACATTTCCGCACTTTTCTACATTATTTTTGGGAAAATTTACCTTATCCCCGCGATTAACAATTATAAAAAGCTCTTTTACAGCGTTATCTGAACATCTGTTTTTTAAATATTCAGGAATATAAACTGAATCAACAATACCAGATATTGATATAAAAGCCCTTTCTGCTGATGTATTATCGTATGAATATTTTACTTCTCCTGGATCTTTGTCTAAAGCTATTTTTAAAGCAGCATCTATAACAGAGAACCCTGTAGAATACGGGAATGTCCAGCCAGACATATAGCCGCCGGAAAGCCTTGCTGCAATTTCTCCTACAATAGCTCTCCCATCTACATATTTTATATCCCCTTTGGCAGCTCCGTTATCTATCCCTATTGCTCGTATCCCGTCGCAAAAAACACTTATAACTTCATCTACTACTTCTTTTGGGAATGCAGAGGGCATTGTGTGTCCCATTTCAACAAAATAGGGGGGAAAATATATGTGTCTGTCTGCAACTCCGCAAATATGTATGTTTCCATCCTTTATTACAGCATCAAGGCTAAACTCAGGTCCCTGCAGAAATTGCTCTATTATGACTTTCCCTAATCGTGAAAATTTCACTGCTTTTTCAATTGCTTCTTTAAGATGCGCAAAATTATCTATTTTTACTGCCCCTCTTGCGCCCATACTGTCTACAGGCTTTACTACAAGCGGATATCCAAGGTTTTGCACCTGATCTTCATCAATATTGCTGCTGGTTGTCATAATAAATTTGGGAGATGAAACATTTGCAGCTGAAAATGCTTCTCTCATAAGGGATTTATCTGTTGCTTTAAGAGCAGTTTCATAACTTATTGTTTTTAATCCAAGTTTTTCCGAAAGCCATGCAACTATATAGGAAAAATCTGTTCCTGCTGTAAAAACCGCTTTAATATTACAAATAACGTTGTAGGAAAGGCATTTTTCCAAAAGGGCGTCTTTATCTGAAAAATCTATATTTTCAAAATAACTTGAAAAATCTTTACCAGGAGCATTGCTGTCTCCGTCAAATACAATAGAAGCAAACCCCATATTATTTGCAGATTTTATTGCTGGTATTTGCATAATTCCTGCGCCTAATATTACAATAGCACTTTTTTTGTTATCAATTTTATTTGACATATCAACCTGTTCCTATAAAACATTGATCAATTTTTACGCATCGCATAAATTTCAAATGTATCACCAAGTTTAAAAAACCTGCTTATAAGACTTAATATTTTGAATCCGAAAATCTTTTGCAAAATCAAGGGGAATCTTTCCGGATGATGTCCTGTACATCTTACTTTGACTACTTTAAATCCAAACTTTGAAAGTATATGTTTAGCAGATAAAATATTCCAGAGAGTATAGTGGTCAGAAGGGCTTGATTCCAGAAATTTATTTTTATTATGTATACCGCTTATGCCTGATAAATTAGGGGTTGAAAAAGCAAACATTCCTGATTTATTAAGAAGTTTTCCAACTTTTTCAATAATTTCTCCACCATTCTTAAAATGCTCAATAACATACCACATTGTAATTATATCGAATTTTGAGCAGTCCTCTTTTTCATCCTGCGTAGCGTCTTCAGACTGCGAAGCGCCTTCAGACTGCGAAGCACCTTCAGAAAAATCAAGGACTGCGACATGGATGTCACGTCCTGCGCCGTGGCAGGGATGCCGCAATAAAGCGCAGGAAAAATCTCCGGTAATAGCTTTTATCCCAAGCTCTTTATTAACATATTCTACAGCATCTTCGGAAATATCGATCCCATAACAGTTATATTTATCTTTCATTACATATAAAAAAGGGCCATAAGCGCAGCCTATATCAAGCACTTTTCCTTTTTTTACAAACTTGTTGATTATATCTCCCCTTTTTTGAGAAGCAATTGATATGTGATGAAAATCTTCGATATATGTTTTGCCATATTGTTTTTTATATTCTTCGAAAAAGTATGATTTATTATATACTTTTTCTTCTTTCCCTATATTTTGCAGATATACAATGCTGCACTTTTTGCATTTTAAATAATTTTTATAAAGATATCTTTTATATATTTTCCCATCCCCTTTACACACAGGGCACTCACCCTTAAGGGGGATTTTTTCTGTTTCTGCTATTTTTAGGAATAGTTCATCGATTTTTGATAATTGCTCTGCCTTGGCCTGCGTTGGGGCAATGAGTCTGCATAATGCAGGATTGTTAATTATCTTTTTTATTTTTTTAATATCTGGATTTATGATCCCTGCTTCGCAAAAGCCTGCAAGCCTGGTGAGTTTTCTATGATACTTTGAAGGATTTATTAATACCAGCTCTTTGCCTGCATATAATACTTCATAAGCAGTAAGCCCAAAAGAGGTAAAAACAATGTCTGCTTCTTCTATAAGATTTAACAGAGATGGAGGTGATTCCACTATATTAAAAAAACCAAAGTTATTTTTTATATACTCTTTGTCTTTAAAAAGAGGCCCTATAACAACAGTTACATTCTGCAAAGGGTCTTTAAAAAGATTATCCTTTTGCCCCTTTTCAAGCAATTTTCTTGTAATATCTTTACTATCTTCTCCCCCAAAACTTATAAGGATATTATTGATTTTTTTTGTAGAGAGAGATTTTCCTTCGATGTTACGTTTATCTTGATACCCAAGCAGATCTGTTGAAAAAATGTTAGCAGGCGCTGTTTTGGAAACAGTGTTTGGGAGAGTATCAATAAGGTAATCAAAATTTTCCCTCTCTTTTCCCCCTTCATCTACAGAAACTAATATTTCTGCTGTTTTTTCAAGGTTTTTTATCAGTAAAGGGTTACTTTTTTTCATGTCAAAAACTGCGATATCATATTTTCCCGATAGGTCAAAGACAATAGATTTCTCAACTTCTTTTAAATCAGGGAAATATGGGGGAATCAATGGCAAATAGATAAATGACTCATACAGAGTTGATTTTGCCCACTTAATAGTGCGTTTTAAATGCCCTGTGCCATTGTTTTTTTTTATTGTTGGGATAAAAAGTATTTTTTTCATGTTTTCACATCAGCATTTTTTACATCTGGATGAGGGTTTTGTTTAAGCCATTCTACCAGTTTTACAGTATCATTAATAAAGTCTGGTTGTAGACAAAATATTTTTTGAAGATAATTGTAATCAGTCAAAGTATCTATAGTTATTCTCCCCAGGTGATAACAAATTTCTTCGGGCGCTTTTAAGTGGTTAAGCATATATTTTGCGCTGTTTTTATAAATATATGGGGTAACATGTTCCCTGTCATAGGGATCATTGGTAAGTCTCTCTGCTTCAAGAAGTTTTTCTGCTTTTACGATCTCAACTCCTGCGCCAAGAGGCATTCCCAAAAACCAACTGTGGTCTGCATTTTTCTCAAGGTGTTTTTCAAGTATCAATGAAGCTTCTTTATAAAAAACCAACGGATTATCTGCTGTAGCTCTTATAAAAGTATGAGGGTTATATTTTTCAATAGCATTTGTAAATCTTTTTAGAACATCTTCGCCAGGCCCTTCCATTATGTCAAAACCACATTGCAATGCTTCTTTTTCAAGCGCTGTTATGCTCTCCTTGTCTGTAAGAAGAACATGGTAATCTGCATTGATTTTTTTTAACCTCACCATTGCATTGCTTACTGTAGTCATGTTGCCAAGCTGTAAGAGAGTCTTCGATGGTAATCTGGCAGAACCTATTCTTGCCTGAAGAAAAACTGCTATTTTTCCGGATCTGACCATAGTTCCATCAAACTCCTGCTATCAAAGTTAAATCGGAATTTATTTAGCTCAACCCATTTTTTTGCTTCTTTAAAATTCTTTTTTGCTGAAAAAAAACCTTCCCCGGATCTTAAAAAGTAATGCAGGAATTTTGACCATGGCAGATACCCTGAGTCTCCATTAAACCTTACTGCAAGATTTTTCAGGAAAAAAATACGGTAATATTTATCTATAGAAGTATCATCGCCAATAACATCTGTAGTGTATGTAGCTTGGAGAGATGTATTGCATACGATTTTTTCTCCCCACATATTTGCCCTGAATCCAAAATCCATTTTCTGCCAATACTGGTTTAAAATCGAATAATCATACCCGCCTGTATAAAGAAATTTTTCTCTGTTATATATTCCGCAGTAATCATAAGGGAAAAGAGAGATAACACTGTTTTTGTTTGGAACTGTATATATTATTTTAAGACCCCGTTTTTTAAAAGCAGGAATAACAATAGAAGGGATCGCCTCTCCCATGTTGGGCTTCATGATAGGCACTGTGCATAAAAAATCTTCTTTTCCTAAATTTTCAAATAATCTTAATGAAATAGATGATTGGCAAGGCTTTATATCATTCCATATAACATAGATATATTCGCTTTTTGCTTCTTCGATCCCTATATTTATTTGCTCTCCTGCGCTGCAGCTCTCCTGCAAAAGGAGAAATTTTACAAAAGGGAATTTCCTGGATACAGTTTCAATTTCATAGTTTACACCTGGGTTTTCAATTGATATGACTTTGGAGAACCCAAGATGTTCTATTTCTTTGAAAAATTCAGTTTTGAATATTGATTTTCCCCTGTTAAGTACAAGAAGGGAAAGCCTGTCGAGCCTGTTTTTAGTTTCAGGTTTTTCTGTTCCCCCAAGTACTGTATAGGAAATTCTTATTCGCTTAGAAGTTGTAGGTATAGTACTCATCGCATTCCCTGCATATCCCATTATATTGTTGTACAAGATGCTCTTTATAATACTTTATTCCGTTATCCCATATTTTTTCCATAGAATCTGAAAAAATATTCCCCAGAACATTTTTATTTTCAATATCTTCTCTGCACAAGGGGACTGTACCATCACAAAGTATTGATACATCTCTTTTTAAATGCCAGCATGGGATCCTTTTAAGAGGGGAAATATCTGTTACTTTTCTGTCAGGAATATATCCACAAAAGTTGTCATACTTTTGCACAATTACTTTTTTCCCTTTTGCTTTCCACGATTTGTAGAATTTTTCAAGAACAGAGTCATTTTCATTCATCCTTATTGCCTGAATGTATGTTGTTTCCGGGAAATATCCAGCAAGAGTTTCTGCCATGCCAATAGCTTTATCAAAACCTTCACCGCGGAGTGTTTTATAAACTTCCTTGTTATCTGAATCAAGAGAAAGTATCCAAATGATCCTTTTTGTATTACCTGTTTTTTCTGCCACCATTTTTAGTGTTTCATTTTTCCAGCCAATGCCCGAAGTCTCGATCAAAAGGGTAAAATTTTCATACTCAAGAGTTTTAAAAATAAATTTTTCAATATCAGGATGGGTGGAGGGCTCTCCCCATAAAGAGAGCGATATCACAGCATCTTCCGAAAAATCAGCGATTTTTTCAAGAATCATGGAGTAGTTTTCAAGGCTCATAAAATCAGCACTGTTTAAAAGATTTGGATTGATTACTGGATAAGGGCAGTAGCTGCATGACTGAAAACATTTGCCTGATATTTGTATTGCATAAAACGCAGGAACTGTACGGAGCATTTCCTCTTCGGCATTTGAAATATTTATTATTTTACTTTCGCCTTTTATCCCTGCTTTATCAAAGTTTTCAAGAAGTTTGAAATTTCTTTTGGAATCTGCTGCAAGCGTGATTCTAAGCATTCTTAAATCTTTTATTGTAAGATGTGTTTCAATATCAAATGAATTGATATCGCGCTGTATTATTGTAAAAATCGTATCTCTTTTGATTGGCAGTTTATCTTTATCTGAAAGGACTTTTAAAGCATCCGCGATCTCAACTGCAATAATTTCCGGAACAATACCGTATGGACCGCCATCCGAAAAGCTGTACTGGGCGCTATATACTTCGTGGTTGCTATAAATCCTTCTGGAAAGGTCTGGATCAAGAAAAGGGGTATCCCCATAAATATAAAAAATATTTTTATGGTCAGGCAAAACCCTGTTTGCTGTAATAAGTGATTCAAAAAGGAGGCTTGAGTCCCAATTCTCATGGCTAATAATATGGAAATTTAATTGCTTATCGGTTTTTATTTTATCACTAAGCTTTTGATACTTCTCTTTTTCCTGCTCCAGGCACATAATAAAAACATTGTTACATTCTGGCACTGTTTTTGAGTATTCAATAACTGTTTCAAAACTTGTATTACCAGAGGGGAGTTTTTTAAAAGCATATTCAGATAACCCGATACAATTAATAAAGAGTGAATTTTTCATACTATTTCACTTATCGTCAAGAGATATGGGTGTATAAAGGATAATCTAAAGCTTGACTTTTTATCTTAATATACGTTTCAGGTATTTAGTTTAAACACCTTGAGAACCGATATATTATAAGAAATATAATGTTTCGGAATAAAGATTTGATATCTTTAGGATTATGTATTATAAAATAAATAATTACTAAAAAGGTGATTTATGAAAAAGATTATTTTATGCTTTACACTCTATTTCTTGTTATTAGGAACAGTTTGGGCGCAGTTAGGCACAAAACCCGTAACACCAGACCTTATAACACCACCTCGTAATTTGCTGGGCGGCTTGTTTGACTCCTTCTACGCTACATCTACTATGTCTACGGAAGCAAGGTATAGCGCCGGGATTTTTACTTCTGATATTGATAATTATATCGATGCAACTTTTTTTGATCCAAGTATCAGAAACTTCTTTTTTATGAGCACTGACCCTGGTAGCATTGGGTTTGCAAGAACATTTGACTGCTTATATCTTGCTATTTACTACCATGGTTCTATGTTAAATGCAGGAGGAGACAGATTAACCATTGGTAATGACACAATTTCCTCTTCCAATTTATTATGGGAGAATAATCTGGCATTTCTTGTTGCTTCTCCAGTTTTTGGAGCTTTTCGACTTGATTTTAAATTCAATACAGAAACAATAAAAGAAAACGATTCAGGTCTTGAAACCGTCAATAGATTCAGACAAAATGCTCCGCTCATTTCAATAACCCGTGGTGGTGTATATCTGGGTAATCTTGAGCCTTATATAACAGTAGGGTATCAATTTGCAAATAGACATATTTTGGGACGCCCAGATACATTCCCTGGTAATGATGATTATATTGAAGCAACTTATACATGGGGAAGCAGACTTGGTATACAAACAGGTGTAAATTACAATTTTAACGATAATTCCCGAATCTGGGGAGATATTTCGTTTATAAAAGCATTTGCAGACAGCTTTAGTGGTGATGAAAAAATAATTGCTGGCGCTAATGCCAATAGATTCGATGGCAGTTGGGGAATTGGATTTAGAGCAGCATATAGTCAAATATTTGATTTTGGAAAATTATCAGCAGGTTTTAGCCCAAATTTTACTGTAGCTTATATGACTGCAAGCTTTATAGAAAGCCATAATGCTTTTTCTACTGATTTGTTTGGAGTTTCTGCTGGTCTTGACGCAGGTCTTAGATATCATAATTGCGAAAAACTTACTTTTTATACTGGCGCCAGCCTTCATCTTATTGACTGGTTGCTCCTTAGCAACTCAGATTACACATCTTGGGCATTAGCTGGATTTGAATGGGGCAATAAATGGGACCTTTCAGGTTCAGCCGAAGCCAATAGCCTTGGCTTGGGTATGACCTTGTCTCCTTTTAATAATCTGGTAATTGGCGCTGGGCTTAATGCTTTTTTGGACAGATTCTTTTTCTTTAGCCTCAAAAGCCTGGTCTTTGAGTCTGGGGATTTCTTTGAAAAACAAAGGAATCAGCCAGGCGCATGGATTGACAATGTCTTCTCTGGCGTAAGATTCGATATTACAGTTAGTTACAGATTTTAGGCAGTTGAGCATTTCCAGACAGCACATTGCCCCAGTCCATCAGGATTGGGGCTTTGGCTTTTATTTTTAGTAATAGAAGGGAAAAAATATGGGGAAAAAAGTATTTTATATTGCTGCGATCTTTGTTATTTTCTTTTTTGTCGCATCATGTGAGTGCCAACCTGCTGTCAGATCTTGTTGGGGCAGGACGCCATCAGCTACTATAGAAGAAAAAAATTTGCTTTCGGATACTAATGATGCTATACTTGAAACAACTCTTTCGCCAAATTATATTGATCCACCTGAAGAATCTCAGGTTATTTCTTTTCAGGCATATATGCGGTGGCGATTGCAGACAGAATAAACAACCCTTGTCAAAGCAGCAGGAGATATAAAATATGAAAAATAGATATGCTAAGCTTGTTTTAGGCCTTATAGCGTTGATATGCGCTTGTTTTGTAGCTTGTCATAACCCTATTATGGCAACCTGGTGGCCTGAGGACACTGTTGTTCCAGTAGAAACAAGTGGAGTAAATTTTGCCGTTGTATTCCTGGATACAAGGGGCGGAAGCCCGCAGCCATACCCCATAAGGGTACTTTGGGGCAACACTGTCCCAAGAATTCGTGCTATAACCCACCCTGACACCTCCTTAGGATTTGCTGGTTGGATTGATGAACGTGGCGAACCTTGGGATATGAATACGCGCAGGGTAACACCAGAAGATGATGTGAACCGCGATGGTATTATTACCCTTACAGCTCAATGGAGAACCAACTTTGTTAATGTACGATTCCAAACAGACTATCTCAATATATTCGAGAACAACCCAGCGAATTTTCCAAGAAACCAGGGTGGTGTTGGTGATCCTATAGCAACTCCCGCCGGATTTCTGATAATATCCCAAGGATCACCACCGATAATAACCCAAAAAGTAGTACAGGGAGCTAAAATCACAGAGCCTCCTGTTTTACCAACTAATGGTACACACGGTTTGATCGGCTGGTTTACAGAGTCAGATGGCGGCGGTCGGCAATGGAACTTCGCGGAAGACACAGTCGCTGGTCAAAATGATAGCACTACAACCCTTTACGCCTGGTGGGGTACTTATGTCCGCACTGTGCATTTACAGGTGAATGGCGGAACCAGGCCAAATGGCACAGAATTAACGCGTGTGAATTTTACTATATATACAGGGCTGCAGGGAAACACTGGCGGTAGAATCATAGATCCAGGCCCTTTAGTCAGAGAAGGACATACTTTTGAGGGGTGGTTTGATGATAGAGGCAATCAATGGGATTTCGCGACAAGTTCAATAAGGGAAGTTGATCTTCGGCAGTATGGCATGTTAATAAATGATGTATTTACTCTTCATGCAAGATGGGTTCCAAATATCTACCGCGTAACATTTAATGCTGCTGGGGGAACACCAGCTCCTCCTGCCCAGGAAATTACACATGGCAATAGGATTGTAGAACCACCACCTATGACATTTTCAGAAATGGCTTTTAATGGCTGGGTTGATGAGTCAGGTAATGATTGGGACTTCAATAGAGGAGTGACCCGTAACATGACTCTGTCTGCTACTTGGGTACCTCGGGAATACACTGTTGTATTTCACTTGGGGAACCCTCCAGGGTTTACAATAGATAGAAACCACTTTAGGGAACCGGCACCTCAGCGTGTGCGCACTGGCGGTAGAGCTATTGAACCGTTTATGCCTGCGCTTCCGCCATTACCTTCGGGTACAGTTGATACCAGATGGTCATTTTTAGGCTGGTATCCCAGCAATATCCCTTCTACTCCTCCAGGCGATATCAACGGTGCTAATCGTGCAACCAGAGATGGTTTACTCAGACCAACGAAATGGAATTTCAATGAGCAAATAACCGCTGATTTAAACCTCTACGCCAGGTGGGTTGAAGCTTTACCAGATATGGTTTGGGTGCCGGGCGGCAGCTTTATTATGGGTGATTCCGGAGTCTCTGGCAGCCCTGCGGCCTATCATGCCTATCCAACGCGCCGCGTAACTGTGGACGGTTTTTTCATAAGCAGATTTCCAATAACGCAGTTAGGCAGAGTTGATACAAACAGATCGTATGCACAGGTAATGGGAATTAACCCCAGCCAATTCTACTTAAATGATGTCCGTCCAGTTGATAGGGTATCCTGGTTTGATGCGATTGAGTATTGCATCAGGCTTACCAATTCGGACCCGAGCCTGGGCCCTTCTGAACAGGTCTATTCCTGGGCTACAGGTCCAACCAGAGGTGCTATGTTAGCCGGAACTGGAACTCGGCAGAATACCATAATAACAAGTGAATTGGGCGCATTCCCCATTACCGGTGGGACAATAAATGTTGATTTTACCAAGCGAGGTTACCGTCTGCCAACCGAGGCAGAATGGGAATTCGCAGCAAGGGGTGGGCATAACTCGCCGGGCGGCTTTATTTATTCTGGAAGTAATGACCCGACCCTTGTTGCCTGGTATAACACTACCGTTGCTACTCAGGGCGCAGGAGCTACTCAAACTGTAGGAAGAATGCAACCCAATGCTTTGGGTATTTATGACATGAGCGGAAATATATCTGAGTGGGTCTGGGACGTTTTCGCTTCTTACAACAGCAGTTATTATACTACTTCCGCGGACAGATTTATTAACCCCAGAGGTCCCTCCATAGACCAAGCCTACCACGGCGCACTTTCTCATCAGAGGGTAAGACGTGGCGGTGCATGGAGTAATGCTGTCAGTAATGTACGAAGCGTGGTAAGGATGAGCGATACTCCCGATACTGCAACATGGGTTAATGGGTTCCGCGTAGTGCGCGGTCCATCGGCAATATGGTAATATAAGGCTGTCCAAAAGCTTACTGGCTTTTGGACAGCCTTAATTTTAGATTATCCTCTTTTCACGATTATCTTCTTTTCTCTTTGGCCCCAGAAGAATTTTTTATTATATAGAAGAATTTTTTATTATATAGTATAATTCTTCTATATAATAAGGAATTTTGCGATATGGAACACGAGTCAGTAACAGAATTAATGGCAATTTTGATCTTGCAACTGGGAATAATCCTCTTTGCAATACGTTTTTTTGGCAATTTAGCAAAAAAAATTGGTGTTCCACAAGTTTTGGGAGAACTTATCGCGGGGATCATTATTGGCCCGTATGCCCTTGGGGGAATACAATTGCCAGGCTTTCCGCATGGCATTTTTCCATTGGCTGCTGGTTCTCTGTCAGTAAGCACTGAATTATATGCTTTTGCCATAGTTGCTTCGATTATTCTCCTTTTTGCTTCTGGTCTTGAAACCAATATCAGGCTTTTCCTCCGCTATTCCCTGGCAGGGGGTATCATTAGTACAGGCGGGGTACTTGCTTCTTTTGCAGCAGGCTGCTTTGTAGGAATGCTGATGTTCCAAACCTCTTTTACAGACCCGCGATCTCTTTTTTTGGGAGTGCTCATTACCTCTAATTCTCTTGGAATCGTAGCCCGGCTATTATCAGACCAAAAAAAGATGGATTCTCCTGAAAGTGTAACAATTCTTGCAGCATCGCTCTTTGATGATGTACTTACCATTATTGCCCTGTCAGTAGTGTTGGGAATAATCGCAGTAATTGCCGGGGATCCTCATGCTGGAGAAGTTTTACATTTGCCGCCGATTTTGGCTACTGCTGCCAAGGTTTTTGGCATTTGGCTGGGGTGCGTTGCTCTTGGAGTTATTTTTTCAAAAAAAATTGCAAACTTTCTCAAATTGTTTAAGGATTCCATTAGTTTCTCCATATTGGCTTTGGGTATTGCACTAATTTTGGGTGGGATTTTTGAGAAACAGGGGCTTGCCATGATCATTGGCGCATACATTGCAGGTCTTGCCCTTTCAAAGACCGACATTGCCCCTGTAATTCAAGAGTGCACCCGGGGACTTTATGAATTTTTTGTCCCAATATTTTTTGCTGTCATGGGGATGATGGTAAATTTCCGCGACATGATTTCATTGCCTGTGCTTGCATTTGGCGGAATATATGCAGCAGCAGCTATTATCGCAAAGCTTATAGGTTGTGGTGGTTCTGCCCTGTTTTTGGGTTTTAATGTAAAAGGGGCAATGCGTATTGGTTTAGGCATGGCGCCTCGCGGTGAAATGACTCTTATTCTGGCAGGCATTGGCCTTGCAATAGGTATTCTAAGCCAGGAGTTGTTTGCTGTTCTTATCCTTATGATCCTGCTCACAACAGTTGTGGTCCCTCCCTTGCTTAATGCGAGCTTAAAACTTGCAGGTTCAGGCACACGCAAGCCAGTCAAAGGCGATGACACAGAATCAATGACCTGGAAATTTCCTTCCAGTGAAATCGCAGACCTTGTTGTAAATACCATATATGATGATCTCCGCGATGAAGGTTTTTATGTACAAGTGATGAATTTTGATAAAAGGGTTTGTCAAGCCAGAAAAGATGATATTATCCTTTCAATTGCCGAGGAAGGAAATTCTATAACTATCAAAACTTCCAAAACAGATATGCAATTTGTAAAGACCGAGGTCTATGAAGTTATTGTGATGCTGCACGAATCGATCCGGAAACTAAAAGAATCTTCTGATCCAAAGAGCATGAAAAAAGGTCTTTTGAGCGATGGCAGGAGCCGTCAGGATTTGCTGGCGCAAATTACCCAGGAATGTATTTCTGTTAATCTTTCCAGTGTTACCAAGGAAGAGGTAATTACTGAACTGGTGGATATATTGGCTGCTCAGGGCAAGCTTCTTGATCGGGATATGGCTCTTAGTGATGTATTTGAACGGGAAAAAACCATGAGTACCGGCATGAGTAATGGTATTGCCCTGCCCCACGCTAAAACAGATGGTGTTGAAGATATTGAGGTAGCGATTGGTATTAAAAAAGAAGGGATAGAATTTGAATCTATGGATGGAGAAATATCACGGATTTTTATTTTGTTGGTTTCGCCAAAAAAAACAACAGGGCCGCATATTCAGTTTCTCGCTGCCATTAGCTCTATCTTGTCAAATAAAGATATCCGCGAAGAGGTGATCAATGCCACTTCTCCAAAACAGATAGTGAAACTTTTTCAGAGTAAAAATCCGCCTGCCAAGTAATAAATCAAGCCCAGGTGCTTAATTTTAGAGCCATCCCAGCAGCGCATCGATCAACAAGATTGCTTCGTCATATTCACCGATCAGCTTGTATTGTAATATGCTGCTTATAGAATCACCAATACCATCTGCTTGAGTAAACCCCTGCAGGAACTGAACAGCATTGTTGATTCCATCGAAATCAAAATTATCAAGCGCTGCCTTTAGTTTGGAAAGTTCTGCTCTGAGCAATTCCTTGTCTATATCTACAAGATTCACTTGACTTTTTTCTGCTCCTTTGGACAGAAATAGATTAATATTGCGAAGGAGCGTTTCAAACTCTGCAAGAAATGCAGGGCTGTGGGCCTGGATAAAAGCAAAGTCATCATTATTTCCTGCATTTTCCAATACGCTCGCGGTTTCAGATATCTTGTCGGCCCCGACAATACCAGCAGCGCTTTTTAACGCATGGATATAAATTACATACAACGTTATATTATCCGTTTCAAGGCACGTTTTGATTTTCCTGATTTTATCAATTCCATCTTTATGAAACAGGGCAAGTATTTCCTGATATCTTTCGATTTTTCCACCAGCCATAATAATGCCTTTTTCCACATTTATTCCGCCAATTTTTATACTTTTTTTGTAGCCAGGACTCACAGTATTTTGGCTGTCATTTTCTGTCGGGATCTTTTGTTTTTCCTTTGGGGTCCACTTTTCAAGAATTGTATCCAGATTTGTTATATCGATTGGTTTTGACAAAAAATCATCGAAACCTTTTTTTAGCATAATTTCCCTGGTGCCAGAAACAGCATTAGCAGTAAACGCCACAATTGGCACATTCTTATAGTATGGGTTATTGTTATCCAGGGCTCTTATATGCGATACAGTTTCAACGCCATCCATCTCTGGCATCATGAGATCCATGAACACTAAATCATATTGGGTAGATTTTATTTCTTCGATCGCTTCAATGCCACTTTTACACAATGTGGTCTGCATTTTGTAAGGCAGCAATAATCCTTTGATTACTTCCAGATTAGTGTTTATATCATCGACAATCAGAAGTTTTGCTTCCGGCGCGATAAATCTCGTCTTTGCCTCTATTTTTAAACTGTCAGTATCGCTATCAGAAACACCATTCAAAAAGTTGGCAAGAGAGATAGAAAAAACCGGCCTGGAAAGGATACTCATATTCCAGTTTGAAATAACTTCGCCAAATTCCACAATTACCGCGAAGTTGACATCTTGTTTAAAATCTATGCATTTATCTTTGACTTCTTCATATAATGCTGACGCAAGCAACGCAAAAGAGTAATCCTTGCTTGTCAGACAGTCGATAAAATCAGAAGCAGTTAGTACAAGCTTGTAGCCAATACCCAGATTGAGCAGGGTACTAATAATGGAATTGGAGTATACTTCGCGCCGCTCAAAAACCAGTACGCTCTTTTTATCCGGATTTTCAACAACTGCTATTTTTTCGTTATCCAGGATCTTTTGAGGCAAGGTGATGGTAAAGGTACTCCCTTTGCCATATTCGGATTGAACATCGATCTTGCCATTTATGGCTGTGACAAGGCCCAGAGTTATGGAAAGCCCCAAACCTGTCCCTTCAATAGTTGCATTTTTCTTCAAATCAAGCCGCGTAAAGTTACTAAACAACAGCCCCATCTCTTCTTGCCTTATACCTCTCCCGGTATCGCTAACTTCCATTTTCAAGGTAACGATATCATCATTTATTGTCTCTACAGTTATGGAAAGGCCCACAAACCCTTTTTCAGTATATTTAATAGCGTTACTTAACAGGTTTAGCAATATTTGGCGAATTCTGATTGTGTCTCCGAATAACACGCTTGGTATGTTGCTGTCTATGTTTACTACAAATCGCAAACGTGAGTCCAATATTCTCATTTTGATTATATTTAGTATATCATCTATCAAAGAACGGAATGAATATTCTGACGGAGTAATTTCCAGTTTTCCAGCCTCAATTTTTGAAAAATCCAAAATATCATTAATAATGGTCATGAGGTTAAATCCAGCCTGTCTGATGGTGCGAAGATGTTTCCCTGCAATTGATGAAATATCTTCCCGCAGAGCAAGCTCCACCATGCCAAGTATTGCGTTCATTGGCGTACGTATTTCGTGGCTCGTTTTGGCGAGAAAATCAGATTTAGTACGCGTTGACTGCTCTGCGAGTTCTCTGGCGCGCTCAGCTTCCCGACGCGCCCGTATAGTTTCTGTCATGTCAAAAATAAATAAAATCACACCATCGACATTTCTTCCTTCATTCAACATGGGCGCTATCTGTATCTTTAAATACTTGTCAAACCTGTCGCTTTTGAAAACTATGTCCTGTTCTGTCTCAAATACTTTTTTTTCAATTATTGCTTTCTGGTATATCTGTTCGATTTCATAAAGAGAGTCTTCCGAAACAATAGTGGAGAACAAATCGTGAATTTGTTTTCCATAAATTCTGACATCACTGGAAGTTCTGCAGAAGTAAAAGTAGGAATCGCTCGCGTATGCCAATTTCCCATCTCTATCGAACAGCAATATTGGATTTGGACAGTTTTCGAGTATCAACTGCACATACATTTCGAGCTTATTTTTTTCATCCAGGATGATTTTTCGCCTTTGTTCCAACTGTTCGACCATGTTATTAAAGGCTGCAGAAAAATCTCCCATAAAGCTAACACGCTGCCTGTAATCGCCTTTTGCTACTTGTTGGGTCTGCCATGTGAGATGCTTTAGCGACGCATACAACATTTTTAGGGAGGAAGCGATTTCATTTCCTGGTGACGGCAGCGCGCAATCAAGATTTCCTATGGCAAGCTCTTTTGTCAACGCCTTGCTTTCATTAATACAATGGCTAAAATATTGCAATCCTTTACCAAATTCATGGAAAGATTCTGGCAAAGCTTCAATATCCAATGATGCGCTTGATGGGTTATGAACAATGTCGTTCAAATACGCCAAAAGTATATCTGCAACTGGCTTAAAAGGGTCCTGGCTTTCTACGGAATCTCCTTCAAATTCTTTCATAACGCTTACTTATTCCTTATTATTGACAGTACACCTGAAGCAACACACCCTGTCGCCCTTAGCCCAGCAATCAATCTCTTTCATTATGTATAGTTTTTTACTTTATTATTTTTCTTCCAATGCTTCAATATATCCATACTCAGCGCTGACCAATACAGAGACTTCGGTGAATTTGTCGGAAACACTCAACAATACATCTACCAAGTCAGGATCAAAATGCTCCCCACTGTCATTGACAATAATCTCAATTGCTTCTTCATGGGAAAGGGCTTTTTTATACGGCCTGTCAGAGGTAAGAGCGTCATATACATCGGCAATTGCCATCAATCGCCCCTGGAGAGGAATTTCTTTTCCCTTTAGACCTCTTGGATAGCCGTTTCCATTCCATTTTTCATGGTGTGTAGCTATTAAAATTTTCGCTTGATCCAAAAAAGCCCGTTCTGTTGTTTTTTGTTTTATTTTCTCAATTACCATTTCGCCAAAACCAACATGTGTCTTTATTTCGGTAAATTCATCTTTTGTAAGCTTGCCTGACTTTTGGAGGATGTTATCCTTAATTGCGATTTTTCCAACATCATGAAGCTGTGCTGACTGCAAAACAAGTGTTTTGTCCCATGCTGATATCTCTTCTTTGTATGAATCATGTTCCTGCAGCGCATCAATTAAAATTTCCATATAAAGCTCTGTCCTTCCTATGTGTTCGCCAGTAGAACCGTCACGCCACTCAACCAGCTCCGCCATTGTTCCCAAAAAGGCATTTTTAAGCTCCACAACTGTTTTAGTTCTTTCATCCACCATAAGTTGCAGATTATTATTAAAATTGAGCAACAACTTTTTTTGTGATTCTACAAGCAAGTGCATTTCGATCCGCTTTTGCAAAAGGGGAGGAGAAAATGGCTTGGCGATATAGTCAATTGCACCTAACGACAGCCCCCTTAGCTCGCTTTCTTCATCTCTGTGCGCTGTCAGAAAAATAACAGGAATATTCTTTGTTTCTTCTTTGCTTTTTAGAAGCTTGATGGTTTCATACCCATCAAGTTCCGGCATTTCAACATCCAAAAGAATCAAATCAGGAACATGGCTCTCGAGCATTTTTAATAGTCGGCCGCTGGAATTCATCGTAAAAAGTTTATATGACTTCCCAAGTGAATCGTTGCTTCTTGCCAAATTTGTTACATCGTCATCGACTAAAAATATGCTTTTCTGACCAATGCTCATATATTTTCCTCCAGAAACACTTGCTTCTCAATACCAAAACCACACACCCTGTTTCTGCCAGCATCCTTTGCAGCATAAAGCGCCTTGTCAGCATTGTAAATAAAGTCGTAAATCGAACTGTCTTGTACTGGTTCTTCTGAATTCACACCAATACTTATAGTAATTTTTAAATTCGAACCATCAGCACAGGGAATCACTGCACTTTCAACAGCGGAACGTATTTTTTCTGCAACATCCATAGCGCCACTTAAACGCGTATTTGGCAGCAAAACAATAAATTCCTCACCACCCCAGCGAGCAGCAAAATCACCCGAACGTCTGAAAGTGTTTTGAAAAACTTTCGCGATTTTCTGTAGAACAATGTCACCCTGCTGGTGTCCGTATACATCATTTAGATTTTTGAATCTGTCCAGGTCCATCATCAAAATACTGATGGGAGTATGCTCTCTTATTGCCTGATTCCATTCCATGTGCAGCCGTTCATCGAAACTGCGCCTGTTGGGCATATCTGTCAACTGATCGATCATACTCAAGCGCTCTATTGTGCGGAGTTGATTGATAATTTGAATCTGATTGCGCACCCTTAGTTTTACAATAATTCCGCTAAAGGGTTTGGTTATGTAATCCGCTGCATTAAGAGATAACCCTTTCTCCTCATCTTCAACGCTGCAAAGGCCTGTAGTAAAAATAACAGGAATTTTATGAGTTCTTTCACATTTCTTAAGCGCAGAAAGCGTCTGATACCCATCCATTTCCGGCATAAGAATATCCAGTAAAATCAAATCCGGCATATATTCTTTTGCTTTTTCAATGGCATCTAACCCATTTGTTGCTGTATAAATAATATATTCCGGGTTCAATATTAGGGTTAGAATTTTGAGGTTAATTTTTTCATCATCAACAATGAGCAGGCTATTTTTCTTTTCCTCAGACATCATTTTCTCCGAATTATATAAAAGTGAAAACCACTAATTAAAAATCATATCATATTTGCAAAACGAGTAAAAGGATAAATTTTTTACTCTGTATATCATACCAGATCCATCTCCAATTTTTTCTTCAATTCAGCAAGTGTAACAATAGCCTGCTCAAAGTCAAAATCTTCTATCTGCTGCAGCAAATTGGTTTTTAAGTCATTGCCTGGCAGAGAGGAGTCATCATTGCTTAATGGCTCGCTGCAAGGTTCTGGTATCCGGCGAAGATCGGCAATAAGCTGCAGACATCCAGGATCACCCATTTTAAGCATGAACTCAAGCTTTTCAAACAGTTTCCAACAGGATTCCGCATCCAACCACTCCTCCTGATCTACAGGCTGGGGTGAACGGCGGTCAGTAACCAACAACGCGAGTTCGTTCAGAACCATGGTCAACTCAGTTTCAAGAAGCTTCAATTGTTTCTCTGTAACCAGGGTTCTGCCATTTTTAAGATTATGCTCCATTTCCGCAGCTGCTTGCTGCAGGCTGGTTTTTCCAAGCTGTCCTGCATTACCCTTCAGCATATGCGCAAGCCGGTGCGCAAGCTTTATGTCACCTGCGCTGATAGCTGTCGCTATTTCAGTGAATCTGTTTTGATTATCTTTTACGAAATTATTTATAAGCTTTTGTCTAAGTTCTTTTTCTGCTTGTGCATGACTGTTCCCATTCACGGGCTGCCAGATTACAGGTTTTAAGTACTTAAGCAAACAATTCCACAGTTCCTTGGATGTGAACGGTTTACTCACGCAGTCACTCATGCCGCTCCTCATATAAGTCTCCTTATCACTGGACATAATGTTCGCTGTCATGGCTACTATAGGAATTTTCGTGTTAAGTTCAAGGATTTTCTGAGTCGCTTCAAGACCATCCATTACCGGCATATGTATATCCATAAAAATCAGGTCAAACTGCTTTTCGTTTTTTTCTATGCGGCTTTGAACCATTCCCACGCCTATCTTGCCATTCTCAGCTATAACAGTTTTAAGCCCCACTCTGGAAAGGTGTTCGCAAATGACTTGCTGATTCATTGTGTTATCTTCGACCAACAGGATTTTGCCTTCAAAAATAGGTTTTTCGAATTCATTAAATACGATCTTTTTTTGAGACACCTCTTCGCTTAACACATCTATTGTATCAAAGGTCAACTCAAAGCTGAACTTACTTCCAATTCCGGGTGTGCTTTCAACCGAAAGTGTTCCGCCCATCAACTCCACTATATTTTTGGTTATGGCAAGACCTAGCCCGGTGCCGCCGTATTTACGTGTTGTACCGCTTTCCGCCTGCGTAAATGGAGCGAATATTTTCTCTATTTGCTCGCTTGTCATGCCAATGCCACTGTCTTTTACCTCGAAAAACATTGTAACAGTTTTCTCATTTTTTTCTTTTATTTCCGCACGGAGCTTTACTGTTCCGGAATCTGTAAACTTTATGGCATTTGAGAGAAGGTTCACAAGTATTTGCCGCAGCCGTGTTGGATCACCCAATGGCATTTTTCCTATGTTTGGTTCAGCATAAAAATGCAGAATAATACCCTTTTCAAAGGCTTTTGGCATCATGATAGTTCTACAGAAGGTAAACAACTCTTGCAGAACAAAGGGTATGTTTTCCAATTCCATTTTACCTGATTCAACTTTGGATATATCAAGAATATCATTTATAATTTGCAAAAGTCCTTCTGCGTTTTCAAGAATCTTTGTCAGATATGCTTTGGTTTTAGGAGAAATTTGGCTGTCCATAGCCAGCTCGGAAAAGCCAATGATGCTGTTCATCGGCGTCCTTATTTCATGGCTCATATTGGCCAGAAACACTGACTTGGAACGAGAAGCTGCCAGCGCTGCCTCTTCCATTTCTTTGCGCTTTGTTATGTCGTGAGCTATTCCTAAAACTCCAATTACAGAATCGTTCAGTATAAGCGGCGCTTTAACTATTTCATAAATCGGATTTGTTCCGTCAACACCTGGTATATGTTCTTCGCTCTTATAAACTTGACGTTCATTAATAACATACTGATCGCGTTCTCTGAATGCCTTCGCCATTGCAGCAGATATACCTAGCCCGTCTATATCACTTTTACCAATGAGATCTTCCCTGCGCAAACCAAAATGCTTCAAAAGGCTTTTATTACATTGCGTATAATAAAGATCCAAATCTTTGGCAAAAATATGACTTGGAGCTGAATCAAACAAAGTGGTCAGCATAACAGTTTGTACTTCGAGTTCGTGTGTCCGTTCTTTAATAAGTTTTTCCTGCTGCTTGCCAACACGGCGGCTTCTTACAAAAAGAACAGCAAGAAGAGTGAGTACACACAAAAACAAAACAGATGCGCTTATAAGCCATGGTAGCCGCGCTTCTGCCAGCTTACTCCTGTAGTCAAAGGTTTTGCGCATCCATTGATCAGAAATCCTGTTTGTCTCTACCAAGCGAAGCGCCTTATTGACAATAGAGCTCAAGACAACTTCATCTTTATTAAATCCAAACGAGACGCCAACGTGATCATTGAACAAGAAATTGATCTTGAAGTCCGGCCATTCCATGTAATGCGTCAGGAACAAAATACTATGATCACTTATCATTACCACATCCACCTCGCCGCGTCTTAAAGCATCAAAAGCGGAAAAAATGCTTTCATATTCTACGGCAAAAGGGTGGTTGGGAAACCACATCCGGAAAAAATATGCGTGGGCATAACCTCTTGGAAAACCTACTCTTGTGTATAATATTTCATTTAAAGTGATATCGTGATAATCTGATCTGGATATCAACGCGGAATTAGCTGCCAAGAATGGGGTATCTGCCCATAAAAAGCGGCCCTCACGCCCTCCTGTACGCAGCAACGCCGAGCTCATGGATGCTTCGCCGGTTTCCAGCATTTTAATAAGATCAGACCAGTTGGCTGTTTCGTTATTGACTCTCTCAAAGCGCAGCCCTGTAAGTGCCTCCACTTCCTGCAATACATCGAAAGCAATGCCCAGCCACTCTCTTTCACGCGCGCTATAAAAACTGACAGGATAATTGGCAGCATCAAACACAACTGGAATAACAGGATTGGTCTGTATGTAGCGGCGCTCCTCTTCGGTAAGCTGCATAAACAGTATATGCTTCCGGTATTCCTGATACCCAGCAGTATATAATTCAGCAAAATGGCGCGCGCCACCGTTACGTAGCACTTTTTCTACAACCGAAATAACAGGTAAGAGCGCCGGATTCTGGGTTATCAGAGGAACTGGCATAAAAATCAATGGATAAAAATCTTGTGCAATCATGTCTCTGTGTTCGATTAAGTCTACTTCTCCCGGCATACTGTAAAAAAAAGCATCTATTTCCCCTTTTCTGAGTGCATCGTAAGCAAGATCAAAGTCGCTTAATTCAATAACTTCAAACGTGCCTGGTACCAGCGCAGAAGTAACGCGCTCGATAGTAGCAGCACCCTCAAGGAAGCCACAGCGCAGCAGGCGGTATTCAGCTATTTCCGCAAGGGGTCTTGAGCCAACAAGACGCAGACTCTTTAGCGGACGCGAAACAATGGGGCTGGTCATGTGGTAAATTCTCGGATACTCCTCTGTGATCGCCATTCCGCTGGTAAAAGAAATTTCTCCGGTCGCAAGACCCGGAAACAGATCATGCCATTCATACAGCTTGAGCTGAAAAGGAATTCCGAAAAATTCCGTTAGCCACTCGCATAACAGAGCGGCAAATCCTCCGATTTTACTGCTTTCGTATTTAAATGCCTCGTAGCTCAACGGCATTCCGTATACAAAAAAATCGTATTCCCTTTGGAGCGCTTCGATGGCCATTATTTCATCTTCTGTTATGCCCGGAGTATCCCGAAATGAAGTAAATCTTGCATGTTGTTCTCCAGAGTAATTTGCAGCGAATTTTTCACACCCCAAGACTAAAATCGACAAAAATATGACAATTGGGATCAGGCGGATAGTTCTATTTATTATGCTCATATAAAAACCTTTTTATAAAACCGTTAGGCTATCTCCAGTTTTTTCTTCAATTTGGCAAGTATAATGACTGCCTGTTCAAAATCAAAATCTTCTATCGCCTGTATCAATCTAATTTTCAACCCACTGTCAGTCGGTATCCGCCGGATATCATCGATAAACTTTTGACACTCAGGGCTACCCATTTTAAGCAGCACCTCTAATTTTTCAAACAGTTCCTGCAGGGATTCCATATCTATATCCGGATATTTCTTGGCGTCTTTGCCCTGAGTCGCAGGTTGAAGAGATTTCTCAAGCGATAACGCAAAATCCTTTTCGAGTTCTGCCACCACTGTATCAAGTTCTGCTCCGAGAGCTTCTAACTGTTTTTTTGTAACAAAATTTTTACCATCCTTGAGTTGATACTCAACATCTGCTGCTACAAGTTGCAGCTGGGTTTTTCCAAGCTGCCCTGCGTTGCCTTTTAGGGTATGTGCCAAATTGTGCGCAGCCCTTATATCGCCTGCATTGATCGCTGTCTCGATTTCACTCAACTTGTTCCGATTGTCTTTTACGAAATTGCACAACAGTTTTTGCCAAAGTTCTGTTTCAGCTTGCTTGCTATTGTCTCCATCCACTGGTTGCCAGCTTATAGGCTCAAAGTAGTTCATCAAACAACGCCATAGCTCCTGGGATGTGAACGGCTTGCCAATACAGTCTTTCATACCGCTCTTTTTATAAATCTCCCAATCACTGGACATAATGTTTGCGGTCATGGCTACTATGGGAATTCCCGTGTCAAGTTCAAGAATTTTTGCAACTGCCTCAAGACCGTCCATATCCGGCATATGAATATCCATGAAAATAAGATCAAACTGTTTTTCCCCTTTTTTCTTGCGGTTTTGGACCATATCCACACCTGCCCTGCCATTATCAGCCACAGCTATTTCAAGACCAACTCTCTCAAGATGTTCGCAGATAACCTGCTGGTTCATTCTGTTGTCTTCGCATAATAAAACTTCCCCCTTGAAAGTGGGTTTTTCAATTTCATTGAATATATTTTTTTGCTCAAGCATATCTCTGGTTAAGTCTGTTATATCAAAACACAGCTCAAAGCTGAATTTGCTGCCAACCCCAGGAGTGCTTTCAACAGAAAGTTTCCCACCCATTAGTTCCACTATGTTTTTCGTAATGGTCAACCCCAGCCCTGTGCCTCCGTATTTACGTGTTGTACCAGATTCTGCCTGCGCGAAGGGTTCAAATATTTTCTCTAATTGTTCTTTTGTCATACCAATGCCTGAATCACTTACTTCAAAATACATTGTAGCGGTCTTATCGGTTTTTTCTTTTATTTTTGCAAGAAGCTTGACAATACCGGTGTTCGTAAACTTTATGGAATTGGACAGGAGATTCACAAGCACTTGACGCAGCCTGACAGGGTCACCCAGTGGTATTTTTCCTAAACTTGGTTCTGCGAAAAAGTGGAGCAAAATGCCCTTTTCAAAGGCTTTTGGCATAACGATTGCACGACAGGAAACAAACAGTTCATGCATATCAAAAGGGATTTTTTCCAACTCCATTTTACCAGATTCAACTTTGGCTATATCCAGAATATTATTTATAATCTGCAAAAGCCCCTCTGCACTACTAAGAATTTTGCGGAGATAGTTCCTGACTCCTGGAGGAACGTCACTGTCCATAGCCAGCTCGGAAAAACCTATGATGCTGTTCATTGGCGTCCTTATTTCATGGCTCATATGAGCGAGAAACGTTGATTTGGCAAAATTTGCAGCTTCTACTACCCTATTTTCCTGCTCTTTTTTCCTTTTTACATGATCAAAATGTATCAAAACAATAAGCAGGGCAACTGCCAAAACAGCACTAAGTAAAAAAAGCACCAGTTCCAATCTGTGCAGCTCCTTATAATATTCTCTCCTGGGAGCTACGCTCATTATAAACCAGCCGTTATCAAGCTGGCTTGAAAACATGACTACTAATTTATCTCTATAATTTCTGGTTTCATGTTCATAAAAATCACGGTCAGGAAATTCCTTTATAAGACGCGCCAGATCGCTCTCTATTTCAGAGAGATTCACACCAAGAAACTCTGGATTGGGATGATGGTATACATACAGTCTTTCATCCACAAAAAAGCCATACCCGCTCTCTGTAAGGGTCATATTGGCAATATAATTTCTGATAACATTCAGGTGTACATTCAGGCACACTATGCCCAGCGGATTTCCTTCATCGTCAAAAATGCGGCGGACAAAAGTAATAACGAAATCATTTATCCGTAAATTCCAATATATCGGAGTAATAACAATGTCGCCACTGCTCCCTGCCTCAATAGCTGTCTTGAACCATGGCCTGGTTGTGGGGTTATAGTCTTCTGGCAAGTCCCATTGGGGAGCTGTGAGATATGTGCCTCCAAATACCTCGAAGTATCCGAAAACTCCACAAAACTCGAATCCTTTTGCTTTATTTCGCATTTCGTAGTAAATGGTCCGCATATATCTTTCTACGGCTTCTTCACTTTCACCTCTCATAATCATTTCGCGTATTATTCCTGAAATAATAAGGAGCGCTGTTTCCGGCTCACGCAGTTCTGCCATAATCTTGAGTTCAGTTTGATTAATCAGCTCAATCCCGGTCCTGCTATAGATGTTTCGCATTGTAGTGCTAATATTAAGGTGATATATTGTAATCATAATGAAAAACGCCAATAACGCAAAAAACATATGCAAAAACAAGGGGCGTATCATTCGAATTTTTTTTATAAAAAAATGAATATTAAACATTATTACTTTATCTCCAGTCTTTTCTTAAATTCAGCAAGCGTAACAATTGCATGAACAAAATCAAAATCCTCGATTTGCTGTATCACTTTGGCTTTCAACCCGCTGGCTTGTGAAGAAGAACCATCGTCACTTAACGGTTCAGCGCAGGGTTCCGGTATCCGGTGAATATCGTTAACAAGTTGCAAGCAATCAGGATTGCCCATGTCAAGCAACAGTTCCAGTTTTTCAATCAGCTTCTGCACAGATTTCGTATCAAGATATTTCTGCTCGCCTTTGCTTTGAGACGCTGCTTCAGAAGATTTGTCAAGGGATAACGCTAAATCCTCATCAAGTTCCGCCAGCGCTGTATTAAGCTCTGTTTCGAGAATCTTTAACTGTTCCTCTGTAACCAGATTCTTGCCATCTTTGAGCTGGTGTTCAACATTCGCTGCAGCTTGCTGCAGAAGGGTTTTTCCAAGCTGCCCTGCATTACTCTTTAGAGTATGCACCAGCCTATGTGCAAGCTTTATATCGCCTGTGTTTATCGCTGTCTCTATTTCACTTAATCTGTTTCGATTGTCTTTTACAAAACTACCCGTAAGTTTTTGCCAAAGTTCTGCTTCGGATTTTGCACGATTGCCTTCATCCACATGTTGCCAGCTTATGGGTTCAAAGTACTTCATCAAACAACGCCATAGTTCCTGGGATGTAAATGGCTTGCCAACACAGTCTTTCATGCCGCTCTGGTTGTAAGCCTCTTTATCACTGGGCATAATGTTCGCTGTCAAGGCTACTATTGGAATTTCCGGGTTCAGCTCAATGATTTTTGCAGCTGCCTCAAGACCATCCATCACAGGCATATGGATATCCATGAAAATAAGGTTAAACTGTTCCCCGCCTTTTTCTTTGCGGTCCCGCACCATAGTCACACCTATTTCGCCGTTATCAGCCACAACAGTTTTAAGACCAACTCTCTCAAGATGTTCGCAGATAACCCTTTGGTTCATGGCATTATCTTCACACAACAGCACTTCGCCTTTGAATACCGGCTTTTCAAGTTCATTAAATATATTTTTTTGCTCAGCCGCATTGCTTATTTCGTCTGTTATATCAAAACACAGCTCAAAACTGAATTTGCTGCCAACTCCGAAAATACTTTCAACCGAAAGCTTTCCGCCCATAAGTTCCACTATATTTTTTGTAATGGTCAACCCCAGCCCAGTGCCTCCGTATTTACGTGTTATACCAGATTCTGCCTGGGCAAATGGTTCAAATATTTTCTCTAATTGCTTTGCAGTCATGCCAATGCCTGAATCACTTACTTCAAAATACATTGTAACGGTTTCATTTGTTTTTTCTTTTATTTTTGCAAGGAGCTTGACTGTGCCGGTGTTCGAAAACTTTACAGCATTGGACAGAAGGTTCACAAGTACCTGACGCAGCCTGATGGGGTCGCCCAATGGCATTTTTCCTATATTTGGTTCAGCGTAAAAGTGCAGGGTAATGCCCTTTTCAATGGCTTTTGGCATCATGATTGTCCGGCAGGAGAGAAATAACGAATGCATATCAAAAGGAACTCTTTCCAGCTCCATTTTGCCTGATTCAACTTTGGATATATCCAGAATATCATTTATTATCTGTAAAAGCCACTGTGAATTTTCCATAATTTTGGCCAGATAGTCCTTTGTTTTGGGCTGAATTTCTCCACCCATTGCCAGCTCGGAAAAACCCACGATGCTATTCATCGGTGTCCTTATTTCATGACTCATATGAGCAAGAAACGCAGACTTAATTTGGCTGGCCATTTTAGCAGCATCGTACGCCCTGCGTCGTTCTGCCCCGGAGATTGCAAGCGCCATTAAATCAGCAAGAGAGGAAACAAAGCTTTTTTCTGCTATCGTCCATTCACGTCCTTCGGGAAATTCTTCACACCGATCCTGTTCTGCACAGACAACCCCAACCATTGTGCCGTCAATGCGTATGGGGGCGTCAAGTAAAGCGCAGAATAAACTGCCGGAACCTTCTTCTGCGAGGTACAACGCATAACACTCTTCAACATTGCTTGTGACAACCAGCCGTTCGGATTTTAGTAACTCAGCATATTCTTTGCGGCTTAACAAGTCAAAGTTGTCCTGGACGCGATGTTTTCTGGTTGAACTGTCATAGCAGGAAATATTTTCGAGAGCCTCTGAGTCTTTGGCCAGGGTCCAGGCGCTGACGCGGTGGGTATTCAAAGCAACGCACCCCTCCTGTACAATGATGTCTGCAGCAGCCTTCAAATCCCCGGCAGAAATAGCCGGCGACTTCGTAATTCTCGCCAAAGAATCGCTCAGTTTGTTTGCGTATTCATAATCAGAGGCTAATCTGCGCTCCAGTTCTTTCCGCTTTGTTATGTCGCGTGATATTATCAAGAGTCCGACTACAGAGTTATCCACTATCAAGGGCGCATTAACTGTTTCATAAAACGGGTTTGCCCCGTCAATACGCGGTATGTATTCTTCGAATATGAAAGTTCGGTTTTCTTTGACAGCCTGGCTGTCTCTTTCATCATATTCATTCGCTAACTCAATTGGTAAGTCCAGACATTCTGTAGTACTCTTCCCGATGAAATCTTTCTTGCACATACCAAAATGCTCTGCAAAACTTTTGTTACATTGTGTAAAATGCAAATTCAAATCCTTGGTAAAAATAAGGTCGGGAATTGTATCAAATAAAGTGGTAAGCGTTACAGTTTGCAGTTCAAGTTCACGTGTCCTTTCTTTTACAAGATTTTCCAGATGCTTGCCAGCGCGGCGGTTTTTTACAAACAGAACTGTAATTAGAATGAGTATGCTGGAAAGCAAAACAGATGCCCCTATTAGCCAGGGGCGTTGCGCTTCTACGACGTTTACACGATAGTCAAAGGTTCTGCGCATCCATTGACCCGAAATCATATTTGTATTTATCAGGCGAAGCGTCTTACTGACTATAGAGTGCAGAATAACGTTGTCTTTGTTAATTCCAAAAGTAGAGTCAAAAGAATAATCAAACAGAAAATTGATTTTATAACCCGGCTGTTCCAGAAAATGAGTCAGGAACAACAGTTCGTGACTGGTAGTCATAACAACATCAATCTCACCACGATCCAAAGCATCGAAAGCAGCTAAATTGCTCTCATATTCTATGGCAAAAGGGTGATCAGGAAACCATTTATGGAAATAATCCGTAGTTGCATAACCTTTAAGCAAACCTACTCTGGTGTGAAAGATTTCATTTAAAGAGATATATTTATAACCCTGTCTGGAGATCAAAGAAAAATAAGTCTTCATGAATGCAGTATCTGGCCATAAGAAAGAGCCTTCCCGCTCTCTTGTGCGCATCAACTCCGAGATCATGGATGCTTCGTGGTTTTCCAACATTCCAAGCAGATCAGGGAAGGTGGCGTTTTCATTGTTGACGCGCTCAAAGCGCAAGCCAGTAAGCGCCTTGACTTCTTTAAGCACATCGACTGCAATGCCCTGCCATTCCCCTTCGTGAGTATTAAAAAAGCTGACAGGGTAATTGCTTGCCTCAAGCGCAACAGGTATAACAGGGTTTGTCTGTATAAAACGGCGCTCTTCTTCGGTAAGCTGAGTAAAAAGCTTATGCCTGAGGTATTCCTGATACCCTGTATTGTATAATTCTGCAAGGTAACGGCGAGTACCACTTGTCTGCAGCGCTTTTTCCATAACTGAGATAACAGGTTCCAGCTCTGGATTTTTAGTTGTTAATGGAACAGGATTAAGAATCATGGGAAAAAAATCCCTGGCAACCACATCTCCATAAATATCAAAGGCGACTTCTGTAATATTAGGATTGAAAAAAACATCTGCTTCGCCTGAGTGGAGCATTTGGCGAGCTTCAGCAGTATTGCTGACCAGTACAACTTCAAAAGTGCCTGGTTCAAGCCTGGAGGTAACTTGCTGAATCGTTAAAGTGTTGTATATAAATGCGTATCGAAGCGGACGTGTTTGCGCGATGATCTCAAGAGGAATACTGTTTATAAGTCTGAAGGAGCTCACATACTGCAAAGCTATGGCAGAGGTCATAAAATAGGTTCTTCGCCTTTCTTCATTAGCTTTCATGGCGCCTGTAAAATCTACCTCGAAACTTGCAAGCTTGGCCATAAAATCATAACATGCAACAAATTCAGGTTTAAACGGGATATCAAAAAATTCTGTCAGCCATTCACAAAACAGGGCGGACCATCCTCTAATATTACCATTACTATCTATAAAAGCTTCAGTGGATAGCAGCACACTGTATACAAAATGTCCGGAAGGCCTATTAAGAACCTGCTCCCGGAGCGCTTCGATTGCTCTTATTTCATCTTGTGTCACGCCGGGAACATCCCGGAACGAAGAGAATCTCATAGATTCCCCACCCTGATCTATAAGAGATTTTTTACACCCCGAAATTAAACCCAACAAAAGTATGACAATTGAGATTAAGCAAGTAATCCTGTTTATCATACGCATATAAAACCTCTCTCTTTGCTTAGCACAGTTTAGATTTTTCCTTTAATTCAGCAAGCGTAATACAAGCCGGCCCAAAGTCAAAATCTTCTATTTGTTGTATCAATTTGATTTTTAAATCATCGTCATACGGTATTAAACGAAGGCCATCGATAAACTTCCCGCAATCAGGATTTCCCATTTTAAGTATTGGCTCCAGTTCCTCAATTAATTTTTGCGCTGATTCCTCGTCAAGCAATTGTTTATCTGGGTAGGATTGAAACTCTGGCTCCTCCCTGCACCCATCAAGCAGGGTCGAGAATTCCGTGAGCACTGCATTCAGTTCTGTTTCAAGAGTCTGCAGTTGTTCTTTTGTAACTTTGTTTTCTCCGCTTTTGAGCCGGGATTCCACATCTGAGGCAGCTTGCTGTAAAATGATTTTACCAAGCTGCCCTGCATTGCCCTTTAAGGAATGTGCAAGCCTGTGCGCAAGCTTTATGTCACCCGCCTCAAGTGCTTTGATAATTTCATGAAATCTTTCTTTATTACTTTTTATAAATAATAATTGAAGGCTTCTTTGTAATTCCACGTCTGCTTCAACCTGTGTGTGCTTATCTCCTGGTTCATGGAACACTGGCGTGAAATATTTCATGAGGCAGTGCCACAGTTCCTGAGAGGTGAATGGCTTGCCCATGCAATCACTCATACCACTTTGCTTGTAAATCTTCATGTCTTCGGACATAATGTTTGCAGTTATGGCTACAATGGGGATACCGGTGTTAAGCTCAAAAATTCTATTGGATGCTTCAAGACCATCCATAACAGGCATGTGTATATCCATAAAAATCAAGTCAAATAGTTTTTCGTTATTTGCTATTCTATTTTTAACAATTTCAACACCTATCTTGCCGTTCTCTGCCACAATGGTTTTAAGCCCAACTCTGGAAAGATGTTCGCATATAACCTGTTGATTCATTACATTATCCTCAAACAGCAGGATCTCGCCTTCAAATGTGGGCTTTTCAAGCACATTGAGCGCTACTTTTTTTTCGAACATTTCATCGTCAGCTACATCTATTGTATCAAACGTTAGTTCAAAGCTGAACTTGCTGCCAATTCCGGAAGTGCTTTCCACAGAAAGTGTCCCCCCCATCATTTCCACAATATTTTTTGATATGGAAAGACCAAGTCCTGTACCGCCGTATTTACGCGTTATACCAGCTTCTGCCTGGGCAAATGGCTTGAATACTTTCTTTATCTGTTCCGGCGTCATGCCAATACCACTGTCTTTTACTTCAAAATACATTGTGATGTTCTTTCTGCTAATATTTTTTATGGCAGTGTGGAGTTTGACCATGCCGGTATTTGTAAATTTTACAGCGTTGGTCAATAAATTTATAAGCACCTGGCGCAGCCTTGTGGGGTCACCCACCGGCATTCTGCCTATGGACGGCTCAGCGTAAAAGTGCAATATAATACCTTTTTCAATGGCTTTTGGCATAATCAATGTCCGACAGCTTGAAAATAATTTATGCAGATCAAAAGGGATATTTTCCAGCTCCATTTTGCCAGACTCAATTTTAGAAATATCCAATATATCATTAATAATATGCAACAGCCACTCTGCGTTCGTGTGGATTTTATCCAGATAATCCCTTGTTTTCGGAGATGTTTCACCATCCATGGCTAAATCGGAAAATCCTATGATACTATTCATTGGTGTTCTTATCTCATGACTCATATTAGCAAGAAAAGTAGTCTTTGAAATTGATGCGATTTCAGCATCTCTCCGCAGATTATCCGCTTCTTCGTATGGACGTTTTAATATAATGGCAGCTCCGGTAGCTGCTATTATACTCAGAATAAACGTTATTATCCCCATCAACAATATACTGCCGGGAATATCACTTAACACGCTCTCATTCAGGGGCGCGATTATACCAACGAACCACTCTTCGGTTGGACTGGATATGGGGCGGAAAGCGCATATCCGCGGCACACCATCCACACTAAACCTGGCAGTACCCCGTTCCCCTGCGATTCCACGCTTTACCATGGCGCTTACCCATTCATACCTGTTATCTGTTTTAGCCAATTCAATAAAATTGCGCCGCTGCAGCACCCAGTCTTCGCGGATATTGGATATAACCACACCTTCTGCATCGTCAATAAACAAATGACCAGACTGCCAGAACTTAAGCTGTGACACCTTATTGCTTAAATATAAACCAGGCAGAACAGCTGCCAGAACAAGCCCATCTTTTATAGGCGCAGACACATACATAACAAGGTCGTTCTCCAAGCTGTACATGGTGGTTGAGACAGCCTGACCTCCAGCAAAAGCGATTTGCATAAACGGCTCGTGGAGCAAGTCCTGCGATACGGAGAACTGGCCACAAAAATCCAGCAATGTTGTTTCACTAAAAACACCCAGCCCTTTATACATTAGATATTTCGCGCAAACACGATCCAGAATCCCTTCTCTCTCGCCAGCCTCAAAAAACAGCCTGATATCTCTGGCAGCCTCAGCTGCTTTGATTTTTAGCAATTCTATTTCTTTTGTAACATACAGATCAGCGATGTCAATAGCAACCAACATATCATTTTCTATTGCATGGCTTATGCTGCGCGTAAGGAACACAGCGCCCACTGTAAGTCCGCAAACATTTATGACACTTGCTACGATGATAATCACAATAAAAATTCTCAAATAGATTTTTTTATTGCCTTTGCCTTTTGTTCTGGCAATCCCCATTTTAGCAGTCATTTTTTTTACCTCTTAACATCAACGAATCTATGAGCCTCAAAAGCGGACATCATGTATTAGCATTTCTCAGCTAGTTTTCCGAAAAAAAATCCACACCGGAAAAAACAACAGATAACTGCTTACACAACAACAAAAGCCTTTCCTTAAATTCTGGGAACTTTTTCTCACAAAAGTCAAGTGCCCCATTTTTTGAGGCAATTTCCATATCAGCTGCCATTTCGGACAACTTCACTGCCCCGATAATAAAGAGGGAGGATTTAATCCCATGCATGGAAATATAAAAATTCTTTAGATCCTTGGCCTCAAAAAGAGCAGTAATATCATCGCATTTTAATATAAATTTTTTATGAAACATATCCAATGTATTGCAATACATATCTTTTGTATTTGAAAACTGGGTTAATCCTATCTCAATGTTAATTTCGTCTATTTTGGCAACATTATCCAAAAAACTATCATAGTCTTCCTGGCTAACATCCTCCGCCTCCTGGGGAGAAGAAGGACTTTCAGAGGGTGCTGCCTCGTCGCTTTTCTTGATTCCTTTTGACAATATCCATTCTTTAAGAACTTCGTCCAGTTTCTGCATACTAATAGGCTTTGATATAAAACCATTGAATCCGTTAGCTAAAAACATTTCTTTTGCGCCGGAAACTGCGTTGGCTGTTAATGCAACAATGGGAAGCTTCTCATATTCCTGACCAAGCTTTCTTATCTCTTGGGTTGTTTCAATGCCATCCATTACAGGCATCATATGATCCATAAGCACAAGGTCGTACTCGTTGCTCTTTACTTTTTCTATAGCCTCGGCCCCGCTTGTAGCCTTGTCTACCTGTAGTCCGTAAGGCGACAGCATATCTTCAGCAACATACAAATTCATATCCATGTCATCCACAAGCAGAACTCTTCCAAAAGGCATTGGCTCGCTAACAAGTGGAGCTTTTTTTACCTTTGCCTCGTAACTTGTGCGGAACTGCCGCAGTTTCTCCACTGCTTCTTTACCTAACGCCACTGCGCCGACATTCCCCTGTGGCAAACGCACAGTAACCAGAGTACCTTCGCCCGGCTCGCTTTCCACTAAAATCCTGCCGTCCATCATACGTATCAAATTTTGTGTAATACTCATCCCCAGACCAGTACCTTCGGTAGAACGGTTGGCTTCCATGTTAAAACGGGAATATTCATCAAATAGTTTGCTCAATTGCTCTTGCGTCATCCCCTGCCCAGTATCACGTACAGAGAGAACCAGTGTTACAGTAGTATTGGAATTTTCCCCGGATTTCTCCAGAGCATCCTTTGCTGTAACCAACAACTCAACCTTGCCAGCCTTTGTATATTTGAAAGCATTAGAGAGAAGATTATTCAAAACCTGTTTAATGCGAAGCTCGTCACCAATCAGCGCAGATGGAACATTTTCATCCACGTTAAGAATAAATTCAATTGGCTTGTTTTCGTATTTGATCATATTAAAAAAAGCAGTGTCGTAAATCATGCTGGAAACATCGTACTGCGTTGGCGACAATTCCAGTTTTTGAGCCTCAATTTTTGACATATCAAGTATATCGTTAATAATACCAAGGAGTAAATCCCCGGAAGTAAAAATTCTGCTAAACGCTTCTTTTATATCTTGAGGCAGGCTTTCTTTTTGAAGATGGATTTCAGAGATGCCTAAAACAGCATTTAAAGGCGTACGTATTTCATGGCTCATTTTTGCTAAAAAAGCTGATTTAGTTTGATTAGCACTTTCAGCAGCTTTAACCGCAGCCTCTAAATCCTGGTGGAGCGTAACAAGTTCCCGGATCTGATTGACTATTTGTATTTGATTCCGAACCCTGGATTTAACGATCTTGGCGCTGAAAGGTTTATGGATGTAATCCACAGCATCCAAATCCAGCCCTTTTTCTTCATCCTCAACGCTATCCAGCCCTGTGATGAAAATAACAGGAATATGTCGTGTCCTCGCTGATAATTTTAAAGCTGCAAGCACTTCAAACCCATCCATATCAGGCATAACAATATCCAGTAAAATAATATCAGGCAAAAATTTATTAGCCATTTCAATAGCAACAGAACCACTCTTTGTCATATAAACGTTATATTCCGGGCTTAATATATGAATCAGAACCTCAATATTTGACTTTTCATCATCTACAATGAGTACACTGTTTTTCTTGATATTATCCATTTCTCACCTTTTTACACCTTCCATTTTGGGATCAAATCAGAAAGTCTTTCTACAATCTCTAAATAATTCATCTGAATCACATTGTCCTGCAACCAGAGCGCAAGGCCATCATCAGATTCATATCTGAAAACCTCTATTTCTTTCATAGTGGTTTCTATTTCTTCTATATTGTAATTTTCGCAGGCCAAAAGAAGTTTTGACAACACTTCCACATACGGCTTGTCTTTTACTGGTTTATCTTTGTTTGTGCTTACACTTTTTGCGAACAAGGTATCAATATCTGCGATAAGTCTTAAAGCTGCTTTTAAAAAAGCCGGATTATTGGCTATCACAAAGTTGATATCTCCGGACTTGGCTGCTTTTTCCAAAGCTTCTGCCAGAACCCCAACAGACTCGGCGCAAATGCCCCGGCATGATCCTTTTATCCCGTGAACAGTGATAGCGTAATTAGTCAAATTAGCCTCATTTACATCCATAATAGTATTAAGAAGAAGCCTGGTATTCACTGCAAATGAGCGTATAATCTGCAGGTAGGTTTCTATATCATTGTCAAAGCGTTGCAAACCTTTGCTAAAATCCAAATCTTTGACTGCGATTAAATTTCGCCGATCATATCCGCTCCTTCTCTCTCCGCCGGAACGCCTGTCCTGCCCAGAATGGATATCAAAAAAAGTTTCCCCGCCTGTTATAACTTGCTCAGTGTCACTGGTGTAGGCTCTTTCCAATTCCTCATTTCGCACCCATTGCTGTATAATCGCATCCAGACGTTTGATTTCAACAGGTTTAGGTAAAAATGCCTGGAAACCTCTGCTCAAAAACATTTCTTCGTTCCCTGCAATCGCATTGGCAGTAAAAGCTATTATAGGAATGGTTTTCGCATATTCTGTCCCGATTTCCTCGCGGATAATCCGTGTGGCTTCTATCCCATCCATTCCCGGCATCATGTGATCCATAAAAATAGCATTGTATCTGGCTTTTTCATCGCGAATAGCGTTAACAGCCTCCTGCCCACTCAACAAGCAGTCAACCTGCATTTTGTAAGGCTTCATCATGCCCTTAGCCACATCAAGGTTGGTCATTACATCATCCACCACCATTACACGCGCGTATGGCAGGCTGATACGCGACAACTGCGATATACGGTTGCTGTTATTGACTAAGTAACGGAGTTTTTTAATATTACTGATAACATCCTGTCCAATTGATTCATTAGTGACGAATTTTTGCGGAAGTTTTGCAGTAAAAATACTGCCTTTGCCATATTTACTTTCTACAGAGACGCAGCCACCCATCATATCCACTATCATCTTGGTAATAGACAATCCAAGACCAATCCCTTCGATTTTACGGTTGGATGTTCTATCGATTTGACCATAGTCTACAAACAGTTTGTTTATATCCTCGTCCGGAATACCAATACCAGTGTCCTTGACAGAAATAGTCAGCCAAATAGTTTCAGCCTCAGCTGCCTCTGGTTCTATCTTCATGTTCAACTCTACTGTCCCTTCCTTGGTATACTTGAAAGCATTGGACAGAAGATTATTCAAAATCTGCTTTATACGGAGGTCGTCTCCATAAAGACGAATGGGAATATTTTCGTCAATGTTTAGTACAAACTCTATGGGGGCTTCTCCCTTACGCATGATGCTTTGGGTAACAGCATCGTTTATCATGGCAGGAGTGTCATACTCAACCGGCTCAAGCTTGAATTTACCCACCTCTATTTTGTTTATATCAAGGATATCATTGACCATGCTAAGGAGACTCGATCCGGCATTGTATATCTTCGATAAATTATCCCGGGCCTCCTCGTTTAACCCGCTCTCTTCAAGAGTTAGCTCGGACAGTCCAATAACCGCGCTTAGAGGGGTGCGCATTTCATGGCTCATTTTGGCAAAAAATTTGCTCTTTTCCTCAGTAGCCTTAAGAGCAGCATGGAGTTTTATAAGTTCAGTCACATCATCTGTACTGCCGACTATGCCGATCATATTGCCTTCGGAGTCGTACATTGGCGTTGTGTGTGTGTGGAACGTATTGTCATCTATTCCGCTGTTCCAGTCTTGCGGCCCTTCAGAGAAGGTTTTTTCCACATTATCAATAATATTAATAATGTTAACATGATTGTTTTCTGCCCGTATGGTTTCAATACTTTTCCCAGTCAGAAGCGCAGGCTCAAGGCCAATAGTCTTTAAATACTGCCCGTTAAAAGAGGTTATTAAGCCTTTACTGTCAACACTCCATATAATCCCTTTGTAGTTATTAACAATGGCTTCCATTTTAGAAAGGGTAAGCTGCATATTTTGCGCATATTCCTCTATGGCACGGATTTGATTGACAATTTTTATTTGATTCCTGACCCTTAACTTAACAATTTTTCCGCTAAAAGGCTTGTGTATGTAATCCGAAGCATCCATATCCAGCCCTTTTTCCTCGTCCTCAACGCGGTTAAGCCCAGTGATAAAAATAACAGGAATATGTCGTGTTTTGTCTGATGCTTTTAGTGCTGTAAGCACTTCAAACCCACTCATATCTGGCATTAGAATATCCAACAAAATAATATCCGGCATATATCTGCTAGCCATATCAAAAGCAGCAGAACCGCTTTTTGTCATATAAATGGTATATTCCAAGCTTAATATATTAACCAAAACCTCGAGATTCGATTTTTCATCATCTACAATAAGTACTTTATTTTTTTCGACTTTATTCATAATGCTCAAATATCAGTATAACATAATCAGGAATATCTGTCAAAATCATCTAGACAAAGCAGCAAAAGGTTGATTTTTTGCTAATCAAATATTACTATTGAAATATATATACATATTAAATTGTTGCCATAATTTGCACCAAATTAAAATGCTAAGACAAAAATATTATTGCGGTGCAAGGAGCGCAAGCTAATGAAAATACTGAAACCATTTTCGGGCATAAAAGCAAGAACGACAATTTATATAATAATCCCGGTAGTGGTAAGCTTTATTACAATATGCTCTATTCTCTTTATTGCATTGTTCAATTCACAACAAGACATGGCAAAAGCCGAACTTCAAAGCATAGTAAATAGACATACAGCCAATTTTGAAAGAAAAATCAATAATGCTGTTGATTACTTGTCTTTTGTTACAAGAGTTTTGGAATTTCAGATTTCCGAAGGTATATTAGACAGGGAAACAATGCAAAGAAAGATGTTTTATATTTTTGACGGATACAACATAGACAGTTCCAGCATCTATTTTGAACCTAATATGTATGATGGCAGAGACGCTGAATACATTGGCACAGCATATGGAACTGCCCTTTCAGGGAGAATCGGATTTTATTTTTTTCGTTTTAACGGAGAAACAGGTTACAAGCCAGAGGCTATGGAAAATGATATAGAGTTTACCATGCCGCTCTATGTTGATACCAAAAAGTTAAACGCCCCTATCTACACAGATCCGACTATATTTGAAATAGACGGAGTAGACACTCTAATGTTTAATATCGTGTTTCCTATACGTGGCCAGAATAATGAATTTATCGGGGCTATTACTGCAGATATTCTTCTTGGGGAGATTTTTATGCAGCTCCAGGCAGAAGAAATATATGAAACAGGCTATATGATCATTGTAAATGACAGAGAGCAGGTAATTTACAGCCCCAGATTCGAGGATATTGGCAAAAAGCGGGCAGAATTGGGCTTTACTTACTCTTTGCCGTCAGAAGCAGAAAAATCAATAGTTTTTAATGCCCGATCCATCCTTAACAATGATAAAACCTTGATAGCGATCAATACAATATATATCCCCCAGATCAACAGCCGCTTTTATATTTCTGTTGCAGCTCCTGTCAGAGAGATAAACGCCAGCGGAACCCGGTTATTGATCTTTGTAATAACGCTCAGCGCAGCTGTTGTGATCTTGATTGCTATATTCTTGTACTATCTGATAGGCAAAGTAATGAAGCCATTAGATGAGTTTAAGGAAAGTGCCAATAAAATAGCCAATGGAGATTACACCACCAGGATAGAAGGCAATTATCAGGATGAATTTGCTGTCTTAAAAGATACAGTAAACTTCATGGTTGGACGTATCTGGACGCATATGGAAAAGTCTGAGCAAACACTCCACATTCTCCATAATATATTAAATGGTATTAATGCGTTTGTTTATGTTTCTGTTCCAAAAACCGGCGAAATAGTCTTTATTAATGATCAAATGAAGAAGGGCTTCAACATTACAGATAATATTATTGGCCAACATTGCTATAAGGTTTTGCAGAATGGATATGATGATATTTGTGATTTCTGTCCGTGCATCCAACTTGATAAGGATCCAGACACACCTATCGAATGGGAGGAGTTTAATACTGCAACAAAACGTTACTACCATAACACAGACCGTTATATCGACTGGATTGACGGTGCCAAAATGCATTTGCAACATTCTGTTGATATCACAGATTTCAAAATAGTTACAGAAGAAAAGATCAAGGCAGAACACGAAGCGCTTAATCTGACTCAAAAAAAGGAACATGCAGAAGCAACATCGCGCACAAAGTCTGTTTTTCTTGCCAGCATGAGCCATGAAATAAGGACCCCTATGCATGGGATCATAGGCTTTTCCGAACTTGCCCTTGATGATAATATAGCGCCAAAAACCAGGAATTACTTGTCGAAAATCAAAGCAAGCGCTGAAAGTCTTCTGCTCATTATCAATGATATTCTTGATGTATCAAAAATAGAAGCTGGAAAAATGGAGCTGGAAAAGATTCCGTTTGATGTAAGCGAAGTTTTCAAACTTTGCCGCGTAATAGCTTCTCCAAAGGCGCGGGAAAAAGGGTTAACGCTGTTTTGCTACGCCGAGCCTTCGGTCAACAGGCTGCTGCTTGGCGATCCAACAAGATTGCGTCAGATACTGCTGAATTTACTTTCCAATGCCATCAAGTTTACAAATACCGGCATGGTAAAACTCTTGTCCGCCATCTCTGGAAACACCGAAAACAGCATTACAATACACTTTGAGGTCAAGGATAGTGGTATCGGGATGAGCCCTGAGCAGATCAAAAAGGTATTCCAGCCGTTTACGCAGGCAGACGACACTACAACGCGTAAATATGGCGGAACAGGACTTGGCCTTACAATTACCAAAAATTTTGTTGAACTTATGGGCAGCGAGCTTATGGTTGAAAGCGCTTCTGGCCTGGGCAGCAGGTTCTATTTTGATATAACATTCGAAACAATAGCCAAAGACGCAAACCACCCTCTTATAGTCACTGCGATAAACACTGATGAAAAACCCATTTTTGACGGAGAGATTCTGGTTTGTGAGGACAATGCCCTTAATCAGTTGGTCATAAGCGACCACCTCTCCAAGGTAGGGTTAAAAACTGTTATTGCCGGGAATGGCAGTATCGGCGTAGATTATGTAAAAAGCCGGCTCGAAAATGGAGAAAAACCTTTTGATCTGATATTCATGGATATCCATATGCCGGAAATGGATGGACTCGAGGCAGCAAAAAAGCTTATAGAAATAGGTAGCAATACACCAATCGTTGCTTTGACTGCAAACATTATGGCTACTGACAGAGAAACGTATATTGAGTCTGGTATGCGCGAGTGCTTGCCAAAGCCCTTTGTAGCGCATGACTTATGGTCTTGCTTGCTCAAGTTTTTAAAACCTGTCAGTATGTTGTCTATAAAAAAAGACACTGAGTATGACCTTGAAGAGGAAGAGCAACGCATGGAGTTGATAACAACCTTTGTAAAAGGCAATCAAACTACCATCAAAGATATAAACCATGCACTGGAGACAGGAAATGTAAAACTCGCGCATAGATTGGCGCATACGCTTAAAAGTGTTGCAGGGATAGTTGGCATGACTAAGCTTTCGCAGACTGCTCAGACAGTTGAAGCCTCTCTTTCCACAGGTAAAGTCCAGTTTTTGAATGAGCAAATAAGCGAGCTCGAAAGTGTGTTGAACTTAGCGTTAGAGGAACTTACACCTTTAATGAATAATCACGTGGGTAAAGTTCACAAACCTGCTGCGAATGGATCCTTTGATACGAAAAATGCCCTTAAGCTCCTTGAAACCCTTGACTCGCTCCTTGAAACTGATAACTTCGACAGCTTGAATCTTGTGAAGGATTTGAGTATGATTCCAGGAACAGAGCAATTGGTAGAGCAAGTGGAGAACTTTAAGTTCAAGCAAGCTCAGGAGACGCTTGCTGTTATCAAGCAGCGTATTGCTGAGGAAGAAGCAAATGGAGAACAAGCATGAGCTGTAATAAAAGAATACTTATAGTTGATGATGAGAAAATGAATATTATGGCGTTGGCGCATTTTTTAAAGCCGCAATATGATATCATCGTAGCGATAGACGGCGCTTCGGCGATAGAAGCAGCAAAAAAGCACATACCAGACCTTATTCTGCTTGATATAATTATGCCGGATATTAGCGGGTTTGATGTTATTGTCAAGCTGAAAGAATCCGAGTCCACAAAAAATATTCCTGTTATTTTTATAACTGGATTGACTGATGCCAAGAATGAGGAAAAAGGGCTGTCACTCGGCGCTGTGGATTTCATCGCCAAACCATTTGACAAATCCATTGTTAATGCGAAAATCAATACATATCTGCAAACTTGAGACAATCGCATAAATATGTCGGATTCAAAAAACAGATATCTAAAAGTATCAGAACTTACGGCCCTTATAAAAGAGACGCTGGAGTCGCAATTTTATTCGATCCAGGTAGAAGGGGAAATTTCAAATTTTAAAGCTGCAAGTTCTGGACACTACTACTTTAGCCTTAAAGATGGAAATGCTGTTATCTCTGCTGTTTTTTTTAAAAATGCTGCGAAAAATATTACATTTACCCCTTCTGATGGTCAGCTTGTCAGGGTTACAGGCGATGTGTCTGTTTATCCGCAAAGGGGAAGCTATCAGATAATATGCAATACAATAGAAAAAGCAGGGGAAGGAGAAATCCTTGCAGAGCTTGAAAAAAGGAAAAAAAGGCTTGCTGCAGAAGGGCTTTTTGACGAGAGCCGGAAGAAAAAACTCCCTTTGATGCCAAGAAAAATAGCTGTAGTAACCTCCTCTACTGGCGCTGCAATAAAAGATATTTTAAAAGTTTTAAAAAGAAGAAATAACAAAATCAACATCACTATACTTCCTGCTTTAGTGCAGGGAAATGAGGCTGCTTCAATGATTGCTGCTCAAATAAGGCGCGCAAATATGTTTAATTTTGGGGATGTTATTATTGTTGGCAGGGGCGGCGGTTCGCTTGAAGATCTTTTGCCATTTTCTTCCGAAGAGGTTGTCAGAGCAATATATGATTCGGAAATTCCTGTTATATCCGCAGTTGGTCATGAGGTTGATGTATCGTTGTCGGATTTTGCCGCGGATTTAAGAGCCCCTACCCCTTCGGCTGCTGCAGAAATAGTGTCTATGGAATCATCCCGGATAGAGGAAGAAATTACAGAGCTAAGCGATTCATTAAAGAATTCCATAGACCGCAAACTTGAAATGCTTTCTTTGAGACTGGATAACGTATCGCCTCAGGAACTTGAAAGGGTCTTAAGAAAGAATTTAAACCAGTTTTCGCAATGGCTTGATGATGTCAGGTATGATATTCAAAAAATTATAAATAATAAACTTAAACTAACAAAACTGAACCTGGACCTTTTGATAAGTAACATAAATGCAGCTTCTCCAGTCGAAATACTAAAAAAAGGGTATGCTGCTGTCTTTGATAACGTAAATGGAAAGCAAATAAAGTCTGCATTTGAAACAAAAGAAGGAAAAGATATTTCTTTAAGGTTTTTAAATGATACCCTTATTGCTAAGGTTATGTCTAAAAAGAACCATAACAATGAATGCGATAAGATGACATAAGTCGCGCTTTCCGGCTGTAGGCTAAAGCTTGATGGTATAAAAGGAGCACATATGAAAAGTTTTGAAGAAAAGCTGAACAGGCTTGAAACAATAAGTGAAGAGATGAAAGATGAAGGACTTCCTATCGATAAATCAATGCAGATGTTTGAAGAGGGAATCAAAATAGCAAAAACCCTTCAAAAAGAACTTGATAAAATGGAAAGAAAAGTTGAAATACTTGTAAACCAGCCAGATACACCAGAAGAAAAACCTGTCCTGGAACTTTTTCCGGAACTTGACAAATGATTTATCTCCTGAATCTTTCAGGGAGAATTACCCTGTCTCCAACTGTAATATTTTTCTCTTCAAAATAACCCTGGTTGACTTCAAGCGCATACCGCACATGATTTCTTGAAACTACAGACTCACGAGAAAGAGGGGTCATATCTCTTATCTCTCTTATAGTGCCATCAGAGCTTATAAATGCTATGGAAAGGGGGATATAGGTATTTTTCATCCAAAAAGAGAGTATCCTGTCGCTTTCAAAAACAAAAAGCATTCCGCTATTTCTATCCAGGCTTTTTCTATGCATAAGCCCTACTCTTCTTTGTTCTTCTGTTTCTGCGATTTCAATATTAAGTGTGTTTCCATTAATAGTGATTATATCTCTTTCATTACTTGCAGCAGACCTGCAACTGATAAAGGTTATAAACAGGCAGAGTATGGAAAGAGCCAGTATGCGTCTACTCACGTTGACATTAGTCATTGCCAGCCCCAATGTTATTGCGACACCTGCGAAAACAGGTGGAAGCAATCCAGTCTACTTTTTAAATGTACTAAAGCAGTTCTTTGATTCATATTTTCATAGGGAACTATAACAGCAATAGTCTGCTTCTTTTTGCCATATGTGATGGCAATTTCATTTCCAGCTTCTACATCTTTTAATACAGAGGAAAAGTGAGCTTTTGCTGATTGTAGTGTCTTCATAATTTTATCATATTTTACTTGGTCAAGTTGGTCAAGAAAACAGTATGGGTATTTCTAATCAAAAAAGATCCAAAAAATCTTCTCTTAACCTGCTGCTGCGGTCTTCCACTCCTCTTCGCTCCGAAACCAGCGCATCAAGACCCTCCTGCGCTACACCTTCATAAAAAAACGCAAATAAAGTATAATTTTGCTGAAAAAAACACAAATTTATAGTGTAATTTTGCTAATTATTGACAATATTTATAATAATGTTATAATAGCTGAAGTAGGATATATACCATGGAAAGAGTATTAATGCAGGATTTAATAGCCTGGAAAGATAATCCCCAAAAAAAACCTCTTGTCATACAGGGAGTAAGGCAATGCGGTAAGACCTTTTTGGCAGTAGAATTTGCAAAACGATATTATACCGACTATGTCCATTATCGTTTTGACAAGAACGCTAAACTCAAAGAGTTTTTTCAGCAAGACCTGGACTCAAAAAGAATTATTAAAGACTTGGGGCTTGCTCGCGGAAAAGCAATTAAGCCGCACGAAACTCTTATTATATTTGACGAAATTCAGGAATGCGGTAATGCTGTTACAAGCCTCAAATATTTTCATGAAGACGCGCCGGAATATCATATTGTTTCAGCAGGTTCTTTGCTTGGTGTTGCCATGAAAAGAGGAACTTCTTTCCCTGTTGGCAAGGTGGAGTTTTTAACCCTTTACCCCATGAATTTCTATGAATTTTTATATGCACAACATGAAATGCTTGCAGAAGAATTAAAAAATAGTTCGTTTGAGGATAATGTTTGGAAAAATTTCAGAAGTGAATTATTGGAAAAATACAGAGATTTTAATGCCATCGGAGGCATGCCCGAAGTTGTACAGGTTTGGCTTGACACTAAAAATATTGAAGAGGTTGAGAAAAAACAAGATGAAATACTTCTCGGCTATCAAAAAGATTTTGTAAAATACGCAGATGCAAAAGACTATCCCAGAATTTCAGCTGTTTGGCAATCTATCCCAAGTCAGCTGGGAAAAGAAAATCGCAAGTTCATTTTTAGCCAAGTTAAAAAAAGCTGGAGAGCAAAGGATTTAGAAGACGCATTAATATGGCTCATCAATTCAGGGCTTGTTTATAAAGTAGAATATATTAAAAAGCCCAATTATCCGCTTCCTTCATATGCCGACCATACTTTTTTCAAGTTGTATATGTCAGACATTGGATTATTGAGGCGGCACGCAGATTTACCATCTTCTGTTGTCTTTGATAACTCGCCTGTATACAAAGAATTCAAAGGTGCAATGGCAGAAAATTTCGTTGCCTGCGAGCTTAAAAAGATGTATGGCAAAATAAAGGATAAAGATTTGTATTATTGGACAGCAGAAGGGTCTGCCAAAGCAGAAGTGGATTTTATCGTTCAAGATGACAAAAAATATATTATTCCCATTGAAGTTAAATCAGGCACAGCAAAGCACGCACGTTCAATAACACAATATTGCAGAAAATTCAATCCTGAAAAGTCTGTTTTAACTTCACTTGACGAAATGACAAAGAGAAATATACCGCTTTATGCTTTTTGGAAGCTCAAAGAATGGATTAACATATAATATCACGACAGCACTAAAAAAGATCCAAAAAATCTTCTCTTAGCCTGCTGCCCCGGTCTTCCACTTCTCTTCTTTCCGAAGCCAGCATTTCCAGGACTCTTCTATCCATATATTTAATAGTTAGCGGCCTTTCAAGGTGAAGGTTTACCTCGCTACTTTCCCAGTAAGCTCCTCTTGGGTCTATTCTTGTTGCTCTATTGTATCGTTCTTCAAAATTAGTAAACATTGTAAAAAAATCAAGCCGTTCCCTGTTCAAAACCAGTGTAATTATAAAAAGCCGCCCATCATAAAACTGAAAAAAAGCTCTATCAATAAAAGAAAAGCCAGCAGTTTCTATAAGGTGCTGATTTCTTGTCAAAAGCATTGAAACATCAGGCTCTCCTCTGTAATTAAAAAAAGAGTTCTCCCTGAGTCTTTCCCTTACCTCATCCATGTTCATGCCTAAAAGTATATCCATAAAACCATTAGGGAGATTTAGTTCTCCGGTTTCGCTGTTTTCAAAATCTGATAGTAGCGCGCCAATATCTTCCTGCGTCAAAACAGGATAAACAGAGAAAAAACAGAGAAATATCAGTATAAAAAGAGAAATTTTTCTTGCCATTAGTTCAATATCGGAATAATTATAGACTATTTTAAACGGAAACTTTATAATCAAGGCAAGGCCCGGACAAAAAATTGATTCTCGCCTTTGGCTGCATTAAGTCATTTTTTGCCCGGATAGCACTCTCTCGCCTTTATCCAGTGCGCCTGCTAGCAGGATAAAGGCTGCTGATTAAGGAAAAAATGGAATGAGTAATAAAAAAATCATTATTACAAGGAAAACAAAAGAGACAGATTTGACACTTGAGTTGGACATTTCGGGAAATGGGGAGACAGAAATCAAAACAGAACTCCCTTTTTTTAATCATCTTCTGAATTCAATGGCTTTTCATGGTAATTTTGCTTTGAAAATCGCAGGAAAAGGGGATATAGATGTTGATCCGCACCATCTTGTTGAAGATGTAGGGCTTGTTTTGGGAGATGCGCTTAAGCAAACAGTTGAGCAATATGGCTCTGTTACAAGGTTCGGGCACTCTGTAATACCAATGGATGAAGCGCTTTCCGAAGTTACGATTGATGTTAGCGGAAGACCATTCTGTTTTTATAAAGCAGATTATCCTCAAACCCATTCAGGCAACTTTGACATATCGCTTTTAAAGGAATTTTTTACTGCTCTTACAGGAAAAGCTCATATCACGATTCATGCTGAATGCAGGTATGGAGAAAATAGTCACCACATGGCAGAGTCTCTTTTCAAGGCTTTGGGAAAAGCAATAAAACAGGCGTATCTGCCTTTAAAAGGTGGAAGCAGTGCGCTTTCAACAAAAGGATTAATATAGGCGAAGCTCTATCCCGTAGCAGGTTCCATGTCATACCAGCGAAGGCTGGTATCCATTGTTCAACAGGGTCATACGGGATAGGCGAAGCTGTATCCCGTAGCAAAAATATGGATAAAAAACCGGAAAAAGAAAATTTTTTAAAAAACATAAATTTAAAAAATGTAAAAAAAAACAGTTTTGTAAAAATTACTGACTCCGGAAAAAAAGATTTAAACGCAACCGACCGTGTTGCTTTAAACAGAAAAGGGAATCAGTTTCTTAATGAAGGGAAAATTGAGGTAGCCAAGAGAATATTTATTACAACCGGATATACGGATGGGCTTACAAGAGTTGGCGATCTCTATTATAAAAACAATAATTATCTTGAAGCTTTAAAAATGTATTCCATGGCCCCTGCTCCTGACAAAAAAGATGAACTAATAAAAAAAATCAGTAATGTAATTATAAGATGGATAAATTAAAAACTGCTTTCTCCAGTGTATATATGAAAAAAATTAACAAAGAGCAAAAGTAAACATTTATGAAAATCTCCCTTTCCGGAATGATGCCAGATGAAATTCTTTCTGCAGTAAATCCCGACAAACCATACAGGGCAAAGCAAATTTTTAAAGCTATCCAGAGCAATATAACAGATTTTAATTTAATAACAAACCTTCCCGCAGGGTTGAAAAAAAATCTTTATGATAATTTTACCATTACCGGAAGTACAGTTACTAATGTTCTAAGAGATAATAACAGCGGGAAACTTTCAATCACATTGCATGATAAAAATATTATTGAATGTGTATTGCTTAGCGATCTTAAGGGGAGAAAAACAGCTTGCTTATCAACACAGGCAGGTTGCGCAATGGGCTGTCTGTTTTGCAAAACAGGAGATAATGGTTTTTCCAGAAATCTTTCTTCTTCCGAAATAATTGACCAATTTATTTTTCTTGAAAAAGAGTTTGGGGAAATATCAAATATTGTTTTTATGGGAATGGGTGAACCGCTTGATAACATAGAAGCTTTATTCAAGGCAGCAGATGTATTAAACAACAAAGAGGGAAAAGGGATAAGCTACAGGAGAATGACGGTCTCAACATGCGGGCTTGCGGATAAAATAGAATATATGGCAGATATTGGCCAGCCCATGCGCCTTGCGGTTTCGCTAAATTCCGCGAATCAGGAAAAGCGGGAAAAAGTAATGCCTGTTGCAAAAAAGTTTGATCTTGGCAAGCTTAGGGAATCACTGTTTTACTATCAAAGTAAAAGAAATAAGCGGATAACCATTGAATATGTGCTTATTAAAGAATTCAATACAGATAAAATCGATGTAAAATATCTTAAGGATTTTATTCAAGGTCTTTCTGTAATTGTAAATATAATACCATGGAATCCTGCAGCAGGACTTGATTTTCAAACACCATCAAAAAAAGAGATCGAAAATTTCTTAAACCTTCTTGATGCAAGCCATATACCATATGTTGTAAGGCACAGAAAAGGGGAAAAAATAAGGGGCGCTTGCGGGCAACTTTCATCAGAAGCTTATGGGTGAGAGCCAGCAGATTAGCGCGGATTAATACAGATTTACATTACTCAAATAATAATACACTAATTTTATCAGTAATTTCAGCAATTGTATCTGGAGCTTCTTTTGCAATAAATTCTATTTCTCTTGTTTTCCAATCAAGGCTTTTTATCTGGTCTGATAATACAACACCAGTGATTTTTTTGTTTTCAATTTTAACTTCAAATGGATAATTTTTAATAATGCTTGTTATTGGGCAAAAGAGACCTAACCCTGTTTTTCCGTTATATTCTTTTGGAGATATAACAATTGCCGGTCTTTTTTCTTTTTGTTCATGCCCAGCTTGAGGATTGAAATTCAACCATACAATATCACCGCGTTCGGGGATATATTTTTTCTTTACCATATTTCTTTTCCAACAGGGGCGCCTGTATCAATTTCTTTATGGAGGTTCTGCTCATTAATTTTACTTAGCATTTCGGTCAGTTTATTTTTTTTTATTGGTCTGATTACTATTTCTTTTCCATTGTCATTAATGTCAACAGATGAACCTTCTTTCAATAATAATTCACGGGCAATATGATTTGGTATTCTAATGCCCAGACTGTTTCCCCATTTGTTTACCACTGTTTCCATAAGGTATCTCCCCTGACAAGAGTATAAACAATGTATATACTCTTGTCAATGCTAATTGCGAAGAATTGTAAAACGATATTCAATTGGCATCAATAAATACAATTTCGTTTATGCTCAAATATATTACCCCATCAAAAGAACGAGTAAGAAAAATCGTATTCTTCGTCAATAGGGCTGCCAACTACGCGGCTTATTGGACAGCCCGGTATTTTCTGTTACCTTTTCCGCCTGAAGAGGTGGCACTCACTGAATTTATCGTGAATGTTTTTGGAATAAGAATTTCCCGCTACCTCTACAAGATCAGTATGATGCCCAATAATAGAGCTGATCTTTGAATGATACTGTGCTGCGGATTTATAATTTCCTATGTTCGTCAAATATACATCATCATATTGTTGCAGCAATATTTGGACAACAGTATGCACATCAAAATAAGCTCCAAAAGGTACGCTGGAAATTATTGCCAGAATTCCATTTTCCAAAGCTATGTGTTTGCTATTTTTTATACTCACAGCATCATTAGCGTTATCAACTGTGCCTGTTGCAACTGCGCCTGTTGCAACTGCCGCTGCTGCCAGGACCGCAGACTGCACCCCTGCTCCGGAAGCTGCTGCCAATTCAGCGCTTGGGGCTGGGGTAATTGGAGTTGGGGCACTTGAAGGAGGTGTTTCCACTGCAGCTTTGCAGCAGGTTGAACTTTTTCTGCATTTAAGCAAAAAGAAAATAATAGCCGCAAGTATGATAAGACCAATCAGCGGAAGTAAAATTTTCCAGGGAAATCCAGACCTTGACTTATCTGCTGCAGTTGCAGGCGTGGCAGTAGCTACTGTAGCTGCTGATTCTATAACAGGCGCAATAACAGGTGGAACAACAGGCGCAGCAGGTGGCAGAATATTATTATCCAGCAATACCCTCACACGCCTATTGGGACTCTTGCTCGCTTCTGTTGTATTATCGCCCCAAAGAGCCACTTCTCCCTGACAAACAGGCTCTGAAAACAATTCACCAGGAACTCCCCGTCTCTGCAACTCATTCATTACAAAAACAGCTCTATCCCTTGATAAATCCATTGGCTTAATATAATTTGCAGCAATCGCAGTATATCCAAAAACATTTATTTGCCCAGCCAGCAGATTCCTCTCCATCAAATTCTTCGCTATATTATCAAGCTGAGTCATTGCTTGAGCGTGATTCACAAAGCTGTTGCTGCTATTGGGAAAAAACAATAAATAACCTATTTCTTCCTGCCCTCCGGTATCTCCAAAAGCCAGAAACCCAAAAAAAGCAAAGAAAACCATCATTAGACACAGTTTTTTCATAAATTTTCTCCTTTCGCAGCTTAGTCTGCCAACTACGTTACTTACTCAATCTCTGCCCTTATCCTTCTCACTCCCGCAGAAGAAGACTGCTCTTTTGTTATTTTAAACTTCCCGATCACGCCAGTTCGGTCAACGTGAGGGCCACCACAAACCTCTTTAGAAAAATCCCCTATAACATATACTTTTACTTTTTCCTCATATTTGGTTTCAAAAAAAGCAATAGCTCCCTGCTCTTTTGCCGCTCCCAGAGTCATTACTTCCATTGTTACAGGATGATCAGATCCTATCTGCTGATTTACAATGTCTTCAACTTTTTTTATCTCTTCTGGTGTCATAGGTTCCTGATGAGCAAAGTCAAATCTTAATCTTTCTGCCGTAATATTAGACCCTTTCTGCTTTACATGTTCTCCCAAAACTTTTCTTAATGCTTCATGAAGAAGATGGGTAGCTGTATGATACTTTGTTGTAACTTCACCACTATCTGCAAGCCCGCCTTTAAAAATCTTATCTGCCCCCTGCTTGGAAAGCTCCTGATGTTTTTTAAAAGCTTCATCAAAACCTTCTCTGTCTACAGTAAGAGAATGCTCTGCTGCAAGTTCTTGTGTAATTTCAATAGGGAAGCCGTAGGTATCGTAAAGTTTGAACGCAAGCCTTCCCGGAATAATTTTCTCTTTTCCCTTAAGAATATTCGGAACCATTTTTTCAAACTCTGCTTCCCCTTTTGCAAGAGTTGAAATAAAACGCTCCTCTTCTACCTCTATTTCTTTTAGTACAAAATCTTTTTTTTCCAAAAGCTGTGGATATACATCTTTATACATTTCAATAACCGCAGATGCAGGGCTTGAAAGAAACTGCCCTGTTATACCAAGCTTTCTTCCATGCCTGATAGCTCTTCTTAAAATTCTGCGTAAAATATAACCCTGCCCTACATTTGAAGGCTTGATTCCGTTTTCATCTCCAAGGATAAAAACAGAAGTTTTTACATGATCAGCAATAATTCTTACTGAAATATCTTTGTCCGGATCCATACCGCAACTGTAGCCCGAAGCCTGCTCAATCTTTTTTATAATAGGGATAAAAAATTCCGTATCATATACTGATTTTTTCCCAGTCAGGATTGCAACAGTTCTCTCAAGCCCCATCCCTGTATCAACACATTTGCGGGACATTTTTTCATACGACCCATCTTTTTTCTTATTATACTGCATGAATACATCATTCCAGATCTCTATGTATTTTCCGCACGAACATCCTGGTTTGCAAGCAGCGCTGCACGCCTCTTTTCCTACATCAAAAAACATTTCTGAATCTGGTCCGCATGGCCCTGTTTCTCCGGCAGGTCCCCACCAGTTATCTTCACGCGGCAGCATATAAATTCTATCTTCTGGAATCCCTAAGGATTTCCATATCTCTTTTGCTTCTGTGTCAGGCGGCACGCCTGTCTCTTCTTCCCCTTCAAAAACTGTAACAGAGAGCTTGTCTACATTGATTCCAAGCCACTCTTTTGAAGTAAGAAATTCATGACTCCAACTTAGAGCCTCTTCTTTAAAATAATCACCAAGCGACCAGTTGCCCAACATTTCAAAAAAAGTCAAATGTGTTGCATCTCCAACCGAATCTATATCGCCTGTTCTAATACATTTTTGAAAATTTACAACCCTCTTGCCTGCCGGATGTTCTTCCCCAAGTAGATATGGGACAAGCGGATGCATCCCTGCTGTTGTAAAAAGCACTGTAGGATCATTTTCCGGAATAAGGGATTTCCCTGAAATCTGTTTATGTTCTTTGCTTACAAAGAAATTGATATATTTTTCGCGTAATTCTTTTCCTGTCATAGCGGTAATAGTATTGTTTGAACTGATGTTTTGTCAATCAGTCGAATTGCCTTAAAAATAATCTAACTCAAAAAATGAAGCGACTTTCATTATAGGGGAGTTACAAGAGTATTGTTTTTAGTTTTTCAGGAGAAAACTATATTATTTAGGTGGACCAAAAGCAGGATCAGTAATGGATAAAAATGGAGTAACAACTATCAAGAAGATGATTTATGAAATTCGGGGACAAAAAGTTATGCTCGACCGTGATTTAGCAGGATTGTATAGTGTTGAATTAAAAGCTATGAACCAAGCTGTAAAACGTAATATTGAGCGTTTCCCATCAGATTTCATGTTCCAATTAACACAAGAGGAATGGGATATTTTGCGGTCACAATTTGTGACCGCAGATATCATCATAAATGACAATAATTTACGCCCGCAAACAGTGACTGCAAAAAAGAATATTTCTAAAATAAGATTTCTTCCTTATGCTTTCACCGAACACGGCATACTTATGTTATCAAATGTACTAAATTCAACAAAAGCAATTCATATGAGCATACAAATAATAAGAGTTTTTGAAAAACTGAGGAAATACGCATTGGAGCAAACATCTAAAAAGATAAGAATTGAAGAACTTCATAAGATCCTCATGCTTCATATAGAAAATAATGAGTATAAGTTTTCAGAATATGATGAAACAATAAAGCAAATCATCATTGCCTTAAACAATCTCATAGAACAGCCGCGGAAACCAAACAGGATTGGCTTCCGCTCAAGTGAAAAAGATTGAATTGAAAGGTTTTTCAATCATATCTTATCATTTATTTTGAAGCAAATCGTAGTATTTATAGTTATATAAAAGTAGAAAAACTACACACTTTATTGTTTTAGTTGACAGCTAAACAGATGTAGAATATTTTTATTATGGGAGAAGTATCATTATGCCTGAATTACAAAACGAACCTCTAACCTTTGAAAAAGTCTGGGCAGCTCTTAAAGAAACTGACCGAATAGTTAAAGAGGTTGCAGAAAGACAGAAAGAAACCGACCTGCTAATAAAGAAAACTTCCCGTGAAATAGGGAGTTTAGGCAACAGTTTTGGAGAGCTTGCTGAACATCTTGTAGCTCCAGGCATTGTGGATAAGTTTAATGATCTTGGATTTGATTTTGATGATATTTCCCCCAGTGGCCGCGCATTCAAAGATCCTAAAACCAGGCAATTTTTAGCGGAGGTAGATATAGTTCTGGAAAACAGCGAGATGTTCATTGCCATAGAAGTTAAGTCAAAATTGAATATAAAAGATGTGAACGAACATCTCGCACGCATGGAAGTTCTTCGGCGCATAGCAGATTCCAAGAAAGACAATAGAAAATATCTTGGAGCAGTTGCAGGAGCTGTAATGACAAATGAAACGCGCAGCTATGCTTACAAGTCAGGGTTCTTTGTTA